>Ga0315296_10003585_pt1 | contig 12920 bp, 10 predicted proteins | sample YL17G14_18_MG_FD_203921 | JGI IMG/M metagenome (GOLD analysis project Ga0315296, IMG submission 203921) | Sediment microbial communities from Yellowstone Lake, YNP, Wyoming, USA - YL17G14_18 | ecosystem: Environmental > Aquatic > Freshwater > Lake > Sediment | place: USA: Wyoming | collected... | reverse complement strand
GGCGTAAATAAGCTGATCGAATACAAGCGCTTGAACCCAGAGAAGCCGATCAGAAACGACGAATTAATAACTCTTGTCGTCGCGTGGAGATGAATCATTGAGGAAATCTCGTTAGCTCGAGCTACGCTTCTTTTTCTCTTAGGATGTTTGGCTCGGCCCTAAGAGGTCCGACGGATTGTAGTAACTTCAGAGTAGGGGGTTATGGAAACTATAGGGTTAATTAGTCCTGTTGCCCAAGATGTCTCGGCATGTATCTGCCTTTTATCGAGATCAGCTTAATTGAGGCAGCATCGATCCTGCTGGTTCCTTTGATTTTTGAGTTTCCTAGAATGGTGGTGAAATGTACAGTCCTTCTGTACGGAAAAATAGCTAAGAAAAACGCAAAACCACCCGTTAAAGGCGTGCCTAGGGTTAGCATCATTGTGCCCGCGCACAACGAGGGCGCAGTGATAGGTGGAACCATAGAGAGTTTAGTGGCTTTACCCTATCCTGATAAAGAGGTCGTCGTTGTAGACGACAATTCTAGTGACGATACATATCTCAAGGCGAAATCTTACGCTGTCCGCGGTGACATAATTCTAGTCAGGAAGACTGATCCCCATAGTAACAAGGCCATGGCTCTGAGATACGGCGCAAAATTCGTCTCCGGAGACATAATCTTATGCATAGATGCGGACACTATAATTCAAAATGAGAGTCTAATCAGGATCGTTGAGCCCTTCGACGACCCAAAAATAGTGGCAGTGGCGGGGAATGTTCGTGTTTATAATACCCAATCTCTGCTTGAGAAGATTCAAGCCTACGAATATTTCTTAGCCATGGAGATGGGTCGGACCTTTCAATCCTTGATTCAGAGCTTGATCATCATTCCCGGCGCCTTCGGAGCCTTCAGGAGAAGGATCATGGACTCTATTGGAGGATTTGATGCGGATACGATAACTGAAGACTTCGATTTTGCGCTTAAATTGAGAAAAACGGGCTTCAAGATCGCTTTTGCCGAGGATGCCATCGCCTGGACGTTTGTTCCCAATAGACTTTCTGACTGGTCGAGGCAGAGGATTAGGTGGGCTTACGGCCAGTTACAGTCCATAATGAAACATAAAGATTTGATGATTAATATAAAGTTCCGTTTAAACTCGATTCTATCGTTGATTGATATGCTTCTTATGGATGTGTTCCTCCTTTTCATCAGGCTGTTCTGGTTCCTTTCCTTGCCTTGGTTCTTCCCATCGATTCCCCTATGGAAACTCGCGGCGTTAAACTTTTCCTTCTACCTAGCTATGGAGTTGATTCAAGCGATGGTGGCGTTGATAGTTTCTCCACGGGGTAAAAAGGAGCTGGGATACCTGAGTTTGATTCCAATAGTGGTGCTGTTTTATAGGCCGTTGTACTCCTTCATAAGACTCTTCGCCTACCTCAAGGCGATACTTGGTCTCAAAGTGGCATGGTGACGTTATACGAATTGAAATTCGCAGTAGGGTGCACCCTCAGACTTGCATTTCACTTCATCGATCTTTATGGCTTCATCGTTGAACATCTCCCTTAGCATACCTGTTATGAGTCCCCTTAGGAAGTGACATTTGATCTTCGACGATTCGGTGTATTCCATTGATTCCCAAATTATGATCGAACCTGTTTTCGCCTGCGGATTTAGTTCCTGAAACTTTATTATTCCCCATCCAAAAGATCTGAACCCATCTTCAATTGCATGCATAATATCCTCTATTGCTGTCACGTTTTCCTTAAAAATTTCTTCAAAGGCCTTTATTATGCCGTTTCCCATAGTTTCCCCCTGCTTGTAGAGGATGGTTTCTCCACCGCTCTTGAAAACGTCGATTAGAGCCTTCTTAAGACTATTGAACATAAAGTCTGTTAAAATTATCATTCGTGTATCAAAAAGGTATATTGGAAAGAGAAATTCGTCAAACTTCTCGATTCTACTCATTTGGTGGTGCCTTAACTCCTGAATGACCTCCATAGAGGAGAGTTCTTCCAGCATCTTCTCTATAGAAACCGACTCTGGTACCTCCAAAAACGATATCCATACCCCTTTATCTCCAATTCGTTTGTGCATTCCAGCTAGAATGTTTATCTCGGCCTCAGAGATCTTCTTCGTAACTGCGCTCAGCGCGCCAACGACATTTCTTATAGATATTAAAACCTCATAGTACTTATATCCCGGCCTACGTGCTTCAAGCGTCAGCAAAAAGGGGTTCTTAAGATACTCTTGCCCTTTTAGGTTTGGAGACCCGTTGTACATTCAAAAATCCCTCCTCTTCCATTACCTCTAGATAATTTAGAATTTCACCGATAATGTCTGAAAATCTATTCCCTTCAAGCGTCTTTATTTTATATGTCTCCGCAAGTCTTTTAGATTCTTCACTAAATTTGGGTATGCCGACAAGTAAACCGGCGCCTGATCTAATATCCATGATCTTAGCGAAAAAGCGCATGACAGCGTATATGTCGACAGAATCGGTGGCATATTCTATGTCTATAAATAATTTGTTGCCAAGTAGTCCTCTGCGAGTCAATGCAACTGAACAGGTATGTTCGATGCCCGATTCTCCCACAACTTTCGCTGGGATCTCTACGACCCATTCTTTGATAAGCACCTCCTCTAGTCTTCCTAAGTCTACATCAAGGAGTAGTTCATTGGCCTTTTCTTCGTTTATGCTGAAGGAGTAGAGTGCATCTAAGACGAGTTCTTCTCTTTCAAAATCTCTATCGCATTTAGGGCAGTACAGCAGCTCTTTAGGCTCTCCAAAGGTTCTTTTGCAGTTAAGGCATCTGTACCAGGCTCCTAACTTCATATAGTCTGAGCCTAATTTCTCCAGTTTTTTACTGCAATTTGGACAGAAGAGTTCCTCCAGCCTTCTAAATTCTTCCTCGAAACCAATGTGCCCACAAGCGTAATGTTTAATCGAGTTCCCCTTTGTCAACTTGAAGCTACCGCAGTATGGGCACTGTAGTCTCAAAATGAGTTTGTAGCTGTCACATCTTGGGCATTTTAATAGGGTGGCACATAGATCTCCGATTAGGTAGCCCCTCTTCCATAGCAAATTAAGCTTGTCAACAGTCTCTTTCTGCGAAATTCTGAATATGCTTTCGGCCTCGGGATAACGGTAACCAGAATCGGCGTTCAAAATAGGTGCTAAGATCAACTTTCTCTGGTAAACAACTGTTAAAGCAAATTTCTCTGCATCAGTCGAGAGATAATTTTGGCTATCCATTAAGGTGGTGTTAGCTATCACTCTGCTTGACTTATGCCTTGTGTCACTCAGCTAAGACCTTCCGCGCTACTGTTATGTAGCCCGTATGACCTATCATGAGCGTCTCGGGTCTCGTCCTGTTCTCCCCTATGTTCATCCTCCTCATCAGCAACTCGACAGTTTCTACTTCCATAAAGGGGTGCTCCTTGAGCGCCTCAACGGTCTTCATCACCTGCTCTATCGTGGGGCTGAAGGAAGCTAGGATGCCGCTCCCCTTCAGGCTCCGATAAGCATGAGGCACGACGAGCCAAGGCACCGCGAGATCAAGGACAACAGCGTCCACACCCCCCTCGTCGATGCCCTCTGTAATGTCCCTTAACTTCAACTCGACGTAATCTGAGAGCCCCGCCCTCCTGAGGTTCGCCTCAGCACCCTTCAAGAACTCTTCCCTTATCTCATAGGAGTAGACCCTGCCATTAGGCCTTATGAAGTTGGCGAGGACAGAGGTCAGAGCCCCACTGCCTGTCCCAGCCTCCACGACGCGGCTTCCGGGGCCGATGCCCGTGAGTAGGACGAGGAGCCCCAGGTCCTTTGGGTACATGATCTGTGTGTGACGCTTTGTTTTGAGGATGTAGTCCCGCACCAGGGGCTTGAAGGCGTAGAACTCGGCGCCCAGGCTGCTCCTGATAACTGTGCCGAACTCCTTTCCGATGAGTTCTCCGAGCTGGAGATAGCCCTTATGGGTGTGGAAGGGCGTGCCCTCTTTAACCCTGACTAAGTAGGTTCTCCTCTCATCCAAGTAGAGGAGGACATCGTCGCCCTCGTGAATCACATCCATTGCGTACCCTCTTCTCTGACTGAAGGACGATTAACGTTAAGAACTTTAGCACTTGAAAAGAAGTAAAAAGAAAAAGAGAGTGGTTCTTCAGGATTGGTCTGGGTTAGCGGATTTTTTTCTCCACCGGCACGTATTCTATGTCGAAGCCGAAGTGCTTCGGGTTGTAGATGCGCAGACCCTTCTTCGTCCTCCAGTGGTCGGCTGCCTTCATGGCGCAGACTGTTACCTCTCTGCCCGGCGTCCACCAGGCTGAACTGAAGTTTGATAATCCGAGGCCTGTCTTGCTGTCGAGGACTGTGAAGGGGTCTGGGCAGGTCACGTAGGGCTTGTCGTCTATCCAGCTGATCTGGTTCTCGTTCTTGTAGTAGAGCTTGAAGGTTTTTCCCTCGTAGTTGCCCGTTCCCTCGATCCAGATGTTGCCCCAGTTGAAAGCCATCTTAGACTCAGTTGTGTAGTAAGCCACCTTCCCCTCGAAGATCTTATATCCCTTTGTAGCCTTGAGCCAGGCCTCAATAGGGTCGTTTCCTTTTGCCGTAGCATCCAGAATCGCCTTCCCAACCTTGATCGCGAGGCTCATTGTGTTGTGGACCGTTCCCTTCTTGATGTTCTCGCCGCTTATCGATATAGCCGGTGCACAGCTCCCCCCAGATATATAGGCTATGAATCTGCTGAGGTCCTCCCATCTCTGGTGGCTCAGAATCTTGTAGCCGACGATGACATCCGCCCATGAAGTGCCTATCGTGTAAGGCGCAACAGGGGCATCGATCACGTTAAGCTTCGTCAAAGAGAGCTCAGGGACCGCCCTGTAGCCCGCCAGATCACAATCCACGAGAGGGACACCCCTTCTCGCAGCGCCGTAGAGCTGACCAGAGTCCAGAGGACCGCACTCAAAGGGGGTGTAAGCAACAGGCTCCTTTCCGACGACCTCAGCCAGCTTCTTCAAGTGCTCTTCTGAGGGACCCTCAGGCAGCTTAGACCAGCTGTTGAGAGGCCAGACCCTGTCGATCTGCTTAAGCCAACCATTCGGGGGTGAGTAGCGACGTGTGTAAAGCTCTGCATATGCCCGCTCTATTCCCCCTCCACATCCGACGTTGCAGAAGACGACTTCATCATCCTTTATGTCCGTGGGGTCCACAAGGGTCGGCTTGTAGCCTTCCGCGAAGAAGGCATCGGCAGCCTTGCTGAAATCCTCATAGGCAGGGCAGGAGCCGCCACCCCCTGTGGCAAGGGCTGCTGCTCCGAATACAAGTTGCCACACTTCCTCTTTATTCAACGTTCTCTTTGCCATATCAAATTCCTCATCTATGCAATGGTTGCAGTGTTAGAATTAGGGGAGCTTTCCTCTTAAAACTTTTCTAGTTACTTTATAGAGGCTGTTCGTAAAAATTGACTCTGGACTTATTTCATGCCGAGCGTAATGATAATTCAGAATCTTTTAAATTCTTAAAACTAATATTCTAAAGATAGTGAGATTGATTAAAGGATCTTTAGCTTTAATCTCGGTCTCGGATAAGAGTGGTCTAGCGGCTTTAGTTGAAGCACTCGTAAAACACAAGATTAAACTGATCTCTTCTGGCGGAACGGCGAGAACTATCAGAAGCCTCGGCTACAATATAGTCGAAGTTAGCGAATATACAGGCTACCCAGAGAGCCCCGACGGGTTGGTGAAGACACTTCAGCCGAAGATTCACGGCGGTCTGCTTCTGGACCCCAGCAACCCCGAGCATAAAAGGTACATGGATGAGCAAGGAATCGAGCCGATTGGTCTTCTCGTTGTGAACCTTTATCCCTTTGAAAAGGTGGTTGAAAGGCAAGACGTGGAGTTCGCTGAAGCCGTCCAGAACATCGACATAGGTGGGCCTGCCATGATACGGGCGGCAGCCAAGGGAGCCCTGCTCCACGGAAGACCTGCGGTTGTCACCGATCCAAGCCAGTACCAACTTGTCATAGACGAGCTGAACCGAAGAGATGGCTGCCTCTCGCAGGAAACCGTAAAAGACCTTGCGGTAAAGGCTTTTGAAAGAACAGCGGAATACGACACTCTGATAAAAAATTATCTGAAGAAGGTGGTTAAGTAATGTCGAGAGATTTGAGGAGAATGTATAGGACAGCGGTTCCCGCTGAAAGTTTGCCAGAGACCATATCGCTGACCATGGGAGATGCGCACTTCACCTTTCACAAAATCTCGTGGAAAGAGGATGACGAGACGCTGGGCCTGAGGTACGGAACCAACCCTCACCAGGCAGCGGCGGTTTACAAGCCTGACAACCCAGAAAAAATCTTCTTCGGGGACATGAAACTGCTGAAATCGGGGAAGAGCGGGCTCTCCGCAACCAATGTCGAGGACGGGTACCGAGCCCTAAGGATTGTCAACTATTTCAGCAAGCCAGCGGCGGCGGTGATGAAGCATCTCAACCCGTCGGGAGTGGGTGTCGCATATGGGGATAACGACAAATTAGTAGATGTCTTTGAAAAAGCGTGGAGCGGCGACTTGAGGGCTGCCTATGGAAGCGTCGTCGGGTTCAATGTTCCCATGGACAGGGGTGTTGCCGAGAACATCATAGAGGAAAAGAAGTACGTTGAATGCCTGTTTGCTCCAGGATACGCACCGAAAGTGTTGGAACTCTTAGAGGAGAAAAGGGACCTCAGAATAGTTGAGGTACCGAAAGCCGACAATATGCTTGAGAAGCTTTTCCCATACGAGATGAAGGTCTTTGGAGATGTCCTCCTTTTGGAGCAGCCGTTCTACACTAAGCTCAGGTCTATGGAAGACCTTTCTGAGTTGGAGAAGGATAAGAAGACAGGCGTCGTTACAAAGAGGTCTCCGACGGAACAGGAACAGCAAGATCTGCTGTGCGCCTGGTGGGTCTGCTGCGAGAAGAGGTCCAACGGCGTCGTGATCTGGAAGAAGGATAAAGTATTGGGCGTTGGCACAGGCCAGCAGGACAGAATCGGAGCGATTGAAATAGCCCTAGCGAGAGCCAGGAGATGCGGCCACGACCTGAGGGGAAGCGTCCTCGCCTCCGACGGGTATATGCTGTGGGACAACGTCGATCCCCTGGCGGAGGTGGGGGTCACCGCGGTCATTCAGCCCGGCGGCTCTGTTTCGGACAAGGAATTGATAGACAAGTGTAATCAGCACGGCATCTCCATGGTCTTCACTGGGGAGAGGGTCTTCAGGCATTTCTAGATCACGGTTTTCGGCGGCGTGGGCATGCTCGAGGGCTTTTCCCCGCTCACCGACAGCGACAGCGCCGATAAGACCTCTAACGTTGAGTTCCTGTGCAATTCTTCGATGTTTCTGCATCCGGATTTTCTAATTCCGTCCTTTATCATCGTCAAAGAGGGCAGAATATAGTCCTTCAGTGGTCCCACGTAGGAGACCTCTATCTCTATTCCCTCCTCGAAGCTCGTTTGATAGTATCTCATCCCAGACCACTCCCTGGCTCTGTTGGAGCCTTCTCCCCAGTACTGCTTCACTATCTCTGGGACAGTTCTGCGCTCGACGACCCTGTGGTGTGTAAGCCTCTCCGAGTTGCTCTCCTCCGAACCCACGACATAGCGCCCGACCATAACCGAATCCGCGCCGAGGGCGAGGGCTATGGTGATGTCGCTGGCCGTCAAGATTCCTCCGTCGGAGATGAGGGGAATGTACTCACCTGTCTTTTCGTACAGCTTGTCTCTTGCCTTTGCCAACTCAGTCACCGCGGTTGCCTGGCCCCTTCCGACCTTGATCTGCTCCTGGGTTATGCAGATGGAGCCGGAGCCCATGCCGATTTTCACGCAGTCTGCACCGTTATCCACCAAAAATTTGAAGCCTTCCTCTGTGGCTATGTTCCCCGCTATTACGGGGATGTCTGGGAAATTCTTCTTTAGGTAACGAAGGCATTTTTCAGCGTACTCAGAGTAGGCTTGGGACGTGTCTATGACAAAGAAGTCGGCGTCGGCGTCCACAAGGGCTGCAGCTCTCTCCGGATAGTCACGAGTGTTCACCGCGGCGCCGCAGACAAGGCGTTTCTTATAGTCGAGAAGCTCCAGGGGATTCTCGAAGTGCTCGCGCACATCCTTTCTGAAGGCAACGTAAACCAATTTCATCTTTTCATCCACGATCGGCAGGGAACCGTAGTGGCTCTCCATTAGAATATCGTTTGCCTTACCGAGATCCGGTCTTCCCTCGCCATCGATGACGTTCTTCAGGAATGTGTAGGATATGCTTTCTAGGGGAATCATTCGGTCCTTGACTTTCAAGTGAGAATGCCGTAGGGGATCGAAATCGTTCTTGGTCAGATAGCCCACCAGTTTTCCGCTCGACTTGCCGTCTTCGGTTATGGGGAAGGTTGAGTATCCTCTTTCGTCGATCCGTCTTTTGACGGTCTCAAGCGAGTCTTCAGGCGAAAAGACATCGGGCACGACGAATCCAGCCCTGTAGCTCTTCACCTCCCTCACCATGTTTGCCTCATTTTCAATGGGCTGGCTGCAGAAGATCACGCCTGCTCCGCCGAGCTTGGCCATGGCAACTGCCATCTTCGGTCCAGTGACCGCCTGCATAGCCGCGCTCAAAATCGGGATATTGAGCTTTAAGTCGGGCTCCTCACCTTTCCTGTACTTCGTTAGAGGCGATGAGATGTCTATCTCTTCTGTTGATGATTTATCTGGTATCCTTCCGGGAAGGAGCATAAACTCGTGTAGAAGCCGTGATACGCCAGGGGTCGGGTCGATAATTTTTCTAGCCATTATTTAGTTAACTGTTCTAAAGGCTATAAGCCTTTTGCTTGTCTACTCCACAGGCTGAATTCTAACGCTCGGGTCTCATATCTTGTAGGTTTGCCCCCTCTTTGGCTCTATGAACTCTATATGCTTCTCCGAGAGAATGTCCGAGACGAGTTTTCCGAAGGAGCTGGGATAAGCCGTGTGGACGGGTATCAGCCTCTTGGGCTCAACGAGATCCACAATTCTTCGGAGATCCTCGGGGAAGGCGTGGCCCGAGGTGTGGAGCTGGGTCGCCTGGATGCCGTAGATGTTGAGCCAGTTCATCAACCTCCTGAACTCTATCTCAGCCTCCTCCTCGAAGGGCTCAGAGGTGCTCAGGATGAAGACGCTCCCCGGTGGCGGCTGAACCTCCTGGATCTCCTTCCACCTGTAGAAGGCCGTCAGAAGAATATACTCCGAGGGGCTCCTCCTCAGATCGCCCTGTTCCTCTTCACCATACTCCGATATTTCGCCTCTCGTCTGGCTGGGCAGATCAAGCCCTGGCTCCTCCTCTAGTACTTCAAGGCACTCCATGAAGTTGCTCGTCGCAATGAGCCTGCGACCCGTCAGCTCGGCGATCCTGTGGAAGGTTCTGAGCCTGTCCACATCGAGAGGTGAGAGGTTCACGAGTACAAGGCCCGGAGACGCCTGTACGTAGCGTTTTCCGAGCCTCTGGACATCTCTCTCCGTGAGGACCAGGTGCATTTCCCCTACGCTGGTTCCCTCGCAGATGAGGGCTTCAACGGGTTCTCCCTCCAAGGTCTCCCAGAACTGCTCCCGCATCCGTCTGCTGTAGCTCCCGTGGAGCCTCAGGTCGCCCGTGTAGACGACAAGCCCTTGGCTCGTGTGGATGAGGAGGGCGTAGGCCCCCGGGATGCTGTGGTCCACATGGAAGGGCACAATTTCAAGGTCTCCGAGTCGAATCTTCTTTCCCGTCCTGAAGGTCTCGAACCTGAGATGGGAGAGGGAATCGCACCCCCTCAGCTTCTCCCCCCGCATCATCACTATCCTGTGGGCGGTCTCCCCCAAATGGACCGTTGGACCACCCTCATCGCCTGGAGCTAGGGCTGGGATCCCCCTCCAGTGGTCGGTGTGGGCATGGGTTATGAGGCAGTCCCCTATCTCCCTCGAGATGCGGCCGCTTTCTCGTTCCCTCAGTTCTTTCGGTAGCAGTCCTACCTCGAAGTACTCGTCCAGGCTCTTGGGCATGGAGGTCGGGAAGCTGAAGTACTCCCTCCACCGCGAGAAGTTGTATCCAAAGTCCAAGAGAGCCTGAGTCCCCCCGTCCTGGAGGAGTATCTGGTTCCCCCCGATCTCACCCTCGACTCCACCGTAGAAGCGGAGCGTCACCTCCCCCATCGAGTCACCTCCTCTTGGCAGGTCTTGGAGATGGTGTAGATCACTTGGGGAAGGGTGAAGATGCTGAAGACCTTCGTATACTGTATCCTCCTCACATCCTTTATCCTCTTTGGATCTCCCCCTTCCTCGAGGTATCCCTTGACAATAGTCTTAGTGAGGTCTGAGACATGCTCAAGATCGGTGAGAACAGAGGCGTAGTGACCGGAGTAGTAGAGGAGTTCCGCGAGGTCCCAGACCTGATTCCCCTTGTGGGCACCCTGTTCGAGGTCGATGAGGTAGATCTCCCCGCTGGGCGAGGCTATGAAGTTCTCAGGCTTACAGTCCCCGATTGTGACGCCTAAACCGTGCACCCTCGCGACTAGCCCCCCCAGCCTCCTCAGCCTGTCAGCCTCATTGGGCATCTCCCCCTTTGAGAGGGTGTTCCTCACGGTGCCCACGAGGCTCTCCCCCTCGATGAACTCCCTGATGAGGAGCAACCTGTTAAGGTCTACGTGGTGAATGCTCGGCACTGGGCATCCCTGTCGCTGAAGCATGCTGTTTATCGCGTACTCCCTCTCCAGACGAGAGCGCCCTAGAACAGAGAAGTCCTGTGTCCCGAGGGTCCAGAGGGCGAGAGGGAACCACTTGAATCCAACCCAGTTCTGATACTTCTTCACCAGCGCCTTTTCCTCTTTCTCGCCCCTCCTGAAGCAGAGGACGTAGACCTCGTTCAGGACGCCGCCACATCGCTCCAGTCTGACTTCGGAGATCTTTCCAAGGGGCTCCATCCGCTTGATGAAATCCTCAATGCCTGCTTCGTCCCTAAGGCTCGTTGTGCCCAGCGTAATGGGAAGATGTAGAAACCTCTTCGGGTCCCCTATCCCCCTTCCCAGCCTATCTTCCATGAAACTCCTTTCATATTGGGCTTCTGTCTCAGAGTAGACGTTGAGGAGTTCAGAGACCTCGCTGAACCCTCGGATGAGATAGGGTCGGAGGGTTCTATTCACCATGCTCAGGAAGTTAACAGCCCTGAATCTACGCCTCTGAGTTTCCTCCAAGAAGCCTCTATCTAAAACCACGTAACCATCCTTGAAGTGGAGGGTTCCCCTCTCAGCGAGTTCCCTGATCGCCTCACTGTACCCTTTCATAGCCAATTCTATCTCTCTCTCGTGTCCCTCTTCCACGAAGTCTAGGTAGATCGATGAGATAGGTGGGTAGATTCGGATCGCCCTGCACAGATTCTCGAAGAGGAAGTACCTCGGCTCGATCAATAGCTCAGCCGAGAGATGAGGATATTCCAATGCGAGGCCTGAGAGAGCCTCCTCTACCTTCCTCCTCTTGAAAAGAGCTTCATGCCTCCAGAGATAATCTCCCCCTACCAGTGCCTTGCATGGAGCTAAAAGCCAACTAGCGACAACGTCTCCCAAGAAAGTTCCTTTAACATCCTTCTCGAAGAGCCCTTCATCAACAGCGAGAATGGAGAGATCGATCCTCCCTGCTTTTCTTCTATAGATCTTTATTCCAGCGGGAAACTTCTCCCAAATCGCCAGGGCATTAACCCTGGCACTACCCGAGAATTGCCTAGGACTGCTGATGGAGAGAGCTTTTAGAGCACCTTGAGAATGGAGACCCCTAACAACCTTCAGAATCTCCGCCTCCTCTGCTCCTGCACAGACCTCCTCAGGGCTCCTCAAGGCACTCCTCACCCTTTTCCCAAGGGAAAACTCTAAATTCTCCTATTTAGTATATGCGCAAGCCGATTAAAGTCTTCTCAAACAGAAACGGGATGTGTGCTCCAAGTACCTTTGGAGAATTCTGAGCATGGGAAATAACCTGCGTCGTTCACTCTGAGGACGCTGGAACGGGCAAGATGATGTGGGAAGCAGATTGAAGACCCGTTCTGTTAGCTTTCCTCTAGGTAGAGGAGCATATCCTCTTTAAAGCTTCTGTGATAGGAAGCTAACTAACAGGCAACCTAGCAGAAGCGTTGAACAGAGTGGGTTCCCCAACATATTTCAATATTCCTGTTAAAATGTTGTCGGAAAGGCTATTAGATTGTACAACAATGTTAAGGTGTAATGTCATCTAAGTACGCCGAAGTTGGGGTTGACGTAAAGAAGAAGGGAGTAGAAGCCTTCAAAGAACAGTTGGAGAACCTATTCCCCGAGGCTTTCTGCGTCATCCAGCGGGACCCGGACTCGCCCAGCAGAGGCATCGTCTCCCACAGCGACGGCGCCGGAAGCAAACCCGTCCAGAGCTACCTCCATTGGAGGGAAACCAGCGATCCCAAGTGGTTCAGCGGCCTAGCCCAAGACGTGGTTGCCATGAACCTCGACGACATCATCTGCGTCGCCGCCGAGCCCCTTTGCTTCCTTGACTACGTAGCCCTTAACCCTTTGAAGATAGACAGAGGAGCCCTCCTCAGGGCCTTGGCAAGCGGCTTCAAAGAGTGCTTCTCAATCCTCGAGGACCACGGCATCAAGATGCTCTTCTCAGGCGGTGAGACCGCCGACTTACCCGATCAGCTGAGAACCTTTGACATAGCGGGCTCGCTCTTTGGGCATGTTGACTTGGATAAAGCTGTGACTGGGAAACAAATCGGGGAGGGGGACCTCATCATCGGGCTGAGAAGCGGGGGCAAGACCATATACGAGGGGGAGGAGAACAGCGGAATCATGTGCAACGGCCTCACCTTGGCGAGACTCTCCCTCATGGAAGCGGAATACCAGAGGAGATACCCAGAGCTCGCCGAGCCGAGTCAGCGGCGCTACAAAGGGCATTTT
>Ga0315296_10003584_pt1 | contig 12921 bp, 10 predicted proteins | sample YL17G14_18_MG_FD_203921 | JGI IMG/M metagenome (GOLD analysis project Ga0315296, IMG submission 203921) | Sediment microbial communities from Yellowstone Lake, YNP, Wyoming, USA - YL17G14_18 | ecosystem: Environmental > Aquatic > Freshwater > Lake > Sediment | place: USA: Wyoming | collected... | reverse complement strand
GCAAAGCCATCGCTTTCGACTACTCCTATCGTTACTTTCACGGCGACGGCTACGGCAAGGATTTTCGCGTCTTGAATCTCAAGCAGGAGACGACCGAAGAGCAGACGGAAACCTTGCTTATGGGCAACATGCTGTCGTTTTATGAGCAGCAGCGGGTGTTCGAGGAGCAGGCCGAAGCCCTGCGGCCCTATAGCCTGGAGCGGCCGCTGTGGGTCTTTGTCGGCAGCACCGTGAACGCGGTGTACACCGAAAGCGGTCACAAGCGAAGCGACGTGCTCACCGTAGTCCGCTTCCTACATCACGTGCTCGAGAATAAGCGCGACTGGGCGGTAAGAACGATAAAGAAACTCCTCGCGGGAAAGACCGGCCTGACAACCCCAGATGGCCGGGACGTATTCGAGGGTAAGTTCGAATTTCTTAGTGTGAGCGGCTTCTCGCCTGAAGAGGTGTATCAGGAGATCCTAAACAAGGTGCTTCACGCGCCAGCGGCGGGCGGCCTACATCTCTGCGATATTCGGGGGAGCACGGGGGAAATCGGTCTCAAGGCCGGAGGCGCAGAGGACTACTTCGGGCTCATCTACATCGGCGACACGAGCGCTTTCAAGAAGCTTGTGGAAGAGGATGCTTCCGGGACTATGCTGGAGGAGGATGCCGTCATCGGCTCGCTGTTCGGCAGTATCGGCAAACCGGACACGACAATCGAAATCCTTATCGGCGCCAAGAAGTTCATGGAAGGTTGGAATTCCTGGCGTGTCTCAGCCATGGGCCTGATTAATATAGGCCGTCAGGAAGGCTCGCAGATAATCCAGCTGTTCGGGCGAGGGGTGCGTCTGCGCGGCAAGGGGTTCAGCCTCAAGAGAAGTTCGGCGTTGGGTGGCGTGCATCCGGAGCATATCAACCTGCTGGAGACGCTTAACGTTTTTGCCGTGCGGGCCGACTATATGGGTCAGTTCCGCAATTATCTGGAGAAGGAAGGCGTGGAGACCGAACCGACGGTGGAATTGCCGCTTTTCATCCGGGCTAACAGGGAATTCCTGCGCAAAGGGCTTGTCGTGCCGCGCGTGCCGGAAGGCCGCAATTTTGCGGATAAGGCGGCGGTCGTGCTGGAGCCGGATCCGTCGGTGCAGGTGTCCGTGGACATGTCCCTTAAGGTCGAGACGATACAGAGCGGCCCGGCGGGTGTCGCGTCGACGGCGGGACAGGCGGGCCGCGAGCTTCCTATTCCGGAGGAAAGTCTGAATATTGTGGACTGGGAACGCGCCTACCTCGATCTGCTCGAGTATAAAGAGCGAAAAGGCCTGACCAATTTTGTTATCCCGCATGACGCGCCCAGGAGAATAATGGCGACGACCACGCCTCATCGGCTTTACCGGCTGGTGGCCGACGAGCCCGTGGTCAGGCCGGCATCTTTCGGCGGAACGCGGCTGCTGCAGGAAGCCGTGACGAATATCCTGAGGAAATACACGGATGACTTCTATCGAGTCAGAAGGGAGCAATGGGAATCGCATCACATGGTCTATAGGACGCTCGATGAAAGCGACCCGAATTTCGGTTTGAACAGGCAGGTGGTGCGGGAGGGCAAGCTAGGGGGATACGTGGTCAGGATTCAGCGTTCCGAGAGGCGCTTAGTTGACGATATCCAAAAACTAATCTCTGACGCGGAAGCCCTTTATAAGAAAGAGACCACGGAATTGCAGCGCATTTATTTCGACCGTCATCTTTACCAGCCGTTGTTGCTGGAGTACGGGGATAAAGTGAAGACGACCCCACCCGGACTAAACGAAAGCGAAGCGCAGTTTGTCCGAGACCTCAAGGAGTACTGGGGCAAAGAAAAGGACGATTCACTGACCGGGTTTCAGGTGTTCCTTCTTCGCAACCTGAGCAGAGGTAGCGGCATCGGCTTCTTTGAGGAGCGGGGCTTTTATCCGGACTTTATCCTGTGGATCGTCGGGAATAAGAGGCAACACATCGTGTTCATCGAGCCCCACGGGATGCTTCATGCAAACGCTTATGACCACGATGAGAAGGCACGGCTGCATGAAACTCTGCCGGGTCTGGCGAAAGAAATCGCCGCGCGAAGCAAGACTAACACGCAGATCACCCTTGATTCGTATATCATTTCAGCCACGCCATACGACGATCTGCGCAAGAAATACGAAGGGACGTGGGATAAGGCGAAATTCGCCGATAAACACATCCTGTTCCAGGAGCCCAATGGCGCGTACGACTATATACAAAGGATGGTCGAGGAACAGCTATCAGATCGCTCTGCGTAAACGAATTCGCTGGTTCCAAAAGTAGAAAAATCGAAGAATGAGAATGCTGGAATTACGAGGTTAGGGGGGTTAGAAATCTTCATTCAATGCCCGGCGTAAATCATCCTTTTTTATGCCGTTTTAAGGGTAACTGCTTGGCGATGGCGCCGAAATGGCGGTCATTGTCTATCAAAATAAGATTGTTTTCAATACACTGCGTTGCAATCAAGAGGTCGCTGAAGGGAACGGAAATACCTTTCGTCTTCAAGAAAAATCCGTTATCACCAGCGCCGATAAAAGCGGATCGTTTGAGCTCCAAGACATGAAGTCCGTCCATATAAAAAGAAAGAAACTCTTTTTCTTTCTCCGTCCGCGCTCCGATCATCAATTCGGCGACAATAATCCCGTTGACAAAAACACGATTTTCTTTAATAAGATCCTCGACAAGATCTGTTCGTGCCGAGAGCGTGCCTCTAAAATATTCGATCCAAACGCTCGTATCGACGAAATATGATTTCGTCATATCATATCCTTGCTTCGGTGGCCTTCGAGATCGAGATCCAGCTTGATTTTCCCTCGTAGTTCCAACAACTTGTCTCTTTTGGCTTTTTTAAGCATCTCCTCGAGGGACGTTCGGATAAGGTGGGTCTTGTTTTTTACTCCGGTGGTCTTGATAAGCTCGTTCATGAGATCGTCCGGAAGGTTCAAGGTCATTCTCATGCATATCTCCTATACATATCTTAAATACATATAGGAAATATGTCAAGAACGGATTGATTGAGGGCTCCTCTCTTGGTTGTCCTCAATGTCCTCAATAGACCATGACGAATAAAATATCTACAATTCTCACACGCCTTAACGGCCAAGGAATTTTTTCAGGCCGACGGCATTCTCCGGAAAAGCAGCAAGGATTGCCTCGTCCAAGGTGACCAGGGGGATCCGGAACTGGCGGGCCAAGGCCGCAAACTCACAGTCGTAGGCCGAACACGGACTCCGGCCGCACAGAGCCAAGACCTCCGCCGAATCAACCATGAATTCGTTCTCGTCCATTAATCGTTCGGCTTCCTCCATGATCATCAGGCCGGTCGCAGCGTCGATGATACGGCGTCGAGACAATGCCGCGAGAATATTCCGAAATTCGCTTCGCCAAAGGAGTGGGGCGGCCCAACTAGGGTCCTTCCTGAAAGCTCTCTCCGCCGCCAAGGAATGCTCTCCGGGCAGCAGAAAATGGGCAATGATGTTCGTGTCGACGACAATCAAAGGCGCCCCTCTTTTTTAGCATGGTCGATCATCTCCTGGCTGAGCCAAACTCCGCTCCGGCCTTTTCTTAGAGCGCGAGAAACCGCGAGCATTTCCCTAGGGCTTCTCTTTCGCGGCGTGAGCCGCTCTTCGAGCAAGGCGATGATCTCGCCGTTAAGGCTTCGCCGATGCCGGACGGCGCTTTCTTTGAGATCTTTGTGGAGCTCCGGTGGGATATTCTTGACTGTAATGTTGATGGCCATAATGTCCTGGCTACGGTTGCTTAATGGTTTCATTATGGCACCGTTTTTAAATAATGGCAATTATCCAATTCACAGAGCAAAAGACGCCCCTCCCGCCAATTATTCTCAAAGCGAGACGATATGACGAAGCCATCACTGTGCTGCAAGAAGGTCTTCGACTGAATCCCAATAGCGCGGGTGCTCAAATGATTCTCTCCTCAGCTTACGCCATGAAGGGAATGCCGACCGAAGCCCTCATCGAGGCAAGGAAGGCGCTGACCTTGGCTCCTTCTTCCGACAACCTTCTCCATCTCGGCGTCGCTCTCTTCTATGCCTATTTGGGTCGTCGTGATGATGCTTTAAAGCTTTTGGATGAATGCTTGGCTTCGCGAAAAGGGAAGCCGATCGATGCCTACACGATCGCGGAGATATATTCGGCCCTGGGCGAGAAGGACGAAGCTTTCAAGTGGCTGGAAAAGACGTATCAAGATCGTCTCTCGACGATGTGTCAACTCAAGTTCGATCCGGCAATGGACAACATCCGCTCCGATCCTCGCTTTAAGGAATACCTAAAAAAGGCCGGATTCGAGAAACAGTCCAAGTCCCGCATTTTCACAATCATCCGACGATCTCATCGATTTGAGATACCCATAAGCGGCCGTCCCGGGCTCAGCGAGCGGAGAAACTCATCGCACGGAAGACATAAAATGCCGTAACGCGATAGCCTTTCCTTCCCGCGATACAACAGCAGCGGCCGGCATTCGGGAAAATCGTTCCGGAATGCCCGTAGCGGGCGCAAGTCTTCATCCCGGACGCGCGCCGCGTTCTTCACTTCGATGGCCCAAAACCCCGAATCGCCATAGACGATGAAATCCACCTCAACGCCCGAGCGGGTCCGCCAGAAAAAGAGGTCGTTCCGGCCCAATCCATAGGCGATCCAGGCCCTCAGGTGCTGGGCGACGAGCCCTTCAAGGGCGCAGCCTTCGATTTCTTGAGGCCTGTCTAATGGCCCCTGTGGGCGCAGAGACCGGTAAACTCCGGCATCGAAAAGATAGAGCTTGGGATGCTCGCTGACCTTTCGTTTCGCACGTTTGGCGAACACGGGCAGCCGGAAGGCGATCAGCAGATCCTCGAGAATGCCGATGTATCCTTCCACGGTTTTGCGCTCCAGCTCGCATTCCCGAGCGATATTGCTAATGTTCAACAAGGACGCATGCGAGAAACTGATGATTTCCAGGAACCTGGCGAAATGGCCGATATTCCGGACCAGCCCCTCCATTTGAATTTCTTCCCGAAGATAAAGCGACGCATAGCCCGCGAGCGATTCTTGCGGATTCGAAGCGGCCCAGACGACGGGAACCAAGCCTGTTTTCAGAGCCTCATCCAGATGGAATCGCGATCCCAGCTCGGCGGCCATGAACGGATGCATGGTCTTCAGGAGGGCCCGCCCCGCGAGAAGGTCGATCCCGGCGCGCTTCAGCTTCCTGGCGCTCGAGCCGGTGAGGACAAACCGGATGTCACGCTTTTCTTCCATGAGCTTATGGACCGAGTCCAACACATTCGGAACCTTTTGAATTTCATCGATGACAACGGTCTTCGGAGTCGGGAGCGCGCGGACGACATCAAGCAATGTCTCTGGGCGAGCGGCATAGCGGCGGAAGATATCCGGCTCGAGGAGATCGATGACCATCGCCTCTTTGAGGACGGAGCCGATCCATGTCGACTTTCCGGTTCCCCGCGGCCCGAAAAGGAAAAAGCTGTCCTTGGGCAACTGCAAAAAGCGATCTAATATTTCCATATTGCGACTCAATATGGAAATATTGTACCCAAAATTAATGAATTGTCAAGCGGTCCTTATTCGCTCCGGCCAGGTCTGGGCACGGCTGCTGCCCCTCGCTCTTGCCCAAATTGATGATGGGGTTCTAAAGAAAACTTAAATGAGAAGGAATAAAGAATATCAATAATAATCAAGTCCTGCTTTCGAAAATTGACATCATCGTGATTTGATGCTATGTTTGGCCCTCCCGCCGGCAAAGATGAAACCCTGTAAAGGGAGGCTTTGATGAAAATAATATCCGCATCAATCATCGCGATTTTTATGATGGCCGCTATGGCAGGAGACACGCAGGAGATCGACAAACTCAAGCCTGTTCTGGATCAAAAATGGAAGGAATTGGCGAAAACGACCCGCTCCTTCTTGCCTCCGAATCGGTCAGAAAACTGGGATTACAGGATTACCATTCCCTTTCCCGAGAACTGGCCTCCCAAGCCCGGAGATGGGCTCGTCTATTATGCCGTTCCCTATGGGTTGAATATTCGAAACCTGGCCGACGCAGAATATGTCGGGGCTCCCTGGGCCCGAATTATGATATCTCCGGGCCGCTTCCCCCAAATCAAATACCTTACGACGAAAATCGTTAGGCTCGATAGACAAGGAGTTCGGCCGCTCTTTGCTAAAGAAATCGAGATCTTTGATTCACGAGAAGCGGTCAAAGCTTCTCTTTCCAAACTCACGGCGCTTCCCGATCCTTCGAGCCTCGAGACAAAACGGATTCGCGATTTCTATTGCTTGTGGATGAGCACCAACGGTGTTCTGGCCGGCCAACTCACAAAAGACCACAAAAGCTTTTTTGACTGGCTGGGCTGCCAAAAATAAGGTCAGAATTCCTGGTGCTCGGTGCGCTTGATGATCTCGTTCTGGAGCTCCGTGCCGCAGTCGACAAAATAATCGCTGTAGCCCGCTACCCGTACGATTAAGTCCCTGTACTTTTCCGGGTGTTTTTGGGCGTCCCGCAGCGTCTCGGCCGTCACGACATTGAGCTGGATATGGTGACCGTCCATTTTGAAGTAGGACCGGACGAGATGGCCCAGGTTCCTGATTCCTTCTTCGTCGGCCACCAGCTGGGGCGTGAACTTCTGGTTGAGGAGCGTCCCGCCCGTCCTGACGTGGTCCATTTTACCCACCGATTTGAGCACGGCCGTCGGTCCGCGCCGGTCCGCGCCTTGGACGGGAGAAACGCCTTCCGACAAGGGCTCGCAGGCCTTTCGGCCGTCGGCGCTGGCGCCGGTGACCCTGCCGAAATAAACATGGACGGTCGTCGGAAGGAGGTTGATCCTGTAGCGGCCGCCTTTGGTGTTGGGCCGGCCGTCGATGGCGCCAAAATAGGCCTCGAAGATGGATTTCATGATGTCGTCGGCATAATCGTCGTCGTTCCCGTATTTCGGAGTCTTGTTCAGCAGACGCTGCCGCAGGCTCTCCTTGCCTTCGAAATTCTTGCCCATCGCCGCGACGATCTCTTTCATGGCGACATGCTTGTGGTCATAAACGTTGTACTTGATCGATGTCAGGATATCGGTCATCGTGCCCAATCCCACGCCCTGGATGTAGGACGTATTGTACCGGGCGCCGCCGTCGTGGTAATCCTTGCCCTTCTTGATGCAATCGTCGATGAGGATGGACAAAAACGGTGACGGCAGGTATTCGGCATACAGCCGCTCGATGATGTTGCTGCCGGCGACCTTGATGTCGACAAAATGCTTGATCTGCTTCTTGAACGCCTCGAACAGCTCCTCAAATGATTTGAATTTCGACGGGTCGCCCGTTTGAAGGCCGATCGTTTTCCCCGTGCGTGGATCGACGCCGTTGTGCATCGTGATCTCGAAGACTTTGGGCATGTTGAAATAGCCCGTCAAGTTGTAGTTTTCCTTGCCGAAGGCTCCCGCCTCAACGCAGCCGCTGGCGCCGCCGTTCCTGGCGTCCTCGACGGATTTGCCCTGCCGGACGAGCTCCTTGACGATGGCGTCCGTGTTGAAAATCGAAGGTTGCCCGAAGCCGGTCTTGACGATCTTCAAGGCCCGCCACAAGAAGGAATCCGGGCCCTTGCTCGAAATCTGGACCATGGAGCTGGGCTGAAGGATCCGCATCTCTTCAATGACATCCAAGATAAGAAACGACAGCTCATTGACGCCGTCGGTCCCATCTTCCTTCAACCCTCCAACGTTGATCAGCGCAAAGTCGGTATAAGTGCCGCTCTCTTCGGCCGTGACGCCGACCTTGGGAGGCGCCGGCTGGTTGTTGAACTTGACCCAGAAACATTCCAGAAGCTCTCTCGCTTTGTACTTCGTCAGCGCGCCACTCTTCAGGCCTTTCCTGTAGAACGGCCAGAGGTGCTGGTCCAGCCGGCCGGGGTTGAACGAATCCCAGGTGTTGTATTCGGTGATCACGCCTAGATGGACGAACCAGTAGTACTGGAGGGCTTCCCAGAAATCGCGGGGGGCATGAGCCGGCACCCAGGAACAGACCTCGGCGATCCTTTCTAGCTCCTTCTTGCGCTGGCGATTTTTTTCTTTTTTGGCCAGCTCTCGGGCTTTTTCGGCATGGCGGCCGGCGTAAGTGATCAGCGCGTCACAGCAGACGGCCATGGCCCGCAGTTCCTCGCGCTTCAGGAAGGCCTCGGGATCATTGAGGAAATCGAGTCCGGCAATAGCATCCTCGATGTCCTTTTTAAAATCGATCATCCCCTTTTTATAGATCTTATCGTCGAGAACGGTATGCCCCGGAGCGCGCTGCTCCATGAACTCGGTGAATATCCCAGCCTCGTAGGCGTCTATCCATTCTTGCGAGACTTCGGCAAAGATTCGGTCGCGAATCGAGCGTCCTTTCCAGAAAGGAATGATCTCATCCTTATAGAATGTCTTGGTCTTCTCATCGACTTTGAACCAGGTCTTGGGCCGCGTGTCGAGGATCTCCAGGTCTTGGGCGCTGTGGCAGGTGATCTCGGGGTAGGTCGGTGTCGCCTTGGGAGCAGGGCCACGCTCGCCGACGACGAGCTCGCCTTCGTTGATGCAGATTGTCTTATTCTCCAGAATATGCTTGAAGGCCAGGGCATGCTGCATGGGAGCGGACAGCCGGCAGGCCTCGGGGCTTTTATAGAATTCGGTGACCAATTTCGCCCGCTCGGCCGTGATCGTCGGTTTGGCGCTCAGGCTCTGTTCGCGCAGCTTTCTGACTCGTTCGTTCATGGCTCAGCCTCCAATCTTGACGGTGAACCCGGCTTTTGTGAATGACCGCCGGATCTCCTCCATCCTTCGCTCGGACGGAGCTTCATAGATCTTGAAACAGGACGCTTTTCCTAAATTCTTGTATTTTTCGGAGCCGCCTTTGTGGTATTTCAAAAGGCTGACGTTCTTGACCGTCTTAAGCGGCTTGAGAAAATCGATCGTCAGCCGGATGTTCTCTTCGTCATCGTTGACGCCGGCCGCCAGCGGAATACGGATCACGATACTCTTGTGCTCACGGGACAGTTTTTTCAAGTTGTCAAGAATGAGCCCGTTCGAGACGCCTGTATATTTTTTATGCTTTTTGGCGTCAATCATTTTCAAATCATAGAGAACGACGTCCGCTTTGCGCGCGGTTTTGGCAAGGATATCCCAAGGAGCCAGTCCCGACGTATCGAGGGCCGAGGGAATTTTTCTTTCGTCGAGCGCGGTTAAAATTTCTTGGCAGAACTTGGGTTGGCCGAGCGGCTCCCCTCCGGAGAGAGTCGCGCCGCCGGCGGACTGCTCATAAAAGATCCGGTCCTTTTCGACCTCCTCGATGACATCCTTCACGCTCATCTTCCGGCCGGCCATTTCCAGCGCCTCATACATGCAGACCTTGACGCATTTCCCGCAAAGATCGCATCGACTCCGGTCGATCTCGACAGGCCCCGAATTTTCGGAAATAGCTCCCAAGGGGCAGGCGGAAACACAGGAATAGCAGCGGGCGCAGCGCGACGGCCGGGCTATCAGCTCGAAGTCATTTTCAATCCCTTCCGGGTTATGGCACCAGAGACAGTGAAGGGGACAGCCTTTTAAAAAGACGGTTGTCCGGATCCCAGGGCCGTCATGGATGGCAAAGCGCTTGATGTCGAAAATCATGCCTTTAGCCACGCTTTTTCTCCGTTTCCGAGTCTAATATATCAGATATCAGTATGAAAATCAAGTAAAATTTTCATATTTTTAGGTTAATTTTTTTGCTTCTAAATTGCACAATTTAAATATTTTATCGAGATTTTGCCATATTAAAAGGTTTTAAGCCGTCCCTTTCATTCCGAATAACTAAGATTTTCTGTAAGAACGAATGAAGGCCAGGACATCACCGAATTTCATCTCAAGCCTGTGTTCCAGGGCAGCGGGGGCTCCCCCGCGGACAAGCCAAAAGGGCTGGGGGAAGCGGATGACTCGCTCCCCGTCGTCCGCGGCGATAATCATCGCCGCATCATGAGTCGCCCGGACGACGTCCGGTTTGGAGCTCCAGAGAAGAACGCCTGCCTCCTCGGCGAGCCGGCGAAGAACCTCGACGGGAAGAGGGGCGGCGCCAACATAAACCGAGGTGAAGCCGTCATATTCTTTCCGGGCAAAGGAGACGTCCCGCCGGTCTTCCCAGCGGCCAAGGACGCGGATGGCCTGGTCTCGATCGTCCACGGCAAAGCGTGGAAAATATTCCTTCCGGATTCCGAAGGTTGTCCGAAGCGGACGGCTCCCCTCGCCCATCTCGCAGCGGATGATGAGCGGCCCCGGCTCCTGGATGATCCGAAATTTGAAGCCGGTTAGGCTCTCCATCTGTTCGAGGTCAAGCCGATCGGGAGCGACATAGCCGGGAGCATAGTACCAGACGACGGTCGCCCCGCTCCCGCGCAGGACCCTCCTCAGCCGGTCCTGTTCGTCCCTCGTCAGATAAAACAGGTTGGGGAAGAGGAGCAGTTTGTATTTTTGAGTGTCTTTATCGTTTAAATCGAAATCATATAAAAAATCCACGGGCGCGCCGATCCTGTGAATGCTTCGCGACTGGGCGGCCAGGAACCAGTGGTCGAAAATGTCCATGATGGATACACCGTAGCCCTCCCACGGAGCCTCGGCCGTCCAGTGCCGCGTCACAAAAAAGCTGTCCGGGCTGTAAACAGCGGCGATCTCTGCAACCGGGGACAGGTCGAATTCCTTGCGCTTCTCCCCCAGTTCCGACCAAGCCCGGATCTCCTCGATCATGGGCAGATCATCATACCAGCCGCGCCGGGCTTTATAAGGCGGGTCAAAATGACCGAAGTCAAAGAGCCAACCGCCGATTCCGGTTGCGAAGACCTGACCGAGGTCGCGGCGAAGGATGCGCAGCGTTCCCTCCAAAGTGTCATTCCCCGATCCACCTTCGGTCGACCGGACGGGCTCCAGATAGGTGCTCGAATCCATCTCGGACATGAACAGCTTTCGATGGCGGCGGAGCGATTCGGCCATGACCCGGAGCCCTCCGTCCCCGCTAACCCCTCGTGCCCGTCCGAGCCAGTTCCCTGCCTCATCATAGACATCGCTTTCCCAACGCGGCCGCGTCTTTGTCTGCGTCGTGTGGATATACGAGTACGGGGCGGCGATGAAATCGACGTCCGGGCTGGCCAAGACTCTCTTGGGAGCAAGATGTCCGGCCTCCTGAATCATGACGTTCTCCAGAAGGTATCCGTAAAAAATTCCCGCGAGCAAGCGCCCCCGCGTCTCTTCCTTGACGACACGGCAGAACAAGAGGGCGGCATCGGCGACGGACTCGTGAAATTTTCTATAAAAACGGATAACATCTTTCTCCACGGCAGGGTCCCGAAGGAGGCCGCTAGTCGTCGTCCGCCGCGCGTCGGCTCCCGGGACAGAACCGGTCAAGCGGGCCATGGCCGAGCTCGTATCCGGCAGAAACCGGGAGCCCGTGTAGTGCCACTCGCCGTTCAGGCCGCCCGCGACATGATAGCCGATGACGCGCGATCGAAGGGGAGATTGTTCGACGGCCCGGATAAAATCCCGCAGGGCCGCAGCCACATCCATCCGCCACTTTGCCGAGGCGAGGGAAGCCGCATGAGTGTCGACGATTGTGTTCCAATTGAAGCCGCTGTCGATCCGTCGGGGCGGCATTTTGTGGCCGGAGGCTTCGACGGAAAGGGCGTAGCCGATGAGCTCTTCGGGATTCGCGTCTTTCCACCAGAGGGGCGCGTTGAGATGAAGGCGAGGCAGGAAGAACGCATCGGGGACGATGGCCAGGAGCCTGCCGAAATAGGCCAGGATCCGGCGCCAATCATAGCGGCCGGGGCCGGTCCATCCGTCATCGAGTCCGAGGAGCGGGTGGAAGAATCGGATGCCTGAAGCGCGGTAGCTCTTGGCGGTCGCCAGGAGGTTCGTGCTCACGCACATGAGCGGGAATTGCTCCCGGCCGTTCACATAGAGACGCAGGCCGCCCCGCTCGAACTTCACGGAAGCGGAAACAGGCGGCTCTCCGCGGAGGCGGTCGAGGCTCTTCGCGGCCCGCCCATCCTCGGGATCAATGTCTTGGTATTCAAGAGTCTTGGCCACAAAGGGGCAGGCCAATGAAGTGACGCCGGCCGCAGCGATGGTTTTAATCAACTCCCGCCGTCTCATGGAATATCTTCCTTGTCGGACTCCTTGCTAAATGGGAATAATCCTCAGTCGATGATCACGCGTCGCGTTCTCATGGATCTCTCTCCCCGGGAATAAATCCCGCTTGACTTACATTTTACCTATCCCCTAAACTAAAAAACAAGACAGGTCTTGGAAAGGAGGAATCACGATTTGATACTCTGAAATCAATTCCCCATTTAAGAAGGGATGGAGTTGGTATAAAATTCGAAGTCCGATCCAATCGACGATGAAAAAGAAAGGCTTTCCTCTTAAAAAACAGCTGAGTTCCGTCCTCATCAAGCCGGCCGGGCCTGATTGCAACATGGCCTGCACATACTGCTTCTACCGGGATAAGGAGGCGTTTTTCCCAGGGGGCAAAAGCCACAGGATGAACGATGAGATTCTGGAAGAGACGATCAGGCAGGTGTTCGCGCAGCCGCTCCAGGCCGTCTCCATCGGCTGGCAGGGCGGAGAGCCGACGCTCATGGGACTCCCTTTCTTTGAAAAGGCCGTCGCCCTCCATATCCGATACGGAAAGGGCAAATCCGTCGGCAACGGGCTCCAGACCAACGGACTCTTGATCGACAAAAGCTGGGCCGGATTTTTGAAAAAATATCAGTTTCTTGTCGGCCTCTCGCTCGACGGCCCGGAACATATTCACAACCGCTATCGATTGCGGCTGGGCGGACAGGACTCCTGGACGGAAGTCGTGGACCGGGCCCGCCTCATGTTGGATGAAGGAGTCGAAGTCAATGCCC
>Ga0315296_10003583_pt1 | contig 12922 bp, 11 predicted proteins | sample YL17G14_18_MG_FD_203921 | JGI IMG/M metagenome (GOLD analysis project Ga0315296, IMG submission 203921) | Sediment microbial communities from Yellowstone Lake, YNP, Wyoming, USA - YL17G14_18 | ecosystem: Environmental > Aquatic > Freshwater > Lake > Sediment | place: USA: Wyoming | collected... | reverse complement strand
AATTGCTTCTTTGGTTTGAGGTTTCACTCCTTCATCAGCAGCAATGACTAAAATGGCAACATCAGCTACATTTGCTCCTCGGGACCTCATGGCTGAAAATGCCTCGTGGCCCGGGGTATCAATAAAAGTGATTGATTTCCCTTCTTTTTCAATTTGATAGGCGCCGATATGCTGAGTAATGGTACCGCCGGGTTTGGCTCCGGTAAATTGAATTTTACGAATGGCTGATAATAAACTGGTTTTACCATGATCGATGTGACCCAGGACTACCACCACCGGTGGCCGGTTGATTAAATTTTTTTTGATTTCTTTTTTCATCTTTTTGAACTTTTGCTTTTCCTATTGCTTCCTTTTCTTCTGATGATAGTAAATAATTTGATTGACCTTTCTCAACTGGTTTTCCATAAACTCTGCTTCCTTCTCTATTTAAAAGACTGGTGATAACAATGCCAGAATCGTTATCATCTAAAAAGGCAACTGAAAAACTTTGATTTCCCCCCACTTCTTTAAAAGGATTAAATCTTACTATCCCGACTTTTTGAATTGAGAATTTATTTTCTTTTTTTAAATTCTCCAATTCTTTTTCAATCTTTTTGAAATATTCTTTTAAATCTTTTAATTGAAATAAAACCTCTTTTAAATTTTCCGGTTCTTTTTTCTTTTTAAAAAAATTGAATATCATACAATTTTAGCGGACTTCGTCTCGCCGTAGGCTCGACTTTGTCCAGCCGAAGGCGGAGGGTGTAGGACTCGCCCCGCCCTTTCTGGCGGTGAGAGAGGGATTTGAACCCCCGATACCCTTTCGGGTATACCGCATTTCGAGTGCGGCCCGTTCAACCACTCCGGCATCTCACCAAACCGCTTTTAGAAAGGGCGGGGTTCGGAACCAGCGCATTGCCATTCTGCCAACCCTCCTCAATCTCTCTTAAAATATCATCTTTTTAGCTAAAAATCAATCCGTTCGACAACAAGCTCAGGGTTGATGCTGAATTTACCGAAGCATCAAATGTGATATAATCCACTAATTATTAATTAACTATGAAAAAGATAGTTGTCATCGGAGTTGGCGGAAGAACAGGAACAATGCTGGCTTTTGAACTTAGAAATTCAGCTGAGATTTTAGGTATAGGAAAAGAAGAAGAATTAAAAATCATTAAAGAAGGTAGATTATGTATTGAAAGAGAAGATAAAATTCCTGAAGTATTTGAAGGAAAAGTTATTAAAGATACTGAATTTCAAAAAAGTATCAGACCCGAGATTATCTTTTTGGCAACCAAAAATCCGGTCGGACCGGCGGTTAAATATTATTATCAAAAGCTGAAATTAAACGAGAAAAAATTACCGGCTTTGGTTTTGTCTCAAAATGGAATAGTGGCAACCAAAGAAGCAAAATCAGTCCTGAAAGAGGTTTTGGGAAAAAGAGCAGAGGAAGTGAGAATTATTAGAATTAGTTTATTTAATCCGGTAGAGAAAAAAGAAGTTAACGATAAAATTTATATAAATTATTTTTTGCCAATTAGATTAAGTTTTGGAATATTCTCTGGTCCAAAAGAAACTCAAGATATAGTTTCTCTTTTCAAAAATTCAGGTTTTGAGATAAAAGAAATTCCTCCAGAAAAGATTGAAGATATGGAATTCTCCAAGCTTTTAACCAATTTAATTGGCATAGCTTCAGCCAGTAAAGGGCTTTCTATTGAAGAGGGTTTTCGAGATAAAGAAATATTTAAAGAAGAGATTGGGGCATTGAAAGAATATATAATAGTAGTTAAAGCCAGAGGAGGAAATTTTTTAAACTTGCCTCACTATCCTTTAAAATTACTTTCCTTTTTGATTAATTTACCAGTATTTTTGCTTTTGCCTTTCCGTAAAATTTTAGCAAAGTTGGTTACCAGGGACAGAGGAAAAAAACCAAAAGGAAATTTAGATGAAATTGATTATTATAATGGTGCAGTTATTGAGCTTGGAAAAAAAATGGGAATTGAAACTCCTATTAATGAAGAAATCTATAAAAAAGTAAAACAAATTTTAAGTGGGCGCGTCAGGACTTGAACCCGAAACCTTCTGAATGTAAATCAGACGCTCTAACCATTGAGCTACGCGCCCTTTCGGGTTTGCCTAATTTCTTTTTTAGTGGAACGTACAAATTTTCTGAAATTTTACGTTCCACAACGTAAAAATCTTTGATTTTGTACGTTGTGAGCGAGGAGGGAGTTGAACCCTCACGGGAAAATTCCCCTTGGAGCCTCAGTCCAAGCTGTCTGCCAGTTCCAGCACTCGCTCGTTTAATTTTGAGTAAATTTTCCTTCTTTTAATTTTACTTTTTTCCTTTAGCTCTTCTCAAATAATAGAGTTTCGCTCTTCTGGCTTTGCCTCTTTTTAAAATCTCTATTTTCTCGATTATTGGTGAATGAAGTGGAAAAATTTTTTCTACTCCAATTCCTGAAATTTCTTTTCTAACAGTAATAGTTGCCCCAATTTCTTTTCGATGTTTCCTGACAATTACTATTCCTTCAAATATCTGAGTTTTTTCTCCCCTTTTTTCTTTTTCCCCAGCCGGTTTTTTTTCAACTGAAAGAACAGGAATTTTTTGATAAACCTTAACCATATCGCCGGGCCGAACTTCTTCAATTTTATTTTTTAAAAATGGTTTTATAAAATTTTCTATTTTTTTCATATTTTTTGTGTAAACAAGGATGTCCCATATCGGAAGGGGGTCGGGCCTTCGCCCGACGAAGCGGGCTACGGCCCGCGAAGGCGGGGAAACCCTTCGGTGTCCCCGTCTAGGAAAACAGCGAACGAAGTGAGCGTTAGAAACCGAGGGTTTCTAAGGAGCGGCGTTAGCGCGGTCGCCGAAGGCGACATTAGTATAATTCGCGCGTGCCGCGAACTAACTTTTTAGGACTAATATTTTTGCTTCTTCAGGCAAAATATCCTTCTTTTTAATTGATAATTTTGGTAGCGGTTCTAATGATTTTATTCCCAAAGTTTTTAAAAATTTATCTAAAGAATCTAACTTAGCAATCTTTAAATTAGGGACAGCATAATGCATGGGTATGGTAATTCTTGGTTCGATTTGAGCCATTATTTTTGGAGCTTCTTTGGCCGCAATGGTAAATATTCCTCCGACCGGAATCATTAAAATATCGACCTCACCGATTTTTTCTAACTGTTCATCGGTCAATTCTTTTTGACCCAAATCTCCCAAATGGCAAATCCTAATATCTTCAGCATCAATAATATAGATTGTATTTTCACCCCGCTCTTTTCCCTGGGAATCGTCGTGAAAACTAGGAATTCCCTGAATAAAAATGTTTTTTACATCGTATTCTCCAGGTCCTGCAATTAAAAAAGGATTTTTGGAAACTGCTTTAATATTATTATGGTCCTCATGATTATGAGTTATTAATAAAATATCAGCCTCTAAAACCTTGGGAAGTTTTAGACCAATTTTCTCATCAAAAGGGTCAATTAAAATTGAGACCTGGTTGTTTTTCCCCCGAGTGGCTATTATTTGAAAACAAGATTGTCCTTTCCAGTAAATAATCATAATTTTATTATAATTTTATCATATCATAATATTGCAAAAATTCAATAATTGTTGTAAATTAATTAGTATGAAAGATTTACTTAATATGAAAGATTTACTTGAAAAAAATGATTTATTGAAACCAGCCAAAGTTGGTGAGATTGTCGAAGGAAAAATCATTGGTAAAGGAAAATCTTCAATTTTTTTAGATCTAGGACCGATTGGGACAGGAATAATTTATGGTAAAGAATTTTATGATGCCAAAGAAAAATTAAAAAATCTGAAAATTGGAGATAAGATTTTTACCAAAATAATTGATTTAGAAAATGAAGAGGGTTTTATTGAATTATCAGTTAGCGGCGCCTCCAGGGAATTAGCCGTGGAAACCCTTAAACAAACAAAAGAGAAGGGAGATACAATTTCGGTTAAAATTTTAGGAGCTAATAAAGGCGGTTTAATTACTGAAATTTCCGGTATCCCGGCTTTTCTGCCGGTCTCTCAACTCTCAAACCTGCATTATCCGAAAGTTCAAAAAGGAGAGAAAACAGAAATTTTAAAGGCTCTCCAAAAGTTTGTTGGTCAAGAACTGGAGGTAAAAATTCTTAACTTCACTCCCAGAGAGGAACAGATTATTTTATCAGAGAGAGCTAAAGAATTAGAAAATAAAAAAGAAATCTTAAAAAAATATAAAGTCGGGGATGTTGTTGAGGGAGAGATTACCGGCATCACTGATTTTGGAGCATTTATGAAATTTGGTGAAGAACTTGAAGGATTAATTCATATTTCTGAATTGGATTGGAAAATTATTGAAGACCCAGCGAAAATTGCCAAAGTTGGAGACAAAATTAAAGCCAAGATTATTGAAATTAATCCGGATGGTCGGATATCCCTATCCAAAAAAGCCTTAAAAAAGGACCCCTGGGAAGGAATCAAAGAAAAATACAAAAAAGGAGATATAGTTTCAGGAAAGGTGATTAAATTTAACCCATTTGGTGTCTTTATCCAGCTAACTCCAGAAATTCAGGGTCTTTGTCATATTTCTGAATTTGAAGGCGGAAAAATGGAGGAAATCCTAGAAATTGGTAAAGAATATAAATTTAAAATTTTATTGATCGATGAAACAGAGCACCGAATCAATCTAAAATTAGTCAAGGAATAGAAAATTTGTTATCTTTAAAAAATGAAAAACTTAGCTAAAAATTTTCTCTTATTAATACTTATTTTTATATTAATTTCCGCTGTTTTTGGTTTATTTTTTCAGCCCCGAGCAATAAAGGAACTATCAATTACTCAATTGGTTGAAGATATTAATCAATCAAGGGTTAAAAAAATGATTATTTCTGGAAATGAAGTTGAGGTAATCTATCAGGATGATTCTAAAGCCAAATCAACAAAAGAACTTGAAAGTCCTCTATCCCAATCTTTGATAAACTACGGAGTAAGTAAAGATAAATTATCCAAAGTTGATGTTGAACAAAGAGAGAACAGCGGAACATGGACTTGGTTAGGACCAATTTTATTTACTGTTGCCCCTCTTTTGTTTTTTGCCTTCTTTTTCTTTATTATTTTCAGACAGGCCAGAACCGGAACAACCCAAATTTTTGATTTCACTCGAGCCAGAGCCAGCCTGTTTGGAGCCGAAGGTCATCCCAAGCAAAAGATTACTTTCAAAGATGTGGCTGGTTTGAAAGAGGCAAAAGAAGAATTAAAAGAAATTGTTGATTTCTTGAAAAATCCTAAAAAATATTTACAAATGGGAGCTAAAATTCCAGTCGGGGTTTTATTAGTCGGACCGGCAGGTTGCGGAAAGACACTTTTGGCCAGAGCGGTAGCTGGTGAAAGCAATGTTCCTTTCCTTTCAGTGGCTGGTTCCTCTTTTGTTGAACTTTTTGTTGGAGTGGGGTCGGGAAGAGTAAGGTCGCTTTTTCAAGAAGCAAAAAAACATGAATCATGTCTGATATTTATTGATGAGTTAGACAGTATCGGCAAGGTCAGAGGGCCGGCTATCACCGGCGGACATGAAGAAAGAGAACAAACCTTAAATCAATTATTGACCGAGATGGATGGTTTTGAACAAAATAACCAAATCATAGTTTTAGCCGCTACCAATAGACCTGATGTTTTAGACCCGGCCCTTTTGAGAGCCGGTCGATTTGATAGAAAAATTATTTTGGACCTGCCGGACATTAAAGAAAGAGAAGAAATCTTAAAAATTCATTGTCGGGGAAAACCATTGTTTGAGAATCTTAATTTAAGAGAAGTTGCTGAAAGAACACCAGGATTTTCCGGAGCTGATTTAGCCAATGTGGTCAACGAAGCAGCTATATTAGCTGCCAGAAGAAATAAAAGACAGATTTTTCAGACAGAATTTTTGGAATCAATTGAAAAGGTTTTATTGGGACCGGAAAGAAAAAGTCATATTTTATCAAAGAAAGAAAAGGAAATTGCTGCCTATCATGAAGCTGGTCATGCCTTGGTTTCAGCTTCAATTCCGGAAACCGAACCTATAAGAAAAATATCGATTGTGGCCAGGGGATTAGCAGCAGGTTATACTTTGCAGATGCCAAAAGAAGAGAAAAGAATTAAAACCAAATCAGAATTTTTAGCTGAAATGGCAACTTTACTTGGCGGATATTGTGCTGAAAAATTAAAATTTAACCAGATTACCACCGGAGCAGCTAATGATTTAAAAAAGGCCTCGGATTTGGCTCGAAGATTAGTTAAAGAATACGGAATGTCTTCTTTGGGTCCGATTTCCTTTATTGAAAGGGACCAATTCCTCTTTTTAGGAGAAGAATTTGGTCAGGAAAGGAATTATTCTGAAAAAGTAGCTGCTCAGATTGACAAAGAAGTAGCCAAATTTGTCAAAAATGCTGAAAAACAGGCTAAAAAAATTTTAATCAAAAGAAAAAAATTATTGGATAAAATTGCCAATCGGTTAATCCAAAAAGAGACGATTGAAAAAGAAGAATTTGAGAGACTTATTGGTCAAAAAAAGATTGAAAAAGAAAAACCCCTCAAAATAAAAATCAAACCAGTTTAATGGGCACGTAGTTCAGTGGTAGAACGCCACTCTTATAAAGTGGAAGTCCTTGGTTCAAATCCAAGCGTGCCCAATGGGCGCGTGCCCAATGGGCGGCTAGCTCAATGGTAGAGCGTTCGCTTGACGTGCGAAAGGTTATAGGTTCGAGTCCCATGCCGCCCATATGGAAGTAAAGATTATTTATGAAGATGAGAATTTATTAGTGATTGATAAACCAGCCGGAATAATAGTTTTTCCTGCCGCCCTTTCGGGCGAGCCTCGCCAAAGGCGGGAAATAGAGGCCAGTGAAAAAACCTTAATTGATTTCCTTTTAGAAAAATTTCCTTATTTAAAAAATGTCGGAAAACCACCACGTTATGGAATCATCCACCGCTTGGACAAAGATACTTCGGGAATTCTACTGGTGGCTAAAAATAATGAGAGTTTAATTTTTTTTCAAAAACAGTTTAAAAAAGGAAAAATAATTAAAAAATATCTGGCTTTGGTTTCAGGAATAATTAAAGAAAATCAGGGAAGAATTGAAACCCTGATTGGTCGCTCACCCAAAAATAGAAAAAAACAAAAAGTTTATTTACCCTTGGAACCGGGTTCACTTGGCAAAAGAAAGGCAGTTACAGAATATGAAGTTCTAAAGAGATTTAAAAACTATACCGGAGCACATAAAGCGTTATGTGCTCGGTATACTTTAATTGAAGCCAGGCCTGAAACTGGTAGAAAGCATCAAATCCGGACCCAGCTGGCTTATATCAACCATCCAATTGTCGGAGATAAATTGTACAGTTTTAAAAATCAACCCCAACCAAAGGGTTTAAAAAGACAATTTTTACACGCCTCCTATCTAAAAATTAAACTTCCCAATGGTAAAGAAAAAGAATTTAAATCTGAATTACCAGAAGATTTAAAAAAAATAATAGAAGAAATAAATGGAAAAGAAAAATGAGCAAAAATTGAATAAAGAAGAAATGGGAAAAGTAAAACCAAAGGAAATTACTCAAGAAGTCCAGGAATCTTACATTGATTATGCCATGTCAGTGATTATTTCCCGGGCTTTGCCTGATGTTCGAGATGGATTGAAACCGGTTCACCGCCGGATTTTGTACACAATGTATGAAATGGGATTAAAGCATGATGCCAAATTCAGAAAATCAGCTACGGTAGTCGGTGATTGTTTAGGTAAGTATCATCCCCACGGAGACCAGGCAGTTTATGACTCTGCCATCAGAATGGCCCAGGATTTTTCTCTAAGATACCCCTTAATTAAAGGTCAGGGTAATTTAGGTTCAATTGATGACCCGTCTGAATATGCTGCCATGCGATACACTGAAATGAAGCTTTCAAAAATTGGTCAGGAAATGTTAAAAGACATTGAGAAAAATACCGTTGATCTTATTGATAATTATGACCGAACCAGAAAAGAACCGGTAGTCTTACCCTCGCCTGCTCCTCAGTTAATCTTAAATGGTACCTTTGGAATTGCGGTTGGCATGGCAACTAATATTCCGCCCCATAATTTAAATGAGATTATAGATAGTCTAATTTATTTAATTGAGAATCCTAAGGTTGATACCGAAGACCTTTTTAAATTTATTCAAGGACCGGATTTTCCAACCGGCGGCTTAATTTATGACAAAAAATCGATAATTGAGGCCTATTCTCAAGGTAAAGGACCGATTTTGGTCAGGGGAAAAACAGAAATAACTGAAGATGAAAAAGGCAGACAGAGAATTTTAATTACTGAAATTCCATTTCAGGTCCAAAAATCGATTCTTTTGTCCCGATTTGCTGATTTGGTTTCTGAAAAAAAGATTGAGGGCATCAAAGATATAAGAGATGAATCAGATAAAGAAGGAATGAGAATTGTTATTGATTTACAGCGAGATACCATACCTCAAAAAATTTTAAATCGGCTCTTTAAATTTACTGATTTACAAAAAACCTTTCATTTAAATATGTTGGCTTTAGTTGATGGAATCCAACCCAGAGTTTTAAATTTAGTTGAGGTTTTAAATTATTTTATTTCTCATCGAAAAGAAGTTGTTTTCAGAAGAACAAAATATGATTTAGAAAAAGCCAAAGAAAGAGCTCATATTTTGGAGGGTCTTAAAAAATGCTTGGCTAATATTGACGAGGTAATAAGGATTATTAAAAGCTCAAATAGTAGAGAGGAAGCTCAAAAAAGATTAATGGTACGCTTCAAACTGGATGAAATTCAGACCAATGCTATCTTAGAGACTAAGCTAGCAACCTTGGTCAAATTGGAAAGAAAAAAAATTGAAGATGAATTAAAAGAGAAAGCTTTGCTGATTAAAGAATTAAGCACTATTTTAAAAAGTCCTCAAAAGATAAAAGAAGTTATTAAAAAAGAATTGAGAGAATTGAAAGAAATATTTGGAGACGAAAGAAGAACCAAAGTTTTTGCTCAAAAAGTTGGTGAAATTTCAGAAGAAGATTTAATTCCCAGAGAAGAAACAATCATCACTTTATCCCAAGGCGGCTATATCAAAAGAATAAATCCCAAGACCTGCAAGATTCAAAAAAGAGGCGGAAAGGGAATTGTCGGTATGAAGACCATCGGAGAAGATATTGTTGAACATTTCTTGATTGCCAATACCCATGATGAGCTTTTGTTCTTCACTGATTCTGGAAAAGTTTTTAAAACTCCAGTCTGGGAAATTCCTGAAGGGACAAGAGTATCTAAGGGTCGGGGTCTGCTTAATTTCCTGGAATTGTCTCCTCAGGAAAAAGTTTTATCTTTGATTCCCCTGGATAAAAAAGAAGAAACTATTCAAACAAAGTATTTAATAATGGTCACTAAAAATGGTATAATTAAAAAAACTAGCTTAGAAGAATTTGAAAATGTTCGCCGCTCGGGTTTAATTGCTATTTCTTTGAAAAAAGGAGATTTGGTAAAAAAAGTTGGTAAAACCAGCGGTCAAGATGAGATAATTTTAGTGACCAAAAAAGGTCAATCAATCAGATTCAAAGAAAAAGAAATCAGACCAATGGGCAGGTCAGCTAGCGGAGTGAAAGGAATCGGATTAAAAACCGGAGATGAGGTGATAGGGATGGACGTAATAAAATTAAAAATTAAAAATGAAAAATTAAAAATTAACGAATATTTATTGGCGGTGATGGAAAATGGCTATGGCAAGAGAACTGATTTGAAAGAATACAGATTACAAAAAAGGGGAGGCACAGGAATTAAAACAGCCAAAATCACTCCCAAAACCGGCAATCTGGTGGCTTCCAAGCTTCTGACTGGCGAGGAAGAAGATTTGATTGTTATTTCTCAAAGGGGTCAGATTCTGAGAACAAAAATCAAAACTATTTCAATTTTAAGCCGGGCTACCCAAGGCGTTAGAATAATAAGATTGGAAGAAAGCGATAAAGTAGCTTCGGCAATCTGCATTTAGTTATATGGAAGGTTTTCTCAATCCAGCTGAAGTTTTAAAAAATTTGGATTTAAAAAAAGATATGATAGCGGCTGATTTTGGTTCAGGTTCCGGCGGCTGGGTAATACCTCTGGCAAAAATATTGGAAGAAGGCAAAGTTTATGCTATAGATATATTAGAAGAGCCCTTATCAGCTTTGAAAACTAAAATTAAGCTGGATAAAACCTTGAATAATATAGAAACTGTTAAGTCAGATATAGAAAGAACCTCAAAACTTTTAAGTAATTCCTGCGATTTGGTATTAATGACCAATCTCTTATTTGAAGTTGAAGATATCAAAAAAGTAATGGAAGAAGGGAAAAGGGTTTTAAAAGAGGGAGGTAGGGTTTTGGTGGTTGATTGGAAAAAAGCTTCTTCTTTGGGTCCAGAAAAAAGAGTTTCAGTCAAGGTAGTAAAAGAAGCTGCCAAAGAGATTAATTTAAAATTAGAAAGAGAATTTGAAGCTTCTATTTATCACTGGGGATTAATTTTTAAAAAATAGAAGATTTTAAAAATTAAAAAATAAATAATATAATCAATAAATACTATGAAATCTATTTTATCTAAACTAATAATCTTACTTTTATTAAGTTCTTTTCTTATCCCTTTAATGGGTAGCGCTCAAATCATCAGCATTCAAAATCCTTTGAACGCCACGAGCTTTGAAGGTCTGGTTAATAATCTCACTAATTTCATTTTCTATGTCGCTTTAGCCCTTACTCCTTTAATGATAATCATTGCCGGTGTCCAATATGTTACGGCTGGTGGCGACCCTAAAAAGATAGAGACTGCTGGAAAAATAATTTTATACACTGTCATTGGTTTAGTTATCATCTTACTGGCTAAAGCTTTAATTTATGTTTTACGAGAAGTATTAGGTGGTTAAAATTAGAAAAACCCCGCACCGAAACGAAGTTTCTGGTACGGGGGAATTTGAAGCCAGCTCTTACCATTAGGGCTTACTTTTGATAAAATAATAAAATGAGGAAAATATTTCACTTTATTTTAATAATTTTAGGAATAGGAACGATATTATTTGTTTTAACAGAAAATGCCGAGGCTCAGATAGGTGTTACTCTATACGATGGATGGTATTTTGGAGAACCGCATCAGACCTATACCTCAAATGCTGCTACTCTTCCCGCTAACTTGAATGACAAAGTCACATCTATTAAGATTTCCTCTGGCTACACTGTCACCGTATACGAGGATGCAAACTGGGGAGGAGTAAATCATACAACCTTTACTGGAAATCAGCTTAATCTAACTTTTATACATGATGGTCAACCAGTGTTTCATTTGGATGGTTGGAATGACAAAATCTCATCTATTAAGGTAACCGCTCCTACTACTCCTCCTACTCCTTATTGCGGAGATGGATCTTGCAATGGAACTGAAAACTGTACTTCGTGCCCTTATGACTGTGATGTATGTCCTCCTTATTGCGGAGATGGATCTTGCAATGGAACTGAAAACTGTACTTCGTGTTCTCAAGACTGTGGTGCATGTCCTCTTGTTACTCTATACGATGCTGCAGACTATATAACTTTATGGCCGTATACGTATAAGACCTTTCCCTCAGGTAATTATTCTGATCTAAGCTCCTACTCCTTGGATAACATAGTTTCATCTATTAGGATTCCCTCTGGCTATTATGTCACCATATACGCTGAGAAAAGCTATGTAGGACCGTTTCTCACTCTTACCTCAGATAATCCTAATCTATTTACCTCAAGTAACCCTACTGGCTGGAATGACAGGATCTCATCTATTAAGGTAAGCACTACTGTTCCTCCACCTCCTCCACCTCCTCCTCCAGTAGGTGTTACTCTATACGATGCTGCAGATTATGGAGGAGCGTGGTACCACCTTACCTCATTAAATTATTCTGATCTAAACTTAATTGGCTGGAATGACATAGTCTCATCTATCAAGATCTCCTCTGGCTATTATGTCACCGTATACGAGAATGTAAACCATGGAGGATCGCATGAGACCTTTACCTCAGATATTGCTAATCTATACTTTCAAACCTCACTTTACCCGGGTGGCTGGAATGACAAGATATCATCTATTAAGGTAAGCACTTCTCCTCCAGAAATTACTCTATACGATGCTGCATACTATTCCGTTATAGGATCGTTTAAGACCTTTACTTCAGGTGATTATTCTGATCTAGTCTCCTGGGATAACATAGCCTCATCTATTAAGATCCCCTCTGGCCTTTATGTCACCATATACGCTGAGAAAAGCTATGGAGGACCGTATCTCACCCTTACCTCAGATACTCCTAATCTATACTTCGACCCTAGTGGCTGGGATAACAGGATATCATCTATTAAGGTAAGTACTACTCCTCCTCCAACTCCTCCGCCTCCTACAGTAGGTGTTACTCTATACGATGCTGCAGACTATGGAGGAGCGTATTACCACCTTACCTCATCAGAATATTCTGATCTAAGCTTAATTGGCTGGGATAACATAGTTTCATCTATTAAGATCTCCTCTGGCTACAATGTCACCATATACGGTGAGAAAAACTATGTAGGAGCGTCTACCACCCTTACCACAAGTACTGCTAATCTACTCTACATTGGCATCAGCTGGAATGACTTAATCTCATCTATTAAGGTAAGCACTACTACTACTACTACTCCTATTTGCGGAAATGGCCTGACTGAATCAGGAGAGCAATGCGATGACGGCGGATCTAATAACGGTGCCTGCCCGGCCACTTGTTCTGCTTCTTGCACTACTAATTCTTGCGGTGGTACTCCTTCTTGCGGAAATGGCTTGGTTGAATCAGGAGAGCAATGCGATGACGGCGGATCTAATAACGGTGCCTGCCCGGCCACTTGTTCTACTTCTTGCACTACTAATTCTTGCGGTGATGGTACTTCTACTCCGGGTAAAATAATTAGA
>Ga0315296_10003582_pt1 | contig 12927 bp, 23 predicted proteins | sample YL17G14_18_MG_FD_203921 | JGI IMG/M metagenome (GOLD analysis project Ga0315296, IMG submission 203921) | Sediment microbial communities from Yellowstone Lake, YNP, Wyoming, USA - YL17G14_18 | ecosystem: Environmental > Aquatic > Freshwater > Lake > Sediment | place: USA: Wyoming | collected... | reverse complement strand
GTTGAGGGTTGATGTATTCATGCTCTTTCTCGGGGAATGAAATGGTTAGCTATTTGCCTAGCATGGAACTGCTTCCACAAAATTCTACCTACCAATCTGGGTTGCATAAAAAAGCGGGGAGTCGGAACGGCTGGATCTCCGCCCAGACAGTTCCAGAGAGAGGACGAAGACCTCCTCCTTTCTCCCCAGAGGGAAAGAGCAATGGAGGTGAAGCCAAAATGAGTTGCGTAGCCTATCTTGAAATAAAGAAACAAAAAACCGAAAGGAATCTTTGTTGCTGTTGCGGACTGTGGCTTGCCACTGAACCTAACGGACTCTGCAAGGACTGTGCTGAGAACTGTGCGGGCTATCTTTTGAAAGACAAGCCCTGCGTCACAATTGAAAGTTCAAAACATAGAGGGTGGATAAAATGAACGAACCAAAATTTTGGACCTGGTATAAGAACCAACTGAAGTGCCTTCCAAAGAATCTATGGAAACGATTAGCATGGAGACCAGACGCTTATGATGAGGAAGCAATAGCATTTTTCGTCGGTCTGTTTACTACAATTATATCCTATGTCCTGCTTTGTGACTATAATTTGATGATGCCTAATGTTCAAGGTGTTGTCATAAGCCTAGCTCTCGCCTTTTTTTGGCTTACAGTTTGGTATCATAGCAAATATAGACAAGAGGGATAAAATGAGAGAAAAACCCCACCTTAACTGTGCAAAAAACCCTGGCATTAAAAGAGAAGGAAGCTCAACCATGACCAAATATATTTTAGTATGCGGAAATTGTGGGGCAGAAAATGAGCGGAACTATTTGCCTGAGAAGTTTCGTTGTAGCAGTTGCGGTGAGTGTTTCTTGACAGAAGAATGGAGAGAGAAAGTGAAGGAAGCGAAATAAATGTGCTATGGAAATCTTGACGTAAAAGTAGGCAGAGAAGAAATCGAGGAACACATTAAACAATGGAAAATATATTACCGCGAAAGACCATGGCTCGGGGTTTGTTTTAGCTAACGGAGAATGGAGGGAAGCGAAACCTCATGAGTGATAAAAACGAATATTGCGATGTTTCAAGTAGATGCCGAAATCGTGGCAAAGATTGTGAACGTTGCACTCGCTCTTATGATTATGAAGAATCTTCCGATTATTTTGATGGGGAGATTGAATAAACCATGAAGGACGTTTGGTGTTCTCGATGTTCAAGAGGAAAAAGATGTAAAGGCTATGGGAAATCAATGGTTCTAAGGTTGCAAGGAAGGGTCAATACTTATATTTTCTGTTTATGGAGTGTTGGGAAAACATGAGTGAAGAAGGAGAATACGATACAGGCGAAGATATTCTAGAAGAAGAAGAGGATTGTGCTTCGGGAGCAGAACCTTGCGACTTCTTTGATTACCGCTCAAAATGTAAAGGCGACAGCGAAGAATAGGAGCTGGCTTGTTTTTGGCTATTCAGAAGACGTTATCTCCGAAAATTCATACAACCTATGGGAAGCCTCAGTACAATTACACAAGAGGTGAAAGACAGCGCATCGAACTCCACAGAGGCTGCCCACGGGGTCATGAATATTGTTACGAGCCGAAAATACATGAAGATTTTCCTATTCCGTTTCTTGAGAAAAATTACGTCGAGATACTGGATATGAACATGCTTGCTCGCAAGGGCGTCTTGGCACTAATCAGAGAATTAGGAGAGCGTAAAGTCGATGGAAAAGTAATTCATTATGAGGCGGTTTGTGGTTTCGATTTTGGTTTTCTGACTCAGGAAATTGCTGACGCCCTGAGGCAAGCTCGATTTGTGAAGCCTCGACTAGCTTGGGATGGTCCTTTTGAAGAGCAGTATCAGATCAAGGATGCGATAAAAAAGCTTTTGAAAGCTGGCTATAGAGCGAAGGAAACTTCGCTATTCATGATAGTGAATTGGAAGATATCTTATGAGGTTTGTTTACGGAAACTCGAGTTGATGAAAGTCTGGAATGTCAAAGTCTGCGATTGCTGTTATGATGGGGGCTACAGATTTGCGACACCCGCATATTGGACGGCAATTCAACTTAGAGATATCAGACGTAGGTGTCGACGACACAATTTAATGGTAAACTTCGGAATCGACCCACAACCATTATTTCCAAAAAGGATTAGGTGACTTGTTTTTGGCTAGGCGCTCCAAGAGCTCTCATTTCTCTTCTTCTTCTGATTTGAAATGTAACAGTGACATTAGTGACAGTGACAGCATAACCCAGCAAGTTTTCAAATACCTAAACAAAAATCCATTACTCACTGCAAAACCGCTATGTCAAATCCTAGGTCTGCAATACCGAGAGCATGGACACTACATTAGAAATCTCAGATCGCGCTGGAAGTATCACCATCGAAATGAGCGAGGTTCAAAGTGTTCATTGCATGGTTGGCGTGGTTGGTGTTATTTACCTACATATATGCCTACGGATGTACGTAGTAGGGCTGTTGGTGTTGGTTGGGTTGTTAGTAGGGCTCGTAATCGGTGGTTGCTGTGGAAGGACCGTATTGGGCGTTTGCAGTGGTTTGAGACTGGAAGAGTTAACTTGTACGTGCGGAAGCCAGCGAATCTTGGTAGGGCTTATCAATTAATTTGTAATGGTTTCAGTTTTACAGGTTTAGTTACGGACATTAAGGTTCTTGAGCAAATCTTATCAACCATACGATTCAAGGGTGCACACTATGTGTTTCCAGTAGGACAGCGGCTACCAAAACTCACTATTGACTTATTTCAGAAGAGTAGCGGTATCATCATTAAAGTTGGTGATGACACTCACCCTGACAGTTTAGAGGTTATTGCGACGTTCCCTGATTGGGGGGAACGGATGGAAAGAGTTTTGGAACAACATTTGGATATTTTGAAGCATCTTTTCGGTTCAGAAAAACTTGTTGAGAAGAGTCCTGAGAGGGATGTGGGAAAATATGTTACATAGTAGAAAAGCGAAAATAATTGCTCTTACTCTCGTTTGCATTATCTGTTCCATCATCTCTACGATATTTGCTTCTATTGCAAACACGCCTCATTATGAATACAGCTTCTACATGAGCACAGATGAACCTTGGGCCTTAAATTCAGGAAAAGACATCGTAGATTATTATTGTCTGATGTCTGATTATGACGGAATAGTCTTAATCAGAGCCGTAAAAGAATCTTGCAACGACAGTTGTTATGGGTTTACTTATCGCTATTCACTCTATACCTTTCCGAACAGAAGTTATCACATCTACGGATTCATCGCATTTTGTGTCTTGATAAGCACGATAGTTCTCACACTTTTGTTATGTTGGAGTTGGAAAAAGAGAAAGGTCATTGTGCGGGACGACGCGGTCATTTTGTGGGACGACACGGGCGTATGGTTGCAGAGGGAGGTTAAATTCAGTTGAGTTTGCGTGTTTTGACTCGTAAGACGAAGATGGAGCTGATCTCCAGCGAAGACGACATTTGCCAGTTGCTTTTCGCACAGAAGAAAACGCAACGCGCATGCAAAATGTTCCTTAACCATCTTAAACAGCATGGAGGGCTTACCCGGTCTGAGCTGAGCAAATTCGCTTGGGACATGCATAAAGGAGAGATTAAAAAGGGCTTCTCGTTTCAGCGGTCAACCTTCTACCGCAGAGTTCGTAGGACATTGATGACTTTAGGATTAATTGCCATCGAGCAGCGTTTCGTAGACCTTGGCGAGCCAGGCTTGTTGCCTGAGCGCGTGAAACGTAGAGACGTTGTTGACAAATACGTCGCCGTGCGGCAGCCCATCCCTAAGAGGCCGCCTGACGGGGTCAACCTAGTCCGTCTCATGTGGATAATTTGCAAGAAGTGGAACGAGGAATTTACAGAATGAGCGTAGAATGTGATAGGTGCGAAGGCAAAGTGTGGAGGACGTGGAACTATTTTTGAGCACTTCATACGAAATAGGCTAGGCTAGGCTAGTTTTCTATTTTTCTATAAGAGGTGTATGAATGAATAAAGTTTGGAAGGTGCGAATTGCTGCTGCTCTTCTGCTGGTTGTTGGACTTTGCACTTTAGGCTACGCAATTAACAAAATGCTCGTGATCCCAAACGTGGGCAACATATACACTATGGGTATTGAAGCCTACTGGGACGAAGCCAAAACAAACCGAGTGACACAGATTGATTGGGGAACAATGCTCCCGGGAGAATCAAAGACCAACACGATATATTTGTACAACCCTGGTAACAGTCTAATCTTCATTTCGAAGACGTTGTCAAATTGGAATCCTACCAACATGTCTTTATATATTACGGTAACGTGGAATCCTGACTTATCATCTTTAACCCCGCATGTTCTTCAGCAAACAAACATCACACAAACCATAAGCTCAACTATTGCGTCAGCCATGATTGAACATTACAGCTACGACATCGTCATAACAGGGCACGAATAATATTTTCCTCTGAAGTCAAATGCCGCTTGGGAGCTGAAGCACAAAACTCTCCTTTCTCCTTTCGTTGGCTCTTATTTTTCCTTTAGTGATAATTATTGAAAAATTATGGTGCTCTTCTAGTTATTTTGCTCATTATTGTTGTTGGTCTGTTGATTTATCAATTTCAGCCTTCGCAATCTCTTAATTGGTGTGTTATCCAAGATGTTAATGGTGATACACTTGACATTGAAGTTGCTAGTAGCGAAACTTGGCAACAGCTCTTAGACATGCAGGCTTCTGGTTTACGTAAATGGGTTGGAGGAAAACTTATCAACGCTGCTAATAATTGGGGATTCACTTTTGACCCTGACACCATTGTAGTTACGGATGTTACAGCTGAAGCCCTGCAAACAACACTTCGTTTAATTAAACAAGATCCTGATTACTGGTTTGCGATGGGGACGTGTTATGTAAGCGCAATAGTGCTGCCAGAGCAAGTTTGACGTTATAATATTTTTCTGTTGAAGTCAAATGCCACGCAGAAAATCAAAACAGAGAAAGGCTCGACCCGTAATCTTAGTCTTACTTATATGTTTTTTTATTTGCATCTGCCTATTAGCTGCGCCTATGCGGTTAGGTATTGTTGTGCCCGGTTGGGAAATCTATAACCAAGTCGGAGCCGTCAGGCATGCTGACACAATATATAGCACAGCAAGTCAATTTACGAGTCCTAAAGAACTAATGGGTGTTTATTGGAAAGTGGATATTGATGATCCTTATTATCAAGTGCCCACGATTTACGTTGGCTGTGGCGATATAACACATGTCGATTTTATGGGAAGAGTTATACCAAATGACCAACCAGCAAGTTCAGTAACTAAAACTATTGGTAATAGCACATACTATCTGGATTATCACATCTATTTGTACACAATAACAATTCGTACCATTGCTGATGCTAAACAATATAACCATGGGGGGACACTTCCAGGATTTATACACGAAACTTCATGGCCCCATGAGTTTCAAGAGAGTGCCATTAGTGCACCAGGTGGAAACCGATATGGTACAAGATTTGCTGGCGGAGCATACGTTAAGTTTGTCATTAGTCCTTGGCGAGGCGATACATATAGAACACCCCCAAACTCAAGTTATGTGCTAGATAACTGCTGGGCTGGTGTTATGAACACCTATGTATTCCAAAGAACATTGGGACAAGTTGAAAATCAATGGTATGAGAGGCAAGTACCTGATGTTCAGGCTCCCTTATTCGTTGGAGCAGGAATTGACGAAGGAAATCAAGTTCCAATGTTCGAGGATGATGGAACATTTGGAACGCCGGCGCCAACAATAATTTGGGACCCAAGTATTAGTCCAGACCCTAGGATAAAAAGTACTGTTGTGCAGTATTTACCTATCGAAATGTTTCCAGGCGCGTACCTTTCATTCAATTGGGTTGGGGGGGTGCAAGACTTATCGCCATGTGATGTGGCTGTAATGTATACTTTACGAGTGGATGTTCTTCAGCAACACAAATACACTCTGGAGACAGCTTACAAGCCTCCGGAACCAACATGGCCTAGTGATTATTTCTCATGGGCAGAATCATTCTGGACTTGGTTGTTCGGGTTCAGCCCATTCGCGATTTTCGGTGATTATGCAGCGTTTGTAGCTTTTCTATGTCTTTTGGGAATAGTTGCAATTGTCATTGTTGTTTTGCTCGCCATTTTTGCTCCTGGAGTTTTAGCAAGACTCACAGGTGGCTTAGGAAGAGCCCAAAAAAGTTGGAAAACAGGAAAAAGTTGGCAACCTAGACGTCCTCCTCCGCCTGAACCTGATTGGTGACTGACCATAGTTTTCTATTTTTCTATAGAGAGATAAAATGCTTGACGAAACTGTACTAAAGGCTAAATCTCGAAATCAACAGTTCAACGTGATGCTTCCTCCGGCACTATTGGCTGCCCTCAAGGAGAAACAGGCGCAAATACTTCAAGACACAGCCAAGAGAATAAAGAATCAAGAGATCGCCTTGCAGGCTCTTGCCCTATGGCTTTCCGTTGATGGGTTAGGGCTTAAAGAAGCTGTGCAGTGTGCCAAAGTTGAAAAGGCGAAGGTCATGATAGAGAGCAAATTTCAAGGCAAATCTTTTGAAATTGTAATGACTGGTGAAGCTATGGCTGAAGCCTTCAAATGTCTACGTGACGCTGTCGTAGGCGACAAACAATGGACCCCGCCTACCTAATTCTTGCTGTTCTAAGCGTAGTTTGCATCGCTACTGGCTTATACTTAATTTTGCATGGGCGAAAAAAGCGTAAGAGGATAAAGTCGAAACCAACGAAACCAATAGTCAACGTAAAAGATGAGGAAAGCACCAAAGTTCTAATCTCCATCTCAGAAAACCTCAAAAGCTTCAAAAAGAGCAAGTCATGATTTCTTAGTTTTCTATTTTTCTAATAAGGCGAGAGCATGAGAATCGAAACCGTGTTCATCTTAGGTCTATTATTCACATTATACTTTGGAATTTTCAGCTTTCAATCGAGTCAGGTGAGCACTGTAAATGGAGTTGGAAGCAAATATTGCCAGGGGTGGCCTGCTTATTTTCTTATAGAATTTGACGAAAGAGTGAATCTGGAAAATAGGACACTCTGGCTGCGCAGCACAACTTTCTATCCCCTCACATTTTTAATTGATTGGCTCATCTTTACAACTGCAATTCTCATTGCCGTAAACGTCTATAACTATGGGAAGAAAAAGTTCAGACCAAGCACAGCTGATATTTACAAAAAATACAGAGAGGCTTCCTTACTCACTTCAATTGATATAGATGTTGCGAAATTGACTGCAAAAAAACGTTGGGCTCGTCTTGCCGTAGTAATCTCCATTTTATTTAGCATCGTTTACATAGCAACGATGAATGTTTTTCTTTTCTGTTTAGGAGTAGCCTTTTTAATTCTAGCTCCTTTCGTTGGAAGACAAGTAGTTTTAATTGAGCATAAGATTGACGATTTAAAAATATCTCAGTTGAAAAGCGAAAGAGGTGCTCCCTTTGAGAGCGATTAAATATTTGCTGGTTTCCGCAGCCATTATGCTCCTCTTCCTAGTTGTCCCTGTTCATGCGCCAACTATTCCTCACGAGTTCACCTTTGACATTCCATGCTTTCTGCCTGCGAAAATAACCTTCAATTTCGCCGCTACAAACAATGCTACTCCCTCTGACATTAACACTTTCGGTGCTGGCCGCTACACGTATAGTGGAGCCCAGAATTACTTCGAGTTCATAGCTGAAGATGTAGATGAATATCACTTTACTTTGGAGTTGTCTTACAGTGAACCCGTAAATCAAACGATTCTTGTAGGGCTTTGGAGCGGGACATTAGCAATGCAAGGTTTTAGCTTCAAAAGCACAGTCGAAAACGTAGTAATGTATGTTCGATTACGAGTGCAGAAAGAGCCAACATACCCAACGGAGGAAGATGTTGCGAAGGCGGTGGTGTTGCAAGTTCAAAAGAATCTGGAAGAATATTACCTGCGAATGGATCATCTGCTTGCAAATCAGAACATGGTTATGTTGGTTGTAATCGTTATCGCGGCGGTAGTGGCAATCGTAAGTGTTACGACACCAATTCTGATGTATGTTGTATTAAAACAAATGCGACGGGGTTGAAGTAAATGGATCTCTTTGGAATAGACCTAATTTATCTCATACCCATAACTGCTGGAATAGCCCTTTCTGGCATTATGGCGCTGGTCTTCTATTTTGTCATTCTGAAGCCGCGCATCACTCAGCCATTGCCCAACGAGCGGCCTCTGGGTTTTTGGTCAATATGGCTTCCTAAAGGCTTCGGGCTTAAAGCTGGAAACGCCACAACAGCACGTCATACTCTTGAAAGAGAGTTTACAAGGCTAATAGAAAACGAACCTGACCAAACCATTAAGACACAACTTGAAGAGGCGCAGAAAATCTTTGAGCTTTTCCAGCCCATTGCTCATAAGGTGGGAAGAGAAACATTCATCTATCTTTTCGACGAAAATCCTCAGGACCAGCGTTTCATGGATGTTGATCCGAACCAAAACGACAGCTACGTAATCCATGGGGTTCAAGATGCAATTGCTGTAGGCGAATATGGAGGCTTGCAGTTTCTTGGGTTGAAAATTAACCCTCAAACCGAATCTTTTTCGAGCGAGGATAAGAAGCTCATGCGGACAGGCTTGGAGATAGTGAAATACATAAGTGATGCAGCCAAAAATGTTGAAAAGATTTACGAATTAAAAGACGAGCTTAAATTCACTAAGGAAAGCAACAAGAAGGGACTGGATGAAAAAGCGGAGATGCGTAGCAAACTTGACCGTGCCATGAGCGCGTTAAGCCAAAAACCACTGACGCAATCTGAAGAGGTCAAACTTAAAGGCACGTTTGTGGAAAAGATGAAGGAATGGTTTAGACCTATCCAGCTTATAACAGCTTTAGCAGCCTTTCTTCTAGCACCTTACATTTTGACTTGGTCGAATGTTCAGGTGGAATATCCTATTACAAGCTATTTTGCTGCCCTAGTCACTATTCTAGGATTCTTCAGTATTCCAATAGGCAAAAAAATATTTGGTAGATGGCTTAGTTGACCGAAGACAATGATGTGCTTTCGCCTATTCGCGAAGTTTTTCAAGATTTCGACAAGCTAATTGATAAACTCGACAAAATTCCTAAGACTGCGGAAACAAAGACTAACGAGCTGCTCAAATTATTCTTCGACAAAGGCAAGGACATTTTCAAGGACCCGCAATTATTTTTAGAGAAACTAAACAATTTGAGTGAAGAAGTCGGGCACGCACAGCATATTGTTCTCGCAATAGAGCTTGCACGTCAAAGAATTACTCCTCAACAAGTTGAAAATGTTGCTGTCCCGCAAGCACCTACCCCTGGTCAGCCTATTACAATTAATACATCCGCCCCTCAGCAACTAGGAGTTCTCAGTGGAATGTGGTATGCCAAGGCTGAAATTGCCAAGGCGAAAGCCATTATTGAAGCTTCTCGCCGAGGTGAAGTTACCCCTCAAATCACCGCAACCAAAGAAGTCATAGACATCCTGGATTTTGGAAGGCAACTTCCAAGGGAATTTAACCGAGTTCAAGACTGGTTTCAACAGTCTATAGACCATTTAACGATTTACGATGACGACGAGACTCATGAACGTCTCCTTAGCGACTTACGTAAACATATAAACAAGTTGGCAGGTATTATTCGAGCTTTTTGCCGCACAGTCGCAGAATACAGAAAAGATGCGTTAAGCGAGGGAAAGAAGGACATAGCTGAGTCGATTGTTGCTATGAAAATGGCGGAGTACCGGTCTCTTGGCGGCATGCAAATGAAAGACATCTACAAAGCGATGAGGGAAGCGGCGGGATCTCAAGATGCTGGCCGGGATTAAAATTGAAAGCTTAAACAAGCTGGTCGACAGAGCCATCTACTCAGACTATCATAACATATTCGTTTTGTGGGGTGAGTTGGGGAAGGGCAAAACTTCGCTTATGATGTGGATGTTGTATCGTGTTCTTAAAGATTGGAGTAAAGTGTTGAGTTTTGAGTTGGAGCCGCATGTTTGTTTGGAGTGCGGTTATTCTTGGGATGCTAAGCAGCCCTACGTCTATGAATTGGCATGTCCCGAATGTAGCACGGAAACCAAAACGCAGAGTATCGGCGAAGCCGTTCAAGCGGTTATTGGAAAGTTTGGCTTAGATTCAACTGGAAAAAAGACGTGGGTAAAAAAGCCGAAACTAGTTATTCCTTTTCCTTATGATTATACAACTGGCTTTATTAAAAAATTTCCAGAAGGAACCGAGTTCTCGTTGAACACAAGCAGAGCCAGGGGCAAGATTACACAGACGAATCCTTACATGAATTTTAGCTTCCATGAAATCAGAAACACCATAGAATCTGCTGTTGAGTTAAGAATTAAAATACCAATAATTGGGTGGGACGACATTGCAGTTTACTTTCATCGTAGCAACATTCAATATATGCATCCTGAGGTTAAAAATTTCTTTAGTCGCTATAATTTTGTGAGGAAATACATTGGCAACATGGTTATAACTGTTCCAACTCCAAGTTTCGTGCCGGAGCAGCTTATGGTGTTTTGCACGGCAGACGTGTTGTTAAACGAAAGGGGGTCTGGAGATTTTGATGTTTGCAAGGAAGTTAGAAACTTTTTTGGCAAGAGCAAGACTTGGACTAAGCATTATGATGGTCGTGACGTCACTTGGGACAAGGTTCCTGATGAGTGGTTTACTGCGTATGAAGAAATACGACATGCTCACGCAGTAGACGCCTTTGAGAAGCCGGAAGAGATCTTCGTCACTTCGATGCCTAAAGCCAAGGAGTTCACAGAAACAGAATCGTTATTTAAATGATTTCTCTTGACGCAAGCTACGAACTGCTCTAGAGATGTAGACCGAGAGTTGAGTTTCCGTGCAGACTTCCTATGACTAGGAAGTAGAAGAGTCCCTAATGACCTCTCGGTTTTCTACCCTAAAGAGTTCATAAACTTCTTTAAGCAAATATGTTCCAATTCTGTTCCGTGCCATCTCATCGATTCCTTTTTTACACCTTTCGGGATGTCGTTGCCTTAAATCTTCTTTAACCTTAAGATAGAATGGATAATATTGTTCATCTTTACACATGATTACGTGTCGAACGAGTTCATGCACAATAGGTTTGATCTTCCTGTTATATCTCTTTAATTTTCGAGATGCTTGAGTGTAACCACAGTAAAAGAGAAATTTCCGTAGACTCGAGAACTTGTTTGGGTGAGCATAAGCTAAAATTCCAGCCAGATACCTATTTCCGAAGCCTTTGATGTGTTTGGTTCTCTGTCGGTCGGGTCTGACAGTGTTCTCTATTTGCTTCATTATTTGTTTTTTGCGTTGCTCAATATTGACTAACCCCATATCGGGACTCTCTCCAAAATCTTTCTCGAAGGCTGTTCTCCAATTTTTCATGGAAACTATCAACCTTGTAAGGGCATCATATTGGCGCATTGTCCTAGACAAAATAGTGTCGTTTGGCAAAATATTATGTATTTTTTGATGTTCTCTTCTTTCTGTCGGCACTATGAGCTTCGGATACTTCTTTTTATCCACATGATGTTTCTCTATAGTTTTGTTTGTAAGAATTTGTTCGGCAGACATATTTTATGCCTTCTTTTTCTTCATAAAGTCTCTCATCGCATCCTCTAGAGCTTCGCTGGCTTTCCGTGTAGAACCATAAGTATCAAGAACAAAATGCATCCAGTCATTCCATAATTGGTCGTCAATATAGATAGACGTTCGCTTTTTATCTGGTGCCATGACTAAACCTCATGTTATAGATAGGGCGTAAACACTATTTAACGGTTGCGGTAATTACCGTAAGCCTTATATACGACATAGGCAATAATTACAGTATGCGGTAAAAGTGAGGTGTTAAAAAATGGGGGGCAATCAGAAGTTTTCAAGGGGTTTAGAGCCTGTTTGTCATGTTTGCAGCGTTGAAACATGCGCTATCTATGCGGAGTGCAAGGGGTTGGTGAACAAAAATGGAAAGTGATAAAGAGTTCGAGCTGAGGCTTAAAAAGGACAATGCGATTCGTAAACGTTATTACATCATGGCTAAACTACGCAAATCTGATGCAAAAAAGTTGAGGAAATGGCTTGATAGAAAAGCTGAGGTAGATGTAGCGACAGAGAGCAATGGGCATGTGGTTCTCGTTAATGTCTCTGGAATCGAAAACTGCAGAACCCCCAACCTATTCCATTAGAATACTCTCTATTCCCCCTTTTTTGTATTTTTCTTCTGATGTGATATCGTGACAAAGAAAAAAAGAAGCAAAAAGAAGAAGCATGTAACTCATTCTCATAAAAGAAAGCAAAAACAGCGCAAAAAGAAAGGCAAGAAGATGCCAGCGAACGTCATAAAATACTTTAAACTTGTAAATCAAGGAATGAGCAAGGCTGAAGCACGGAAAGAGGCTGGGCTACCAAAAAGCAAAGGACGCAAGAAATGGGGTCCAGGTCATCCTCTCTATGAGTGGCAAAAGAAGCACAAAAGATAGAGCATAAATTTCAAGTTGACAGGCATGGTTAAAGTTCACGAACCCAAAAAAGGAAAGTACATACGGGTCCGAGTTAGAAACCCTAAAAGTTTCAAGAAAGGCAGTTTTAGAACACATGATATTGGAAGAAAAGGGCATTCGAAACGGATAGCTGGAAAACTAAAGCAAAAGGGCAGCTGGGCAACCCAAGCTTTTCTAGTGCTAAAATCTGACAGGAATCTTGTTCCAGATTTTGTGAAGCAAGCTAAAAGGTTAACAAGTAGAAGAAAGAAGAAACGAAGAAAGCATTAATCAAAACGGTCAAAGATTAGCGACGTACTTGAACAAATTGGATTCAAACTAAGCAAATCCCATGTACGTCGCAACTTGTCTACCATTTTTTATGCAAAAGATTGTTTCGATTGAAGGGAAAAGTTTAAGCCATAAAACAATGCAAGAAATAGCTATAGCTTCAGTTAGTGT
>Ga0315296_10003581_pt1 | contig 12927 bp, 12 predicted proteins | sample YL17G14_18_MG_FD_203921 | JGI IMG/M metagenome (GOLD analysis project Ga0315296, IMG submission 203921) | Sediment microbial communities from Yellowstone Lake, YNP, Wyoming, USA - YL17G14_18 | ecosystem: Environmental > Aquatic > Freshwater > Lake > Sediment | place: USA: Wyoming | collected... | reverse complement strand
CGGGACAGCCACCAATATCAAGTCGAGGACCACGAGAAAGAATGTTCTGGATGCCATTGAGAAGACGATGCAACGTTTGAGGCTTTTCAAGAGGCCTCCTCCTAATGGTCTCGCGATCTTTTGCGGTGCGATCCCACAGAACGGGCCGGGAACCGAGAGGATGGAGACATATGTTTTGGAGCCGCCTGAGCCTATCCGCGTCTACCTCTATCGATGTGACAATCGGTTCCACATGGAGCCTCTGCTTGAGATTCTTCAGGAGAAGAATACGTTTGGCATAGTTCTGATTGATGGAAACGACGCTGTGATCGCTACTCTGAAGGGCAGACGGGTTACCATAGTCAAGAAGATGACTTCAGGGATCCCTGGAAAGCATAGAGCCGGGGGGCAGTCGGCTCGAAGGTTTGAGCGGCTGAGGGAAGCTGAAGTCAATCAATACTACAAGAGGGTTGGGGGTCATGCTAACGACATCCTGGGGCATGTATCAGACTTGAAAGGGGTAATCGTAGGCGGGCCAGGTCCCTCGAAATATGACTTCGAGGACGGAGAATACTTGAACTACGAGTTGAAGAAGAAGATCGTGGCGACGATCGACGTCTCCTACGTTGAAGAAGGCATTGATGAGGTCATGGAGAAGACTCCTGAGATCCTGCGCGGGGTCAGATACTTGGAGGAGAAGAAGCTTGTTCAACGCTTCCTGTACGAGGTGGGCCATGATACGGGGATGGCGGCTTACGGGGAGACTGAGGTTCGCAGAGCGCTTGACTCCGGGCTCGTGAATACCTTGCTACTATCGGAGAGACTCAACATAACCCATGTCACTGTCAAATGCAAGGTCTGCGACTTCAACGAAGATCAGCTACTGCCTCCTCATGAGGTGGCGAAACTTGAGACTGACGTAGCCTCAGCTCAATGCAGGAAATGCAACAATCTTGAGTTGATGATTGAGAAGAAGGATCTGCTTGACGAGTTTGTGGAGATAGGTGAGGAGAAAGGAGTGGACATTGAGGTTATCTCTGGGGAGACGGCGGAAGGGCAGCAGCTCCTGAAGGGCTTCGGAGGAATTGCGGCAATACTCAGATACGCGAGAACAGGTTCCGCCAAGTGACGAAGCCAGATCTTCTCAGCCTAGCTCAGTCACTTTCATGCGATAGAACGTCGCCAGTTTCTGTGCGTCACTGTCAAGTCTGGGTTTAACCACTAAGGTCGCGTCTTTCACGAGACTCTCAACGTCAAGCCTCTTCGCGAAGAACTCTATCACTCGCATGGATGTGATTGGTTCATTGGAGACTTCGAAGTCAATGACAGTGGGTTTCTCATCGCCTCGAAGAAGCGCCAGAGAAAAGATGTACTCAGCGCCCGAATTACCTACCAGCGCGTAGTCTTTCTCAACTTGGAAGCCTGAGACAGCGATGTGCTTAGCATATTCTTCTCTAATCATCTCAATTCTTTGCCGCTCCATTTCTGAAAGCTTCCCTTTGTCAGGCTCCGAAACAGGTATCCCAGGTTCCGGTCTCTCTGATTCCCACATGTTTTCGAAGAAATGCTGCATTGTTCCGACCAGCATGGAACTATTCGTCCAGATCGCGTTTGCTTCCTTCGGATCAACGGATTCCATGGGGCTCGTCAAGAAGATTATCTGCTTCCCATCGGAGATAAGGAAGTGAGGGGGAGAGTGGTTGATGAAGCCTTTCGTGGGGATCTGTTTCATTCGGTCCTCTATTTCTTTTGTCCTCGGCGTCATTTCCGCTATCAGCTTCACCATGACGTTTCTCTTTGAAGCCTTGTTCATTTGATCGATGACGCCGAATCTATCTGCATGGTATAGGGCGCGTTCCGGAGCGACCATCGTGACCTGACTTTTACTCAAATCGATTATTTCCAAGGCTTTTCGGTAGATGCTTTCGACACCTTTCAGAAACTGGAACTTCTCTTCTTCGACTTCTTCGATTCCTGCTGGAAGGACCGACTGCCACATCGATAACAGCTCAGGTTTCAGCCTCTCCATCAGCTGTTGTCTTTGCTTCTGTGCTTGGACGAGCACGTTGAGAGCCTTCGGGAACGGTAGGCCTGAGAATTTCGTTGGCTTGCCTGCCACCGTTTCCACGATGCCCTTTTCCTGCAAAGCTTTCAGGACACTGTATGTCTGTCCTCTTCGGATATCGAGTGCTCTTGCTATCTCGCCGGCTGGGGTGGCGCCTTTCTTGGCGAGGTAGATGTAGATTCTGCTCTCTGGCTCTGTCAACCCGTACTCAAGGAGTTCTCGTGCAATGGCCATCTCAGACATAGTTAGCTCAGGTTTTCATGCTTGAATCTAGCTAAAGTATCTTTCGAGGTTTCAAGTATGGTGGCTCAGCCTCGGAGGATTCAGTCAATGTGCGCGCCATGACCAGAATCTCCGGGCGGGCTGTTCTGTGAAGCTTTCCCGGCATGAAAGTGCAGAGTCGAGTGCGCTGTGTGGAAGAGTTGAATTCGGAAGCACACGCGCTTTTTGGCTTGGCTCAATTCTGAAAACCTAATATACGAAGATGCTCTGGCTAGGGGAAAGAAGCCAAGATCGGTTGAGATTCCATGCCTGAACTGTCACTGCATTTCGCTGTTACGTTCGCTTTAGTGGCTCCGGTCCTTGGCCTGAGGAAGGCGGCAATTGTTTCCTTCATATCTCTTCTCCCAGATTTGGACTTCCTGTTTTATCTGCATCGTTCCCTCAGCCACTCAATCACTATTCTCCTGGTAGTGTCATTGGTTGCAGTCAGTTTCGTGAGAAGACTCAAACCCAGTCTTTTTTCTCTGACATCAATTGGATGTCTGAGTTTACTGGCCCATCCGATCATGGACATATTCTCAGGACCAACGCCACTACTTTGGCCCCTTGTCAAGGAATCGGTCAGCATGAGTATCAACGTAGCACTTGTGGCTGGAGGATCCCTTAGATTCAGCTGGACATTTCTTGTTGAATGGTTTCCAGCGTCTGTTTCGCCGATACCAGTCACTCAGGGTGCTATGGTTGGACCGATCTTCACCAGTGAAGGTTTTGTGGTCTCCCTTCTGCTGGTGGCTGTGCCGATCCTGGTCGTCTTGCTGCGACAGAAGAGCGTGCGCGCTTAGCTTTACTGAACCGAACCTTTCAGGGCGTATCTCGCGGCCGCAAGTATGATTTGATTTGTACTGTCGCTATAGAATCTTTCAAGGTTCGAGCCCCATAGACGGCCGGCCTCAAGAGACTCGAACAATAGTCGATTCTTTTACAAGGGAAGACTTGGATATGGTATCGAATGTTTTGGGGGCGCGCGCGACATGCCTCTCTTCCAACAGTTTCTCCTTGACCTTCTCAACTTCCTTCACTAGGAACTCGCGCGTTATTCCTCTCTCCTTCGCGAGACTCCGAAGAATCCTGGAGATCTCGTCCAAGGATAGCTCCTCCACCCTTTTCATCACGATGATGTTCCCGAATTTGGCCACGTAAAGATGGCTGTCTTTATCTAGGGATAGTTCCTTCCGTATCTCAATGGGAAGTGTAAGCTGCCCCTTCGATGTGATCTTGACTACTTCACTAATTGCCATCTGCCCAGCCTCGATGGAGAAGTAAGGATTCCTTACATAAATGTCTAGCTGACAAAGCGCGCGCTGTTGAAGTAATGGCGCAGGAACCCGCTCCGCAGACGGCAACCCTGAAAGTCGATGCCCGCAAGACTGAGTCGAGAAAACCCTGACAGCTAATGAGAACCCCATAATCTCGATGCCGCTGGTCGCTGAGGAAGTCAAACGCCAAGAAGAAGAGATCTAGAAAATGCAGGAACGTCTAGCCAAGCTGGAAGCAATATACGGCCCGCCACAAACCTGTACGGTAGGCCACATCTTATAAGCGTGCGATGTGTACGCTTTTTCAGTGGGCAGGTTTGGCTGAGCGAGTCTCAAAGAGAGCTCTTCTTGCAGTGATTGTGGTTCTTGTCGCTATTGTTCTTGGTCAGACTGGATGGCTCATACTCTACCAAGCCAGAATTGGCGCGCTAGAGAAGCAGAGTGCAGGCTTAAGTGACCAGATCAAGCAGCTTCAATCTAAGATTGCAGATGAGTCGATTGTTGGTTTTCTGGCCTACCGTCACTGGTCGGCTATTGCTGCCAGAGATCTGAACGAAGTCATGTCTCAATACGCGTCGGATGCCAAATTGTATTGGCTTGGTTGCCCTTTGGAAGCGAACAGTACAGATAAGTGGGCGATACAGAATCAATGGAAAAAGTTCTTCGACTACTCGACACAACAGTATCTGTGCTTGAATGTGCAAAGTTTTAGTGTGAAGACTATTTCGGGTTATCATGTTGGATTTACTGGAGCGGTGGTTAACGCGCGCGTTTCCTTCTGTTGTCCCAACAGTACATATGCAGGCAACGCTGACTGCCAGTGCCCAGCGATCAACTACGCATTAGTGTACTTGCTTCGAGACGGGAAATGGGTCCTATTCGACGAATGGTGGACGCTACCGCCTCGCTGGCATCCATACATTAGTTATTAGAGCATGTGACAGGTAGCGACTGCCTAGCGAGTCTTCCAGCATCATACGGCAGGGCGTGATGAGAGCACTCCACTTAGAATCCAATCTCTCCATCAAGTTATGTTAGGATTCGATTCTTCCATCCCGCATTTTCACGACAGCACTGGCTTCGCTAGCGATCAATGGATCGTGGGTAGCTGCGAGAATGGTCATCCCGGACGCATTCAGGTTTCGAAGCAGCTGCACTATCATCCCTGCTGTTCGTGTGTCAAGATTGCTTGTAGGTTCGTCCGCGAAGAGCACGCGGGCACCGTTGATCAGGCTTCTTGCCAACGAGATCCGTCGTTTCTCGCCTCCACTAACTTCGCTTGGCCGACTGTCCGCTAACGTGGGAATTCCGACTGATTCGAGTGCCTGGCGCACCCTATCTCTTCTCAATTTAGTAGGCATGCCTTGGATTACCAGAGGGAGTTCTATGTTCTCATAGGCGGTGAGGTCCTCGAGTAGTTGATCGCCTTGAAAGAGAAAACCGATGACTCTGTTTCTGAGATTCAGTCTTTCGGAGAGGGGTAGAGAGTAAATGTTTTGGCCAAAGATCGTTACGTTTCCGTTGTCCGGAGCTAGGTAGCCTGCGGAGACTCTTAGGAGTGTTGTCTTCCCTGACCCACTCGGACCTACAACACACAAGAAACTTTTCTCAGAGACTTTCAGGTTGACGTTGTCTAGAGCGGTTACTTCTCTGCTGTTGTTCCGATATGTTTTGTCAACATTGCTTAGAGTCAAGGCGTCAGACAAGAAGGGTCACATCTCAATATTCTTGGCTAGAGCGAAATGTCCCCAGAACCAGACCAGGATTGTTAGGGTAGCTGAGAATAGCAGGGTCATCACTGGGTCGTGTGGAATCGTGTGACCGAAGAGTGTCAACCTTGAGAAGAGCAAGGCGTTTGAGACAAAAGAAATCGAGGCCGTGGCTGCTACCAGGGCTAGACTAATGGCCAAGATTGGCAGCTCAATGTGTCCAAGAAGGAACCGGTTTGAAGCTCCGAGTAGCGAAAGGACAGTCAACCTGGTTTTTGCAGAGAGGTAAAGGTATCTTTGCACGGTCGCAAGGACCATGACGAACAGGAATATGATTGAGAAAGCGAGGCCGATTAGAAGCGCGGCGGAGATTCCTGAGATAGAAGCCAACGTGAAGGCTGATATTGTCTCGATAGGCATCGCCTTGATGAATGTATAGTATTGAAGTGGGATCTTCTCTACGTTTGATTTTATGCTTGGCAGAATTAGCTTGACATCGCTGACTGCAGGCACCGAGATTGAGATTTGTGCAGAATAGGGCAGCTTGTACGCTTCTATTACGTAGCTGCCCTCAGGCAGGTCCACTTTCACATTATCTTGTGGAACCAAAATCGACAAAACCACTCTTCCTTCAGCGGTCCTAACAAGCAAGCTACAGTCTGAGGCAGGATTCCCATCGCTCCATGAAACAGATACACGAGTTGTATACGCTTTGCCCGCAAGTATTGTCGGATCAAATGTTGCGCTGTGAAAGAGCGGAATCATGAACGCCCCAGAGTCCAATTCGAGTCTATGGATTCCAGGGGTAGACCTGAAGACCCATAAGCCCTCTTCCTCTGAAGCCTGAACCTGTACACCGTCCGATCTGAGCAGAACGGGTTTCTTCGACGCAGACACTTTCAAGACAGGACGCTGCTCCGCTCTTACGGAATATTCCAGAGATTGATCTGACTTGAGAAGAACCGTGCCTAATGTCGAGTAGAGGTATTGATTTTGAAAGACTATTGTGTAGTACCCGAAAGGTAACTCATAACTCTCCTCCAATTTATCAACAACCTTGGATGTTCGCAACTGGACCCCGTTTGCGTCCAGGACCACCAAGTTTCCCGACAGATCCGATGCACAGTTGAGGTTCAATTTGTAGTTTGTTTCTACGAGTTTCTCAATTGCCTCGCGGTTTGTCCCTTGGACTATGGCGGCTGAAATCATTCCTGATGGAATGCTGGAGAGTTGTCTGGCAATTTCTTCGTGGACTAGCGCCTCATCATCCCTCATGTCACCGAAATCGCACACGGCCGCGACCGTGAGTAGGACTATTGTTCTTGCAAGCGAGCTTGCTACCGGGATTACTTGGCCAATTGGGGCATGGATTCTTTCGGCAGCTCTACGTCCTAGTACTATCCATGGGCCATCTGATTCTGGTAAACGGCCGCGTGACAACCACCTAGTGTAGGCCCCTGTCGATTCTACTCCTCGGACTACAATCGCGGACCCCTGAACGTAGCATATTGACGTCACTAAAGGTTCTACTTGGACGTTGGGTAGCTTGCCGAGGCTTAGGGCTAGGCTGAGAGGAATTCTACTGGTGTAAATAGAGCGCGATGCTCGGTCGAGTATCGCTATGCCTTCTCTTTCTCCTCCTCTCAAGATCAGATCTAGCCCGAATCCAGGCTCAACTATTAGAGCAAAAGCCAGATTTGCTGTGAGAAGGCCGACGAAGAACGCCGCAGAGAAAGCGGCCAGTCTCTTGTAGCCCACAATTCTAAGCAGCAGCAATTTGACGAGAGTACCCTCCGAGAAGTCCTATCGAAAGTGCTAGAAGACTTGCAGAGAATCCTAGCATCAGATCCAGTCCGACTTGGACGTTCATCAACGGTTTCAAGTGGGGAAGTTTGAAGACTATTGATACGATTGAAGACGTTAAGCCGGGAAGAAAGGTTCCCAACACGAACCCGAGAAGGGTCCCAGTCAGAGATACGATGAACGCATATCCGAGCATAGATAGATTCACCATCTTTCTAGGTGCGCCTATTGAGGCCAGTGCCTGCAATATTTGCTCAGATTCTATCAGCGAATTGTATCCTTGAAAAAAGCAGCAGAGTCCCAAAGCGCCATACAAAGTGTAGCGAACGAGACTCATGATCGTGAGTATCTCAGAGAAGACTGAGCGAGCGGTTTGTACTGCCGCAGGCGCTGATACAACTGTTTCATCGAGCATCATGTTTCCGCTGCTCGTGTCGTGTGCCGTATCGCCGCCGTTCTCATCAAAATGCCACTCCCCAGTAAGACCGGACTCGACGCGACCTGACAGGTTGTAGAGAGTGAATATTTCGCCAGAAGTTATGACGCGGCTGAAAAAAGCAATCTCATCTATTATCCCTACTAGTCTCTCACCGCCAGACCATTGAGCGCCGAGATTGAGCGATCCCGGCGTTGCTGTATATGTACTTCCTAAGTTCGCTGTGCTTGTCTGGAGAACATTGTTCACGTACATTCTCATGTCGTAGTTAGAAGCTAAAGTGCAGACTACGTGATACCACGTGTTTATGCTGATGGCGGAATCCGAAACGACGGTATGCCAACCCTTACCCTTGTCAACCACGTCGAACCGAATCCTGTTCCGCCAGCCTCCAGCACCAGCCTGCAAACATGTTCTCCATGAGATCCAAGGATTGGCAGTGCAAGTCTTCGACACGACAACCTCGTCTTCTCCTTTGTCTGATGGCAATTGGCTTGCGCGGAACCAAACACTCGCTGAGAACGGCGCAGTAACAAAGGCGGTTTTGTGAGCGACATACGCACAATCGTCTACTCCGTCAAACTGTAGCGCTGTTCCACTTTTCGCTGTGCTAGTCCACTGAGGATGGCTGCTGAATGCTCCGTGATGTCCAGATGTTCCAACATAGTATGTTTGCTGATTTGGAAAGGTTTGTTTCGTTGCAACAATCGAATGGGTTAGGTGACTCACAGCATATGATTGGAGATATCCCGTGACCTTGAGCGTTTGCCCATTGATCAAGAGGACTCCGTTATTCACAAGCGCTCTGAGATCTTCACCCACTACTATTTCATTCTCAATCGGAGGGTTTCCCAGCAACCATGCACCGTTAACTGTTAGAAACTCATCGAAGTTGTCTGTTGAGATCAGTAGAACTGTCCTGGTGTCAATCGTGAGGGACGACACCTGTATCTTCAGGCTGTTTGGTAGAGGTTTGTCGGAAACAGCTACATATTGCTGTCCGCTGTATAGTGAGATGAGGTTGATGGCTTCACGTTCGTATGAGTTGGCCATTGCTGGAACTCCGATGTTGATTGCGATGAAGAGAGCTATGGTGAATAGGATTGGCTTGGTCTTCAGAGACCCTCGAACCGCCAGCTTCAGAACTGTAGGGAAGAGACTGGCTGAAGATCCCTTAATGGATGAATCTGACTGAGTCGAAGCATTTTGAGACTTCAATCTGCTCTTCTCATTCTTGCAATTCCTTTAGCCTTGACCATTCCGCTTCTACCATTTATTGTGAATGGGGCACCATATATTGGAGATGCTTGGGTTCACCTCAGAATTGCTGAGGAGACCGTAAGTAGAGGGCAATACCGTTTCGGAGACTACAATACTCAGTGGCCGCTCGTAAACATGTTGATTGCGGTTGCCATATTGGTTCAAGGTATGTCTCCACTCATGACGAGTCAAATAGTTCCGGCGCTTGCAGGAATGGCCTGTCTTCCGTTCTATGTCTTGTGCAGAAAGATGCGTCTGTCAGCTCTGACGTCCCTGTTTGGGGTGGTCTTCTTGAGCTTCAATCCCTTGTATACCTATTTCACTTTCTCTGGTGCTGTGATGAAGGAGACCGCAAGCTACTATCTTGTCCTGTCTCTGTTGATGTTTGCTTCTTTGAAGACGAGCAAATTGAAGGAAGGCTATCTGGCAGGCGTTTTGCTTGGAGTAGGATTGGTTCTCGGCCACCACTTCGCCGCCATGATTGTCGCCTTGTTCTTTCTCTCTCTGGCAGCCTACAGGGTCGCTGAAAAACTGACCGGAAAGAGAGGCGAGTTGAAACTGCTGGGGTCAATTGGAGCAACCTATCTTCTCTTGTTCGTTATCCGAAATCTGATCATCTATCAAAGCATAGGTGCATGGATACCAGAATTCACTTTCAGTGATTTACTCATTCTATCGTCCTGTTTGGTATTTGTGTGGATCTTAGGATTCAGTGAGACCAAGGGACTCCTTGCGCTGAGAGTCGTGATCGCGTCGGCCACATTTGTCATATGCCTTCTGTTTTTGCGAGGAGGAGTCCTCGCAGTTCTGACGCCCACCGACCCTATGACAATCTCGGAACTCAGGAACTATGTCGTGGCGGGTGCAGTTTCGATATCAGGATTGGTCTATGCTTTGAAGAAGGCTGAGGCAAGAAGTCTTGCAGTGCCGGCGGTCGGCTGGGTCCTTTTTGCATTCATATTCAGTCTTACTGAAGAAGGATTGATAGTATTCACGAAAGCACTCCACTACTTTGGAGTTCTGCTTGCCATCGGAGCAGCATACGCAGCCAGCGTAGTCAGTCGGCGGTTTCGTATGGGAAAAATCATCATATTGTTAGTGGTGATTTTTCTGACCTATTCCTCTTTCTTTGGGACAGCGATTGCGTTGAGAGGACTTGGCGCGTACTCTACCTCTGAGGTATCAAGCGTGAAAGAGGTGATTCCTCAGGTTGACGGAATCAGTGTTCATGGTGATGTGAAGATCAGCTACCTTTGGTCATATTTGACAAAAGGCAAGAGTGGAGTTGCGAGCATAATGTCTCTTCCTAAACGTGGAGAGCTTATGATTGTGATGTCTTCCAACCGTCAGACAGGATTTCTACTGGGCTATCAATGGGCAAGCTCCGAAGCCGTGCTGCAGAGGTTAGTGCGATATAATGTGGTTGTGAACAGCCCGGACATTGCTGTGCTGGCAGTTGTGTAAACATGGAACCTGTTACGGCGCTCCCCATGTTGTTGGGAATCCATATCTTGTAGACCAGTTCGCTGCTCGTTCCGACGTATGGCGCTTATCAGAATTAGTTATATTGTCGGATGAAGCTCCTATTTCGGAGGAAGCGTGCTCGTGAAGAAGAAGCTTGAGCTTAAGGTCGGAACGAAGGGCGAGATCTATACGAGTGAAGAGATTAGGCGCGCGGTGGGCATAGAGCCGCGGAGTGTAGTCATTGCGGAGGTCGGTGAAAGGCAGCTGATACTGAGACCTAAAGAAAGTGCGGAGCATCTCCTCGAGAAACCTAGGTTTAAGGTTCCGCCGGTCAGTCCGAAGCAACTATCTAAGCTAAGAAGGAAGTTGGCAGTGGATCTTGGAGCGAGATAAAGCTCAGAAGCTTCGCGAGCTATTCGTTGACACCACCTACCTCTTACCTTTCTTTCAGGTCCCGATAACAGTTGAAGGTTTTGAGCTCTCAAACTTCAAGAAGTTGATCGCAAATCTCTCAAAGGTTCATGCAGCAGAGCTTTCCATATATGAGACTAAAGCGAAGCTTTTGAGGCTGTCCAAAGTTCGCCGGGGATACGAGCAAGCCCTTCAAGTATTCGGTCAAAACCTAAACGTGCTCCGCTTAGATGAGAAGTTCGTGTTCCACGGCTATACGAGTGAAGCTGATGAACGCTTCAACCAAATCCTTCCCTCTGCGAAACGCCTCAATGCCTTCGACCTCATCATACTATCCGAAGCGTTCGCCGTCGGTGAACTCTTAACTGAAGACGAGGACCTCCTCACCTTCAGAGATTCAGATCAATTTGCCAAAAGCTCTCTCTCCAAGTTGATTAGGATCAAGTGTTGGAAGGAGATCGGTGATTAGCTCCCACCCATGAATGAGCGTGGGCTTCTGGGCTCTCCGCCTACTATTTCTCTTGGCGGTTCATTCCCAGCGTAGGCCAAATCATCTGTGGCCTGTCGAGTCATGGCCTTTGGCAAGAAACGCGACCCGATGTTTATGGCGGCATTGTAGTCAGCATTGTAGATGAGTTCGCAGTTCCAGCAGTGGAAGATGCTTTGTGTGAGGCGTTCGGTCTTGCGGGAACCGCAGCGATGACATGTTCGACTGGACCAGAGTTCACCTGGTGCTTGGGATGGTATGCCGGCCGTACTGATCCTGAGTCAGTATTGATGCGTCGTGCCTAGAGCTGGTAGGCCCGACTTGACGTCATTTGTTGGAGAGGAGGATGTCAAAGGTCCTTGAGCGGGCCTTTCTTTGTGCCCTCTTCAGATTTCGCTCAATACGCCGACTAACGGAAAGGGGTGATAGATTTCGCAGAGACGTGGGGGGAAGATTTATGTGCTGTTTTGGTCATACTTGAGGTATTACAAAGTGAGTTGTATGGTATTACTTCGGCTTAAGGTCGGTTCCAAGGGGCAGATCGTAATCCCGAAGGTCATTCGGGAGAAGCTCAGGATAAGGCCCAATAGCTACGTTATCGTGGAGTTCGAGGAAGGGCAGTTGAGGTTGAGGGGGGGTCCAGATGTTGCGGAAATTGTCGCTTGGTTGGCGGCGACGAGAAGACCTGTCGCAAAGAACGTGTCGGGTTTGAGTCTAGAGGAAGAGGTTTTTGAAGCTCTTCCTTGACTCGTGCTACATAATCTATCTACGGTATGCCATGGATGATCAAGTTTCAACCTATGCGACTACATTGCTTCGACAGGCAATTGTGAAGAACACCGAGCTACTTACAAACATGATTGTTGTAGACGAGGTGGTTTGGATACTCTCAAAGAAGTACGAGGTCCCTCTAGATGGGGTATTCGAGCTTCTGGATAGATTGTTGCCGCTATTGACAGTAGTTCCAGTTGACTTGTCGGATTACTCCATGATGAAGCAAACGATGGGCAGGTATGGACTGAAACCATCCGACTCACTCCACATAGCGTCTATGAGAAAGGCAGAAGCGACGTACATGGTGTCTGAAGACAGGGATTTCGACAGGGTTCCCTCAGTAAGAAGAGTCTGGTTGGATACGGGCGATCTCTCCATCAGCTGACTCGCCCCTTCAAGCAAATGGACGCGCAGAACGGCCGTGTAGATGGGAGCTTCACCCGTCATCGCGTCTGTTGGCATGTCTGGTAGCGTCACGAAGTTCATCGCCGGGAGCATGGCGCGCGCGATCACTATCTTCTAGAGTTTGAGAAATGCAACTTGGAAGAGTTAGCGCGCCATTCACCTCCGCGATAGATCTCAGTAACCTAGATCTGCTCAATTCCGCCAGAAATGGCCTTTCCTACATCTTGGTACCATTCGGCATGACTGCACTAACTGCACTTAGCGCGCCAGTTCCTTGCAATATGGGCCGGTACGGCTGGCCGGAGAGGAATTGCGTTAGAATAGCGGAACCGGTGGGAGCATAAGGATTCGTTCCAGAGTGGCTGGTCCACGAGACCCTGAGGGCTTTAGCCGGCGGTAGTTGCTGTGTGAATGGGAGGATTCAGATTCCGCCTCTAATGGCGAAGCCACTGTACGTTGAGAGGAATCGATCTACACAGGTGGGCTCTCAATTTCCTTTGATGAACTTCTCGATCTCTCTTTCGAATTCTTCGATGTCTTTGAGGTTGTGTGTGATTATTTCTAGAACCCTTTTGTTGTCAACCTCTCCGTACCTG
>Ga0315296_10003580_pt1 | contig 12935 bp, 12 predicted proteins | sample YL17G14_18_MG_FD_203921 | JGI IMG/M metagenome (GOLD analysis project Ga0315296, IMG submission 203921) | Sediment microbial communities from Yellowstone Lake, YNP, Wyoming, USA - YL17G14_18 | ecosystem: Environmental > Aquatic > Freshwater > Lake > Sediment | place: USA: Wyoming | collected... | reverse complement strand
TATCGACCAAGGCGAGCTCGATGTATATCGCCCAGTACTGATGTTTGTACATCCATTGGACACTTGAAGGGACTCCATTTGAAAGAGTGACGTTTGCAGAGCATTTCTCAATGCTGTCGATGAAAGTCTCGGAATGTGCGAAGTAGAAATGATCGGGATAGAGTTTCGCTGCGATAAAGCGGCCCCCTGCATACCCCGGCATCTCGTCCGGATAGAGGGAGTCAATGTATGACCACCCGCCTATTGGATGAGTACATCCAGAGATGGCAGAAGCGACTATTGCATGCAGGTCGCTGTCAATCGCACTCCCGTTGCCAAATGTACAGACAACCTTCGAAACATTGACAATGCTGGCGAAGAATGAGGACGAATTGACGGTGTTACTCAACAAGGGCAGGTACGTCACATTGGCCACGATTGCTGTCCCATTCAAATCTAGGATTCTTTGAAACATCTCAGGCGATATGCTCCCCATGTTGGGGTAGACCCCATGGATTCGCACCTCATACTGGAAGGTGTCGCCAGTGTGAACTGCCCATTCAAAGCTGGGTGGTGTGACCGGCTGAATTGTGACAAAGACTCCGACCCCGATGGCGAGTCCTATGGCAATGGTCAAGCCAAGAAGACAGACCCTTCTCATGTTCCCGCCCATTCTTCTGAGTATGTGCAAGTCCTATATCAATCTACTCTTGTTATTGGATTTATCAACCGGGCGAATCATGATGAAAGGAAACGCCGCCCGTTCAATCGTTCAGGAATTCGTCAAGCCTACCCTCATTCTCGAGAAGTTCCATCCAATCATATCTTGGTGAAGGCACTCTCGAACTCATCATTTCGACGATCTTGTCAGCGACCTTGGAAGACGTCATTTCTGTAGTGTCAATCTCGAACACTTTCGCCTCACCAAATGATTCAATGGCGTCCATCTGACACACGCCAATGACCTCAGCCTCTACGTTTTCTGAGACTTTCTCCTTCGAATAGCCGCGTGCCATCAAGCGCTCTCTTAGCTTCTCGGGATGTGTTCGTAGGACAAAAGCCCGCTCGACAGAACTGTAAGGCACCAGATCTACGTAGTGCCCTTCGATTATGATGCGATCTGATTCGCGCTCAAAAAGGTCCAGTATTGCGTCGACCAAACAGTCTTCATCAATGACATCTGTGTCCCTCTCCAGGTCCTCCTCGCTGATGCAATTTGCATGTTTGGCGAGTTCGCCTAACGAGACGACCTTGACTTTCAGGCGCTTACCGAGTACGGCCGCTACCTCTGATTTCCCTGTGCCTGGTGTGCCTCCGACGAGTATGGCTGTCACGCGGCTTGTTTGGATATGGATGCAGATAAGAGCATACTCCCAATACCGTGTCTGTTGTCCACCTGCCCGCTGATTGCCCCGGCCAAGGTCTTGTCGCGTGAGGCTCTAGACCGAGACCGTGCTGGTTGTCTCAATTGGTTTCACAATGAGGACATGCTTTCTTCTGAACCAAGGATTGATCAGGGCTAGCGTCATGATGGCAGTCGTTAAGGCAAGGAGAACATTGTCAAGCACGACCTGGCTCGTCACCAGCTGACTAAGGAAACCCAGGACAAAGGCAAACACCATCAACCCGCTCCTAACTTCCTTGAGGCGTCCAGTTCTCCAAGTTATGGAGAAAGTCACAATCATGGCAATATCTAGAACCAAAAGGATTGGTATGCAGAAGAGCATGATTAGTCCTTCCGAAGGCGCGAATAGAGTAACTGCAACCCAATAGAGTGTGAGCGCGCCGAGCACTCTTGAATACCTCGCACGTGCCTTCGGTAACCAGATGTGGAGAACAACCACAGCCAATGGGAAGACGGTTCCGAATATGACGATCGTACGAATTCGAAAGAGCACGAGGGAAGCGTCGAGCATTCCCAAGGTCGGCAGCACCTTGATGATGCTGTTGAGTGCTTGGGCCATGAACATCACTCCAAACGAAAGCGGCAAGTCGGTGTACAGGTGGTTCTTCTGCCTAAGCCATAATCCTAGGAAGAACACGGACACAACCACAGAGAACGCTGCAGATGAGAGAGATGCAATCGATGCCGTGTCAAGAGTCAGCTGCATGGTCTACCTTCCGTTATTCGATTCTCACAGACAGGACGGCACCTTACAATAAAAGGTCCCACAAGTCCCGCCTAACTCAGAGAGCAGGTCAATCCTCGCTGGAACGCTCTGAGAGCACATGTTCGGACAGCCTTGTCCGTGTTTCAAGACCCAACCCAGATTCCTTTGAAAAGGGACGATGTGTCAAGACGGCTGAATTGCACGCTTGGCACAACTCATAAAAAGCGCCATTATGCCGCCAAGAACAGCCGAATGAGAATGGAGCGATAAGCATGGCATGGGTCATCCGGCAGTTCGAGCGAGAGGACCTAGATGTCGTCATGGAGATCAATAGGACCTCCCTTCCTGAGAACTACCCAGACACTTTCTTCCTGGGTCTCTACTATCATGCTCCAAAAGCATTCCTTGTGGCTGTCGATGACAGTCGTGTCGTTGGATACATAATGTGCAGAATAGAGAGAGGTGTATCAAGCTATGGGCGGCTTCCGGTGAAGAAGGGTCATATTGTTTCTGTTGCCGTCATACCGGAGTATCGTCGCCAAGGACTTGGCTCCGACTTGGTGAAAGCGGCGATGAAGAGCATGGAAGCATATGGCTCCTCAGAGTGCTTTCTTGAAGTCCGCAAGTCGAACGAAGCTGCAGTATCGATCTACGAGATTCTGGCCTTTGATATGAAGCGTGTTCTCAAAGGGTATTACAGAGACGGAGAGGACGCCTACCTGATGACTAGGAAGCTCGAACCTCAGTCGGGGGGAGAGACCGATGTCGAGGAGTGATATAGTCGTCCCCCTCATACCCGAATGCTCCTCTTGCATGGTGAACAGTCTTCAGACGCTGATCCCTTTGATATCTCACAGCAAAGAGGAGCAGTTCGAGTTATACAGGCTGGCCTATAAGCGGATCTCAGAGGGCTACAAGAAGAGGCTGCCACCTGTCATCATTTCGATACTCTTGTACCGAGAGCTATACTCCTTGGAAGGGGTTGAGAACCCACTGAGGGAAATCAAGAGGCTCAGCATAGAAGCAGCAAGGGAAGCTCTGCCTTGGGTAGAGGAGCAAGTTCTGTCAAAGACTGATTACCAGCGTCTCAGGGCAGCGCTTGCCGCGGCAATTGCTGGCAATCTCATGGACTTCAACACAGCGAGTTACAAGCCGAACCTCACAGAACTTGGGCCATCATTCACGCGCATAGTTGAGGAGGGGTTCGCTATTGACGATTCGAAACAGCTGTGGGAGACACTCAATGACAACACAGGCTTGTTGACCTATCTTGCCGACAATGCAGGAGAGACATACTTCGACATACCTCTTCTAAGAATCGCCAAAGGATTGGGATGGACAATCAACTATGTCGTCAAGGGCAGAGCCATGGTGAATGATGCAACGGAGGAGGATGTCAGAGGGTCGGGCATCGAGGAATTCGCTGAGATATCAAACACTGGAGCTTGGGCTCATGGAGTTCCCAAGCAGTGGGTCAGCAGCCGGTTCCTCGACCTGATCGCAAGAAGCCAACTCGTAATCTCGAAGGGACAAGCAAATGTGGAAACATTCCCCGAGATTCAAAGCGAGCTGGGCGTTGAAACGTACTACGTGTTGAAGGCGAAGTGCCCTCACATAGCTGAAGCGCTCCATGCGAAGAAAGGAGACAATGTTGTGCTTCGTAGGCCTAATGTTCCAAAGCATTGACAAGGTGTCGCATTCTCGATGGATATTGTGATACCGCGGAAGTCCAACTATTCCGCCAGCTCTTTGTTCTTGCCAACAACCTTTTTACTGCAATCAAGCCAGCGCCCCATCTATAGGCGAGGTTAGAAGATAATCCTTAAATGCTGAATGCGAAGTCCATGTACAGTTTTGGCTGAGCCGCTCTAGGTTAGGCCAATGATTAGTCTATTTGGAGGAACCGATATTGAGTCAACAGGGAAATCAGGTACCAGTTTTGATCCTACGCGAGGATACAGAACGGAGTACCGGCCGCGATGCGCAGAGAAACAACATCATGGCGGCCATAGTCGTTGCTGAAGCTGTCAAGTCTGCCCTTGGTCCGAAGGGCATGGATAAGATGCTGGTAGACTCGTTTGGTGATGTAACGATCAGCAATGACGGTGCCACGATTCTCAAGGAAATGGATGTTGCACATCCAGCAGCGAAAATGGTGATAGAGGTTAGCAAGACCGTCGACTCAGAGGTAGGTGACGGTACAACTACAGCAGCTATACTTACTGGAGAACTCCTGAAGCAAGCACAGACACTGTTGGATATGAAGATACACCCTACTACAATTATCAGCGGCTACAGGAAGGCAGCTGAGAAAGCCGCTCAGATTATCGATTCAGTGGCGGAAACTGTGGATCCCAAAGACCCTACATTCAAGAAGCTGCTGATAGATGTTGCCAAGACGGCTATGTCGAGCAAATTTGTATCTGCCTCGAAGGATGTCTTGGCAGAAGTCGTAGTGGACGCCGTCCTTTCAGTGGCAAAGACACTGAAGCCTGGCGAAGAAATAGACATGGAGAACATCCCGCGTCAGAAGCAGCATGGTTTGACATTTCAGTCAACTGAGCTTGTGAAGGGCATCGTGCTCGACAAGGAAGTTATCCATCCAGGCATGCCAACGAAGGTGGAAGACGCCAGAATCGCTCTCTTGGAGTGCCCACTCGAAGTAACAAAGACAGAGTTCACAGCCAAAATTGCTATCCATGATCCTCAGTCCATGCAGGGCTTCCTCAGCGAGGAGGAGGGACTGCTCAAGGCTATGGTGGAAAAGGTCATCGAATCAGGAGCGAATGTTGTAGTCTGCCAGAAAGGCATCGATGATGTGGCCCAGCACTACCTCGCCAAGAAAGGTATCTTGGCCGTTAGAAGAATAAAGAAGTCAGATGTCGAGAGACTCTACAAGGCCACGGGAGCCACAATCGTTTCCAAGATTCACATGCTCTCTAAAGCAGACCTCGGAAAGGCGAAGCTTGTCGAGCAGAGAAAGATCGGCGACGACAAGATGGTGTTTGTCGAGGGGACGCCAAACTCATCTGTGGTTACCCTCCTCATAAGGGGTGGCACCCAGCACGTCGTCGACGAGGTTGACCGCGTGGTGAATGATGCTCTTTGTGTCGTCCGCGACGTCATAAAGCATCCGAAGATAAACTACGGAGGCGGTGCGATTGAGACCGAGGTCGCGATCCAGCTGCGTAAGTTGGCATCAAACCTCGAAGGAAGAGAGCAGTACGCTGTCAACTCATTCGCAGACGCAGTGGAGTCTATCCCCGCAACACTGGCAGAGAACGGAGGCCTTGACCCAATCGACATAATGGTGGACCTGAGGAGCGCACACTCCGAGGGTAAGGTCACATTTGGACTCGACGTCGAGAAGGGCAAAGTCGGTGACATGAAAAAAGCTCGTGTTGTCGAGCCAACTCTCGTAAAGAAGCAGGTGATCGCTTCTGCCGCAGAAGCAGCCCAGATGATATTGAAAATCGACGATGTGATCAGCTCGAAAGGTAAGAAGGGAATGGGTGCGCCAGGCGGAAAGGGCAAGGGAGAGCACGACAAGGAACTCGACGAGGACTAAAGAGTCTGGTATGATAGAGAGAGAGGTGCAATCAATGTCGGACGAGTTCGACCCGGATGAGAATGAGGAATTCATCCAGGCAGAGGAAGAGGAACCCGCTTTTGTTCTGACTCGGATTCCGGGCGTAGGGCCAAAAACAGCAGAGAAGCTCGTAGCCGCAGGGTATGGTGATGTCAACAAGCTTGCGGCCGTTGATGCGGAGACCCTTGCTGGCGCAGTCCCCGGCTTAAGTGAAGCAAAGGCCGACGTCATTATCAATGAAGCCAAGTCCGTCATAGAGGAAGCCGCGGCCGAAGCCGAAGAACTCACTGAGAAAGGCAAGAAGGCCAAACGCAAGAAGAGCGCAGAAGCTGAGCCAACCAAGGTAGAGCTCCCACCAGCAACCGAGCTTGCACATGAGGACCAAGTAGCATCGCTTCAGACAGGGTATGACAAAGAGAAGATAGAAATGGGCATACCCGTGGGTCCGAAGTGGCTGACCAAGTATGAAAAATCAAGGGTCATCGGCGCTCGAGCACTTCAGATATCCATGGGTGCCCCGGTCCTGATAGATATGAGTACCGCACCAAGAGGGCTGTTTGCTCTGGCCGAGGCAGAACTTAAGTCTGGCGTCCTTCCTATGACATTGAGGAGGACACGTCCCACGGGGGAGTACCACGACATTCCTCTATCGCTTCTGCTCAAGAGCACGAAGTTGGACTGAGCTCCAACTTCTGCTGTACATTTTTCCTATATCAAACCGTTATTTGAAGAATCAATGCATAACAAAACGCCTTAAGAGCCATTGAGCGCGATGCTGTAGGTCCCGGTGATGATACTGCATGCTGCAACTCTTCGTCACACCTGATCTCGTAATGATGTGCCTAATCGGTTTCGCTGTAGGCGCACTCATCGGTCTTGAGAGACAGAAACGGATGACGGAAGAGATGTCCCTAGGTGTGAGGACTTTCGGACTCCACAGTCTTCTCGGCGCAGTAGCAGCGTACACACTTCGAGTTTACAACAATCCCTACATCATGATATATGCCATATGCATCTCGATCATCATCTCCGCTACTTCAGTAGTATACAAAGTGTTCAGAACAACACGCAAGGGTCTGACTACCGCAATCGTGTTTGCCCTATCCTTCGTTCTGGGTGCGTTGGTGGGAATGGACTCAACACCGACACCAACCCAACCCTTGGGAGAACTGGAACTCTTTGCCATGACCATATCATTTCTCGTGTTCTTGGTTCTGAGCTTCAAGGAGGAACTCGCTGCAGCCGTGGCCGCCGTGAGTCATGAGGAAATGATAGGTGCCGCCGAGCTAATGGTACTCATTGCCTTTCTTTGGCCGATTCTCATTCAGTATCCGACTGTCGGTATCGGTCCAGTTACATTCCCGTTGTTCCAGACCTACTTCCTTATTGTCATCCTGTTGTCCATAAGGTTCGCCAACTACATACTTGTAAAGAAGTACAAGGACCGCGGCCCGTACTTCTTTGGGTTCTTTGGGGGGTTTGCAAATAGCGAAGCCACGGTCTCAAGCATTACCGACTTTCACAATGCACTCGAGGAGAAATACCCCGGCAGGATGTCATTGGCCATCATACTCGCCAACATAGCCATGGTGCTCAGAAACGGTGTGCTGGTTGTGATCTTGGACCCCAGCCTCAAGATATTCAGATTGTATTTGGGTCCACTAGTGATTCTCACATTTGTGGGAATGCTGAGGTTCTTGTACGAAGGAAGAAAGAGATTGAAGCCTGAGTCCAAAGAAGACATCGGCACCCGGATAACCGTTGGGTTCGGTTCACCGTTCTCTCTTCATGCGGCATTACGGTTCGCTATCATCTTCTCAAGTGTCTCGATACTGGCGCTTTGGGCCCAGCAGAGTTTCAGTCAGCTTGGAATGATAGTCGCTGCATTAATCGGAGGCTTCGCATCGGCTGGAGCAGTGGTTTCTATTGCCGCTCTTTCGTATGGCACAGGAGCAATCACACTTGCCACGGCGGCTTATGCTGTAATCATCGCCACAACAACATCCGTTCTCAACAAGATCATCTATGTCCTCCTGGGGGACTATCAGGGCCCCCGCGATCTGTCGCGGATGGCCGCAAGAGACGCCCTACTGATGGCGGCTGGTGTAGTCATCTATCTGTTTTTGCTCCAAACAGGATACATAGCTATTGGATAGACTGGCTATTGACAAGCGGAAGGCTTAAAGAACAGAGACGTGTGAGCCAGTTTGGTGACAACTGTGAGCGGTCGTGGCTCTGTTCATCGTGACTTCTGAATATCCCAGAACAGGCACTGCTTGTTGTTTCACTGAATCTTGGAGGACCTAGTCATGAGTGAGATGAGATTAGTGCGTGGTATGAGAGACCTCATGGGTCCAGAAATGTATGTCAATGACTACCTCATTGAGACCGCTATCAGGGTCTTCCGGCTCTTTAACTACGAGCCGCTGGACTCACCTGTGCTCGAGCTTTGGGAGACTCTTGCTGCAAAAGGCGGCGAGGAAGTAGAATCGGATACATTCAAGTTCACCGACAAGGGCGGGCGTGAGGTCGGTCTCAGGTTCGATTTGACCGTGCCTCTAGCGAGAATCATCGCATCGAATCCTCATCTGCCAAAGCCGTTCAAGAGATACGCAATCGGCAAGGCTTGGAGATATGACAGACCTCAGGCAGGCAGATACCGTGAATTCACACAGGCAGACGTGGACATAGTTGGCTCAAGCGGCACATCAGCCGATACTGAGGTGGTCCTCGTAGCTCTTGAGTTCTTCAGGCATGTACTCGGAGACGACTACCTGATCCGAGTCAACAACAGGAAGGTTCTGAAGGGGCTTACAGAGAAAGCGGGCATACCCGACTCCCTCGCCAGCGAGTGTTTCAGGTCCATTGACAAGCTCGACAAGATAGGTAAGGACGGTGTCCTTGAAGAGCTCCGCAACAGGGGGATTGGCAAGGAGGAAAGCGACTTCATCATGGACAACATCTCTCTGAGAGGTAAAGGCAGTACAAGTCTTCAAGACTTCCGAGAACTCCTGAATGGGTCCGAGCTTGGAATCAGAGGTGTTGAGGAACTGTCTGCTATGGCAGAAAGCTTTGAGGAGTCGGGTGTTGGCGACCTAGTCGAGTTTGACATGTCTCTTGCACGTGGACTCGACTACTACACCGGACCCGTCTTTGAGGGAGCCTATCTTGGCGAGCCAAGAGTCGGTTCAATTGCTGGCGGAGGTCGCTATGACAATCTAATCGAGAAGTTCGGAGGACCTTCTACTCCTGCCACAGGTATCTCGCTAGGGATTGGCAGACTGATTGACGTCATGATCGCAAAGGGACTCGGAGCAACACTGACTCCACCACTAGACGTGTTCGTTGCGCCAATCTCACCACCAATGGTCAGATATGCAATGAAGCTGGAAACGAAGCTTGTCAGTGTGGGTCTCTCATGTGAAGTTGACTTGATGGAAAGGAATCTCAAGAAACTGCTTGAAGTTGCAGACTCGAAAAGAGCAAGGTACGCAGTGATTGTCGGCGAGCGAGACCTCAAGAAAGGTGAGGTCAGCGTTCGGGACATGAAAACCAAGGAGACGCTCCAAGTCAAGATTGAGCAACTCGCGGAGTACATCCGCGTGTCAAAGGCAAAATGAAATGGGCTGGGAGCAAACGCCGGACTAGCTCTTGGCACCGCTCTTTCGAAAGACCGAAGCCTTTTTTCTTCGGCACTGCACTCCACAATCAGTGATTACCGATGACACGAATGCCTGTGGTCGCGGGTTCCTTCTATGAGGGAAAACCTGACGCACTGCTCCAGCGATTGGAGAATTGCTTCACAAAGAACTTCGGCCCAGGACGGCTTCCGAAAGGCGGACCTGGCAAATCGAGATCCATCAAAGCTCTTGTTTCTCCTCACGCCGGGTACATGTATTCGGGCATGGCCGCAGCCCACAGCTATCTTCGCCTTTACGAAGACGGGCGACCGGAACATATCGTGATCTTCGGTCCAAACCATACTGGCCGGGGCATCGACCTTTCCCGGCTGGCGATTTGTGAAGAGAACTGGGAGACACCTCTCGGGCCAATCAAGTATGACCGGAAAATAGGCCCAATGATTCTGGCACAGAACGAATATGCGATGCCTGATTGCATCGCACATAGTGGAGAGCACTCCATAGAGGTTCAACTGCCGTTTCTCCAGTATGTCTTCGGTAAAGACTTGAGCTTCGTTCCTATTTGCGTTAGCGACCAGAGCTACGAGGTCTGTGAATCCATCGGCAAGACTGTCGCCAACGTCGCCAAGGACAACGATATCTTGGTGATTGCCAGTTCTGATTTCACGCACTTCGAGAGTGCAGAGAGTGCCAAGAAGAAAGACAATCAAGCGATTGAATACCTTGAGAACTTGGATCCAGAGGGATTCCTAAGATTCGTACAAAGCCATCGGTTGAGCATCTGTGGTGCAGGACCGATTGCAGCAGCAATGGTGTTCGCTATCGAACGTGGGGCGACTCAATTCAACCTTTTGAAATACATGAACAGTGGCGATGTGACCGGTGACGCCGGTCATGTCGTCGCTTACGTGGCTGGTGAAATCATCTAGGGTAACGAGTCTCTCTCCGGCGCGGGTGCCTCATCGGCCGCCTGGTCTGGCAGATGCTCCTTGGTACCGGGGACAACGCTTGGAAGACCGGTCATGGCACACAGACACCCGACAACTGATACTATCGCGCCAAGTAGAAGGCTTCCACTTGCGACTCCACTTTCAGAGTATAGGTATCCCGCGAGAAGAGGGCTGATTACATAGGCGCTGTTATTGACCATACCAAAGACACCCATGACGACACCGTATGCGTTCTTGTCAGTAAGGTCTGCAACCATTGCCTGCGTTGTTGGTCCTCGCATGGAAATGGCCAGACCAAGAACGACAGCCCCTTCGAGAAGTCCTATGATTTCTGTGGCTTGCATGAACATGAGCATCGATATTGCACCTAGAAGCGAACCAACTACTATGGGCCATTTCCTGCCGAGTTTGTCGGACGCCAACCCGAATCCGATACTGCCACATATGGTAATCGCTCCGACAACGCCGAAGAACAGACCAATCTGGAGCGGAGTTACCTTGAATCGCTGCACAGCATCCAGCGTGAAAGCCACCTCAAGTATACCGAGAGCGAAAACGTTGGCAAATACGGAGACTGCTAGGGCAGCGTACGCGCTTGAATGCCGCCTGAGTACTTCAAACACATGGACTCGTTGTTCAGTATCAGTCGGTTCATGATGACGCTCTGGTTCTGTAATCAACCGGTGGAGCGCGGCAAGCGTTACAAGGGTGATAGCAGCCGTGATAATGAACGGAAGTCTGAGACCAAAGAACTGAGCCAGGACTCCTCCTGCAGTTGGGCCCACGATGAAACCTACCATGCCTCCGGCACTCAGATAGCCCATGGCTTTGCCGCGGCTGGCAGCGGCTGTCACATCAGCAACGAAAGCGTTAGCCGCTGGAAAGAACCCTGCGGAAACCGCGCCTTCAATCACACGGGCAACGATCATCATGTACACGTCGTTTGCAGAAGCATAGAGAACATTGGCCGCCGCGAATCCAACCATCGCTGTTACTAGCACAGGCTTGCGGCCCGTTCGATCGGATAGATGGCCAAGCGGTCCTGAAAGGACAATCTGGGCTAATGCATATGATGCTGCAAGGACACCGAGCTCCATAGCACCAAGGTGTAGCGATAGAATATAGTACGGAAAAATGGGAAACACGATTCCAAAACCAATCTGTAGGATGGCCATGCACACAGCGAGCGTCAAGACCTGATGTATGCCCACCTTAGTAGTGTCTGAAGTCAGAGTCTCGTCTGGTTGGACAGTCAAGTGCGGTCCAAAGTCAGCATCAGCCAAAGCGCACGCCGCTGTCGGCCCGTCTCTGAGCGCTTTTCAGTCTTGCTCAATGTAGCTTGAGCTTTCGTCAGTTACGAGGGTTTGTCGATGATCACCCTACTAACACCCTTTATTGCCCTAAGCGAATCAATCACTGACCCGGAGAGAGGTTCCTGAGTGATTATCTTGAGACAAGGTTCCTTGTAGATGGCCACATCCTCGGCTATTACTTGCCGAATTGCAACATTGTAGTCAGCAATGGTTGAAGCTACTTCAGACAATATACCCGGAAGCTCTGGCGACTCAACGTAGACGGTCACCACCCCATATCCAAAGACCTTGCTTACTTTCTCGAGAGAGGGGCCTGCAGGTTGGACTCGAGAAAAGAACTCAAACAACTTCGGGTTGGAACAGATGGCCTCGGTTGTAGAACGCACCGTACGTCGATCTATTCCGAGAGCGTCGCCAATGGACTTCAGAGGTATCCTGATGGACCTGCACTTGACGATCCCGGGCGACTCTACATGGAACCCGTGAGCGAGTATAGATTGAGCCACCTTGAGCCTGCCTGGCGATTCGTGGAAGTACTCCACAATCGTCTGCCAGAACAAATGCTCGCCTGTTCCGTCAGTCGGAGTCTTCGACGCCTTGGACGCTTTTTTCCATGAGGACCTCATCCACATACCCTCTTTCCATTTTAAAATGACGCTCTCGATAGCCGATGACCCGGTAACCCATCGATCGATAGAGCGACAAGGCCAGTTCGTTGTCGCGGAATGTGCTGAGCACTATCTTCTCGTACTGCTTCCTGAGTGCCACTTCCTCAGCACTAGTCATCATTGCTCTGCCAACCCCCAAGTTACGGAAGCTTTCGATAACTATGATACCAAGCTTTGCCACATGTCTTGATGCCATCCATTCCTCGGGTTGAAGAGTCAGGTGTCCTGCGTAATCTTCACCGATATCAGCGACAAGTAACGCTTCGCATCCCACTGATGCCCTTTGTATCCAGTTGACCCAATCAGTGACTGTGGCAGTCGAAACAAATGTTGGCAGCCATTGACCTTCGCTGATAACTTCGCAAAAACCGTCATGGAGTTGCCTAGCATCGCTTGGAGTTGCATACCGCACGACAATAGGTCGCCCATCCTTGGACTGGTAACTCCATGAGTTCAAAAGCTGGCCTCTCCTTATGATTCTGATACTATGCCATATCAGTCTTATTCTTAGACCACATCGACCTGAGGTTGGCGGGGAGTGAATCAATGACTAACTGTTTGAACCTTGCTCGGGTCTCCGCGTCATTCCGGACCAAACAACATTCGTAAGACCCTCTTTCCTTGCGATGTTAGCCAAGTTCTCCATGGTTTCTCTTGAGAGCGGCTGAAGATTCCGGCACCGAT
>Ga0315296_10003579_pt1 | contig 12935 bp, 11 predicted proteins | sample YL17G14_18_MG_FD_203921 | JGI IMG/M metagenome (GOLD analysis project Ga0315296, IMG submission 203921) | Sediment microbial communities from Yellowstone Lake, YNP, Wyoming, USA - YL17G14_18 | ecosystem: Environmental > Aquatic > Freshwater > Lake > Sediment | place: USA: Wyoming | collected... | reverse complement strand
GTTGGCAGCGGAGGAGTTCGCCGCCAGATGTTCTCTTCTTTGCTTCTCGACGATCGGTGGGCCTTTATTGGTTGGCCTGATCTTAACGTTGAGACTGAAGGTTTTTGCCTTGGTCGATAGAACCAACAGGGATTCATCTCAATTGCTAATCAGACATGATAGGCTTGACCTCAGTATCTACCTATGCTCCACGGACTCGCTATTTCTCCATGAAGACACTATACCGGGTCAGGTGGCGAAACTAAGAGAGTCCTTCCTGAACGAAGGGGTTGTGAGAGATCCTGTTCTTGTTGACTGTCACTCTGGGGTTCTCCTTGATGGAATGCATCGTCTAGTTGCATTGAGAGAACTAGGCTGCGTTGCGGCGCCAATATGTGCAGTCGACTACTTCAGTCCAAGCATCAATCTTGGGACATGGTATAGGAGTCTGTCCGGCGAATTGAGTATTCGTCAGTTGGAAGCTGCCGTTTCATCGTCCTGCAGAAATTTCGAACGACTCTCAGTGGACCTCAAGAGAGCAGCAGATGCTCCATGGCTTGCGGCCGTGTTTCCGAGCGGCGAGTCTCTAAGGTCAACTGACGGCCCGCAAGATGTGTACGAGTCTCTAAGGACATGGGAACGGTGTGTGAAGGATTTGGGGGTAGGGGTCACGTTTGAAACGGAGTCTGATGCGGTTGAGAAGCTTGTGAAGAGGGAGGCAACCGCCATCATAACTCTCCCGAAGATCGATAAGAAATCCATAATAGAGGCTGGACTGAGCGGGAGACTGCTGCCTCATAAGGTGACCCGCCATGTCATTCCTGCGAGACCTCTGGCAGTAAATGCTCTTCTTGAGATGCTCGCTAGCAAAACGATGTCTCTCAAAGACAAGAACCGAAAGTTTGTGGCAAGCCTACGAGCAAGGCGATTCACCAGGAGACCCGCGGGAGCTGTAATAGAGAATCGACGCTACGACGAGGAGATTCTTGCTTTCGAGTAGAAGACACAACTCACATAGATACGGGATTCCAATATCCGCGTAACTTAGTCATGGAGCGTTTGCATTCAGGCCGCCTCAGGCAGGCTCCTACTATTGTGTTCTCGACAGCACCTACTCCATGCTAACGCCCAAAGTTGTCGATGTGAGTGCGTCTTGGATGTGGTTTGAAGACGCAAGATTCAGGTTCATTGAAAGGGTTCTTAGACCCCAGAAGTGGGGCGAGTAGTTCTTTCTCTCCCGTGCCACGAATCGTGAACCTTAAGACAATAGGCCTTCTGGCAAGAGTTAGAAGTGATGATGCCATCAAGATAGCTAGGACGTTGAGTCGTCAGAACGGGTTAATGGTGGGGATTTCGTCTGGTGCCAATGTGCCCGGTTCGATTCAAACGCTTGACGAGATTGGCAACGACAATGTCGTCGTAACGGTTCTGCCTGACAGAACCGAACGTTACTTCAGTACGGATCTTTGCCTGTTTCACGAGCACCTCGTGAGAAGATGCGAGCCCAGCTGCCAGTGCATCTTTGCATGATTCGAGCCAATTGCACAGGCCACCCTCTTCTCGGCGGCCTAGACTGATGAGGCTGACGCTTCCTTGACTGAAAGATGGCTCTTGACTGGAAATGGAAAGATCTTCGCTGAGATTCTTGTCTCATTGTGCGATTAAGTGACGGCGGTTTTCACACGACCAGTTTATTGAAAGACTGAGGTGGAAGAACGTTTTCCACGGGTAATCTAACATCCGCAAGCAGCTGCCGAGCCGGGCCCACACAAAAATGGATCCTAGTCAGCCGGGGTTCAGCTATTGTTCGAAAACCTAATGGGGGGGATCTGAAAGCATCTGATTACCAAGGTCTGGATTGAGGTTGAGTGAAGACGAGAGACGCGGGGAGATCGAGAGAGAAAGAAAGGAGAAAGATGACCATTTCAGACACGCTGTTGATTCGCCCATTCCTTCTCAAGCAAGAGAAGCCTTTGCCGGTCTTAACTACTATCCGGTCGATGCAAAATACAGGCTCGCAGTTCAGTTGAAGGAGTATCCTTCGCCGGAGACGATCTTCATGGGTACCACAAGAGGTGGACGACAAGAATACGTGCGTGTCGGGTTCTTCGAGTTTCCCTTGGATGGGAGGCTTCACCGACTTCAGGTCTACAAGAGTGGGCCTTCAAATCCTTTTCCGTCTGAGTCCTTCTTTATCTCATTCAGAGATCGCACGTCCGGCGTTGAAACCTATGGTGCTGGCCGTTATCTTGAAATCCCGGTCAGTAGGTCCGGAGCATACGAACTCGACTTCAACAAAGCACACAACCCGCTGTGTGCATATAGTGACAACTTCAGCTGCCCTATTGCACCCAAGGAGAATTGGTTGGATGTAGAGATAAGGGCCGGAGAGAAGGTCTATCGTCAACACTAGAGCTGGATTGGGGGCGCGTTCTCGGATCTCCAGACTTTGCTCGTGCAGGCTTCACGTTAACTAGAACTGCGTCATGACCTCCGTGGAAGCAACGCTCAAATTTCAGAAGCTTATCACGCCCTGTGAAAGCTCTTGCGAAACGTATCGCATGCATTGTCGCCTCCGTCCCAGTCGTCGAAAGCTTGACCATTTCAACGCCAAACCTTTCAGAGCAGCCTCACATATTTGTCAGCATCTTGGAATTCAAATCCCAGGAGTGTACTGTTCTCAAGTTGCTCTCGGAGCCTCTGGACGATGGCGGGGTGACCATGCCCAACGACGAGCGCGCCGAACCCCATGTTGTAGTCTAAGTACTCGTTACTCCTACAACCTGCACCCTTCTCCTTGTGAGAAGTAGTCAGAATAAGGCTCTGCGTGGCGATAGTTGCCATGAATGCCGAAAAGCGTGAGAAGCCTGCTCTTACCAAATGTCTTGCGGGATTTCTGCGTCTTGGATTCGTTGCTTCAGTTCGTCTCGTACCGGTATTCCCACCTGGCGATTCCCTCAGTGGATTCTACCAAATGGAACTGTGACGCCCTACCAAGGCTCGATGTCGTGGTTGCAGGCTTTCCTCAGCTGGTTAGTCCGCAGGCAACGTAGCGAAGTATCTCACTCCGTGTCATTCTACTCACTCCTAAGTCATCCACGTCAATGCCCATGGCTCGAAAATCTCTTCGGGTAGCGACACTAGCGATGTTGATCAATGAATCAATCATTGGTGTTGGTACGCCGAACTTCCTACCGAAAGAGGAAAGCGGAACCAGGCCAAAGGGTACATCTTCTCTAACATCACCGTAGTCGTAGAGACTGACCCTTGGGCGCCATGTGGCATGCGACTTTAGTGTGTGCAACACGTCATACATCGTTTTGCCGGTCGCTCCATACCTATTGTAGATTGCTGTCATGAGCTCTGGAAGGGGGGGTGAGTCGATCCCTATCGCCTTCGCAACAGCAACACGCTCTTTGTCAATGGCCTCCGCAACACGTGCGACGGCTGGAGTAATCCCGTAACCGAAGAAATCGAAATCTCCATTCGTTTGCTCCCAATGGCCGGCGTTCATTATTGCATTCACAGCGTGAAAGGGAACGTTCAGATTGCTCAAGCTCGTCCAAAGCACGTTTTCTCCTGCGATAGTCTGTGGGTACAGATCTTTCACAATTCTGAGAACTCTCTCAGTGTTCGAGGCCGGCATTGCAGCAACCCAGAGTCTTTGCTTTACGGCTCTCACGAACACGCTTCCGTCAGGAGTCTTCTCCGTCATGTAGGGCATGATTGAGGCTTCAGCTAATGTAACATCCGAGCGCCCAATCTCTCTGGTCCTTGGAAAGAACCGCAAAGAAGACCAGTAGGATGTCCAATTCAATACAATTTGGTTCGTTGAGAATTGTCGAAGACATGCATCCATGAGTGGTTCGTGAGCAAAACCTGGGACAGTTAGCATGACGATATCAGCGTCACCGACGGCCTCACGAACGTCAGTAGTCAGACGGTCCGGCATATATAGCCCTGTCAGCTCTCCGGTCATGTTTATGCCTCCCCGCCTACGAACCGTATCGATGTTCACTGAAAACTCTGGCAGGTCAAAAAGACGAATTTCGTGGCCTGTTGACTTAAGGTGGCCGGCAATTGTACAACCAGCCGCCCCGGCACCCAAGATTGCTATCTTCATCTCACCCATCACCAATCGCCTATCGCCCAGCTACACATGTTCTAATCATCCTTCTACTCTGAAATGCCGCGCAGCCCGATCCCGCTCAAGGTCTATCACAAATCCTCGCAGAAGACCAGTTGAATACTCACTTCCGGGGTTTAGGCAAAGCGTCCGCCCTATGTTCGCTTCACCAGCCGATTCATGGATATGCCCGAACAAACCTATCATTGGCTGATACTGCTCTATTGCCTTTCTCACGGCAGTGCTTCCGGCAGGAGCAGTCAGTATTCCCGCTAGGGATGGCACGGGGCGAAGCTTCTCATCAAGCTTCGGTGCTGAGTCAAGTCTGCTGTTAAACGGAGGCGCGTGAAAGTTGAAAACTGCCCGATCCATGGCTCGTATCTTTGACGCGAGTTGGGCGATCCTCTTCCATAGGTCCTCTTCACCACTTTCTCTCGGAGTCTTCCAAGGAGTGGGATTAACGTATCCCAAACTGATCATTTCGTGACCCGCGTCAAGATCAACCACTCTCTCCGAGGGGTTCACTATGACCGTTGACGCGCTTATGATGTCGTCAACTTCCCACATGTCATCATTGCCCGGCATGATGAAGCACTTCACGTCTTCTCGGGCCAGCTTCTTTTCTGCGATATCGACCCAGTTCTGAACCCTTGCCAACACTAACTTGGAAAAGAGTTCTCGCTGCCTTTCAAAGGAAGCTTTCACTTCGCGAAGTTCGGATTCAGGAATAACGACTGGATAGTAACCAACATTCGCTATCCGTTCCTCCAAATCCGCAAGTTGGGTATCATTCTTTGCCTTCTCAGTATCGCCCAAGAAATCGGCGACATACTGTCCTTTGTTGGTGGGCACTATTGGGACAATGGCCTTCCCTGTGATGTCCCCGTTGATCATCAGCACGTTAGCCTTGTATCTATTTGAGGCATCAACGAATTTTCTGAAGCATCTCTCGGATCCGTGAAGATCGCACGTAAAGAAGATCCGAGTGGGCATTTCACTACTCCGGCGGCACCGTCCTGAAGATAGCGTCGACATCTATGCCTTTACGTTTGTTGTATTCTCGTGATGCAACCCAGATCGCAATCCCAACGATAGCTATTATGATCACATGTACTATCCCGGTGGATGTTGAGTAGACGACCCATTCGGCAGCAGATGAAACGCCTGCATTTAGGACTGGCCACACAAATGCTACGCCGTAAACTACGACTATGAAGACCAACCAGATTGCTCCCAAGATAGATATCACTGGGACACCAAGGATTGTCCTCCTGACCGAACTTGGGGCCAGCTCATAGAGATCGGGCCTTCTCTTCGGCAATAGAATTGCGTTGAAACCGGGCATGATCACACTAGGTGCCGCAAGCAGGATTATGTACCAGAATAGAGACGAGGGATTCGCTCCGAACAGCGCCAGTATGAAGTATACAAAAACACCGACGCTAGACAGAACCATCAAGCGCAGGGGACTATTTGTTCGAGCGTTCACTTCAGCGAACCATTTTGGAACAACGCGGTCCATTGACCACGCAAAAATTATTCGGGATACAAGGACAGTCCACCCGGAGGCGAGGAGAACGAGGAGAATCAATGTCCCGACGCTGGCCAAAGAGGAAAGGATTCCAAGATCTGGTCTTGCCATGGCTGTCATCAGCATCATCCAAGGTTGAGCCCCGCCAAACGGGGCAGATTGAGGCGCGAACCAGAACAGAGACGACCAGGCCATGTTGAGTTCGTATCCATAACGCACTAGGACCACATTGACAAGTACGACGTTGACAAGCGCGGCTGCAAGCAATCCAACGAAAACAGAGATCATCGCGTTACGTTTCACGTTTCCCTTCAGTTCGCCGGCAAGGTAGATTGAGTATTGAAAACCAATGTATGTGAAGACAGCCATTGACACGATCGTTATCAGGGACATCCACTCGAAAGTCCCAATCATCATGCCATTCTCCTGTGCTAGTGCGATGACGCTAGAAGGACTCATTCCTGTGAATCGCTCAAAACCACTAGCGTAGCTAGCAGCATCACCCGCAAAAAGGGGCACTATCATTAGACATGTCAAGACAGCTGAGACTAGTCCTACGTAACCAAAAATCCGGTAGTAGGTCCCTGAAGATATGAAGTTCTGCACAAAGATGAATACCAGAATTATCAAGCCGATGGCAACAAGTCCTGTCTTCGATACAACCAATTGAGAGGCCGCGAACCAAACTTGATCTCCGGTAGTAACCCAGAACGTTAGGAATGTTGATGCGACCGCCAGACCCGAGAGCCAGAGGACGTAGCCCACCAGGGCAAGACAGGCAAAGACGAGTGTCCATGCTTCAATCCATCCGAGAATCGGGCTGGTGATTCTCGTAGTGAAAGTGTAGTCCCCACCTGTTCTAGGCATGCAAGCAACAAGGGCGAAGTAGATCAGGCAGAATGGAATGAAAGCCACTGTTGCGATTCCCATACCCAACGAGTAAGATGTAACGCCAAAGATGACGAAAGCAGGTAGCACGGCTGGTGTTGCGATTTGATTTCCAGCAGAACCGCCGAGTGCACACGCAACGTTGTACACGGAAGAGCTCAGAGTGCTCATTTCCCTTACGAGGCCTGATGCCGCACGCACGAACAATGTCTTCTCTTGTGTCATTGCACAACGCATCCTCCTAGCGACTACTCACTATATCTCCAATTCTCCGTTCTCAACAACCGTAATGTTATCCAGCGTCAGAGTGGGCTTCGAGATCAAGCCGTCAAGGTGATGTTTCGCTGCAACTGTTCCGCCTGGAATCGAAAGGTTTGATCCTATTCCAACATGAATCGCTCCTCTTACTCTTTCTGCTATGAGGAGTAGCTCTGACATCCAAGCCGTGTCCAGCAGACCCGGTCCGAACTCAGCTGGACAATTGAAGATGTTTTGGTCTCCAAGCGCTCTTGCCCAACTTTCGAAACGCTTTGCTTCTTCCCCGCCTCTGATCTCCGTAATCATTCCCTTTCTAACGGTGAGTTCCATATTCGACTTCAGAACGACCGGAGTCATGATTCCGCTGTCTCCAAATGTTCCGTCGAACACCAGCTTTCCCTCTCCAGTGCCCGGTACCGCACACACAGATGGGTTCCCACCAGGTAGGAATGACCATTCTCCTTTATCCTTGACGACGCCGTCGTCGTCCATTATTGTGTCAACGATTCTGAAGGTTATGTCGGTCCCTGTCTGCGAAGTTATGTGGACGTTCTTATGTTCCTCGTACAGCTTACTGACGGTTGCCACTTCCTTGATCATCTTCTCAACGTCAAAATCATAAAGTCGAAGAAGTGTGTCTACGGTTGGCTTGTAGACAATCGCTTCTCGCGTGTATTTGTGAACCTCTTCTGCAAAGGGGATGTAGCCCCAATCGTAGAGTCCAGTCACCCGAATGAGCACATCAGAAGCGAAACACGCCTGCTGTACAATCTTGGGAGGAGGTTGCCAAGGTCTTGTCGCAGAACTCATGACAAGCATCTGAGCCCTGGCACCTACAGCATCCGCAGCCCCCCACAACGCCTGAATTATCGATGGTTCGACAGATGTGTCTGAGAGTACCAGCGCATCTTCGCCCTCTTTTACGCATGCGAACTTCTCCACAATCGTACGCGCTACTTTCTGTAACCTAACGCTCTCCAAGACTCCTCAACCGATTCCTGAGCCTCCTAGGATGTACTTAAGACTTTTTGCGAATGCAAGGCCGTTGTCTTGTCCTGGCTCCGGGAACGAGCCAACGCTTCTGCCCAGTGACCGAACGACCATGATCATGGTCGGTTTGATAGCATCTTGGGGGATACTGTCTGTGTGGACGTTGTAACCGCCTATGGGGAACCGGCTCAACTCACTACTGGTGTGACTATCTCAGTATTCCACCAAGGCTTGTTCCATCTCTTCTTCACGAGAGGAAGAGCGTGCAGAATAGTTGTTACACCTTCATGGACTTCTGTGATCTGTCGCTCCGTCAGGCCCTTGCTTCTTAGCCAGTCAGCCCTGTCCAGAATGTTCTGAAGGTTTAGGCGGATCGTTAAGAGGAGCTTCTCATCCTTTCTCGTCATATCGAGCATCTTATCTGTACTGACGCCGTGAGGGTCGGCGCAATGATCGAGAAGGAGGGAACACACATCTAGGATGTCTTTCTCCTCCATGCCTACAATCAAACGGTCTTTTCTGTAATCGTACGGAAGGATTCTGAAGGTCTGGCCTGCCTGTTCGAGAAGGTGCGAGTCTTTCTTCTCCAAGTCAGTAATCAGCTGGGCTTTGGAGATGATTAATTTCTCCAGGCCGATTGTGTACAGGTTCTCGTGAGCGGAATCAAACACCTGGGAGACATGGATGGTGTGCCTCATCTGAAGTTTCTCCACGAATATGTCTGTCTCTGTGACTTTTGGCTCATTGTTACCAACCCAATCAAGAGCTCGTATTCGATAGCGCCGGCGACCTCGCAGAGCATTGAACATGTTATCGGATTCAGTAAGGAAGTAATGATACTTGGTACCGGCGACTTCGGCAAGGTGGGAAAGCAGAAGAACGAACTTGCTCCCCTGATTCTTTGGGACGATGAAGTCCAAATCGTGAATGTCTCTCAGAAAGGGGGCTGACGAGGCATTTGCGGAAGGACTGAGCATCTTGACGGCGCCTCCCCCTATGAGCAGTGCAGAGATGGGTTTGTCAATCCTTTTCTTCTGGGCTAGATCCGGAAAGAGTGTTGGAGCATTGAGACCTGCCCAGATGGATATCACGGCCCGTTCCATAGCAGGATAACTTAGGTCAATGTACTCAGGGAGATCCAGCTTCTTCCTGACATCTTGCAGGTCTACCTTGCATGAGATAGGGGCCTCAACCTGATGAACAGTCCCGTCAAATTCCTGGTAGAAGGTGATCTTCTGCAAAACCTTTGTCTCCATTTCCAAGTATCCTGAGTCTCTGGCCTGCTTCATATTCTAAGATTCGTCAGCATTCCAGTCACAGATCAACCTGATGAATGCTTTCTTCACAAGCTCTATGTCACTTAGGTAGATGAACTCCTCGGCACCATGAAAGTTGCATTCATCCCGAGTTGGACCGAAACAGACAACCGGAATCTTTGCTTTCGCAAAGTAATGCCCATCATTTCCTCCCAGTTCTCCGCCTAGCGGAATACTTCGGCCATACGCTTTTTCGGCCGCTCGAGACAATTGACTGACCAGAGGGTGTTTTGGTTGCGTGAAATAGTTTGTGGCGTCCTGTTTAGTGTATTCGAGCTTGGCGTTCACCTTGCTTTCGGAGCAGACCCTACTGAAATAGTTGGTAAGACCTTTCTTTGCTGTCTCGTAGTTCTCGTCCGGACAAACACGGAGATCGAATCTGGCTTGGCATTCTCCTGGGATAATGTTCTCCTTTTCACCCGCCGTGAGCATGGTGAGTGTGAACCTTCCCCATATCCGCTTGTGCAGCGCCCCCGGTGGAGCGGGGATCTTGGATCGAATTCTCTCACGCGTTTTTGCATACTTGGAAAGCTGTCCGAGAAATGGGATGGCTTTCTCTATGGCGTTTTCAGCAAGGTGAGGGTAGCCCGCATGGCCCTGTTTGCCTTTCACAGTCACCTTGCCCCAAAGCACTCCACTGGCGCCAATCGTAATATACTCGGGTGAAGCATCCACCACAATCGCAGCGTCACCCCTGATCTTCATCTTGTTAACTAAGTATCCAACACCCAGTTCACCTCCCACCTCCTCATCGGGCGAAACAAGAAGCACGACATTCGCCCTTGGAGCCATCGACCTAAGCTCGCGCATGGCGCTGATCACACAAACAATTGACCCCTTGTCATCGGCGGCCCCTCTCCCAAAGGCTCTGTCACCTTCTACGGTGAGTCTGAAGGGGTCATGCTTCCATCCACTTCCAGCACCGACCACGTCGTAATGAGTCGCGAACACAATCGTTTCGGGTGCACCGGCATCTAAACGGACAACTAGGTTGGGGCGTGGTTTCCGGTCAGCAGAAATTCCTGCCGAGTCATGAACCTCAGTCTCGAGGCCGATAGATTCGGCTTCTCTCTTGACCAAGCTTGCACACTCTGCATAACCCGCTTTCAGGTTCGAATCTGAATTGATCTCAACAAGTCGAGAAAGAAGATCCACATCGTTGTTACAGACCCCCAATCAGTGCACCTCCGTTAGCATAGAATGAGTTATTCTACTAAAAGGATGTGGAAGAGCAACGTCTCCTCGCTTGTGACGCTCACAGATTCATTTGCCATCAATCAAAGCACAGGCCATCCCATACGTAGGTGTGTGATGAAGGATGCGGCAAGACTCTGCTAGCAAGGGCCGTCGCTACGAAAGGTGAAGCCAACTTCATTTCAATAAAGGGGCCAGAGATCTTCTCAAAGTGGGGCGGTGAATCAGAGAAGGCAATCAGGGAAGTGTTCAGAAAGGCTAGAACGGCTGCTCCGGCAATAATATTCTTCGACGAACTCGACTCAATTGCCCCACGAAGAGGACTTGGGTATTCTGATTCGGAAGCAAGCGAACTGGTGATCAGTCAACTGCTTACCGAACTCGACGGCATAGAATCACTTCAAAACGTGGTTGTCATCGCCGCAACGAACAGGCCAGACATTCTAGATCCAGCAGTTCTACGACCTGGCAGGTTCGTTAGACTGATCTACGTTCCAGCTCCAGACTCCGAAGCCTTGAAGGAGATCTTCAAGATTCACGCCCTCGATATGCCTCTCTCAAAGGACGTTGACGTGGGTCAGCTAGCCCGCATGGCGGCCGGATACTCGGGCGCGGATGTTGAGGCTCTCTGTAAAGGGGCTGGGTTGAATGCGCTTCGTCGAGACACAGAAGCGAGCGAAGTGACGCTTGGAGATTTTAGAGATAAGATCAAGCCAAGCATCACTGCAGACATGGATACATGGTACCAGAACTTCTCCAAGCGCTCCAGAGTCTCACGAACCCGAGAGATGCGAATATGATCCCAATAACCATCGGGGCGTTGACCGCGATTTCAGCATATGATGCTGCAGTGGACATCTCTCGCCGAAGATACCGCTCTCGCTCCCACCTTCTCAAGTTCTCGAATTCGTGCGCTCGTTCTGTTGTACACTGTGAGATCACGGCCGGCCTTGATGAGGTTCTCCGACATCGGATAGCCCACTATGCCGAGACCTATGAAAGCTATCTTCTGACCCATCGCGACTCACGTTTATTGTTGACCATGTTGCAGCTTGTTTAAGTCTAACGGGCACGTGCCGGCGGCAATTGACAGACTGCGCTACCAGAGTTGACTCAAGGTTGCCCATGGTGCCACGGTGACGAATCCACTCGGTTCTACTCGAAGGCACTCGGACCGCAGCTATTCCAGGATGATTCTGGGGTCCTCCTTGATCACTTTGTCTTCGCCCCGATCACCAGCTCCCAGACGGCTGGTTCACCTTTCAGTATAACGATCACAGCCTTGGATGCGCACGGCAACACTGTTGTTAGTTATGCTGGTTCTAACTCACTCGGCGATTCGACTGGAACCATAGCCCCCACATCGACAGGCGCATTCACAAGCGGTTCATGGACAGGAAGCGTCACCATCAACAAGCCTCAAACAGGAGTAACCATCAGCACAATAGGCAACAGCAGAACTGGGACCAGCAACTCATTCGATGTGAATTCAGCAGGCGGCAACAGGCTTGTGATCACCGTCAACCCATCATCTGTTACCGCGGGTTCATGGACGACCATCTACAGTGTCCAGAGGCAGGACCAGTATGGGAACCCTGTGACCTCAGGCTCCACTACAGTGAACCTCGCCTCGACCTCCACCGGATCAGCTAAGAAGTTTGCCGAGACAGCCGGCGGACCAACAGTTACCTCCATAACTATCTCAGATGGAAAGAGCGCAGCAGAGTTCTACTATTACGATGAGAAAGCGGGCTCATGGACGATATCCGTCTCCGCCACGGACTTCACGGGTGACAGTGAACCGTTAACGGTGAATCCAGCAGCACTGGATCGTTTCACCTTTGATTCGATCAGCAGCCCACAAACCGACCGGTCCGCTTTCAGCATAACCATCACAGCCAGGGACCAGTATGGGAATACTGTCACTACCTACACTGGAACGAACATCCTAGGCGACTCAACAGGAACAGTAACCCCAACCAGCACAGGCCCATTCACATCTGGAGTCTGGACTGGAAGCGTAACCATCCCCCAAGCACAGGCAGGAGTTGTCATCACGACTACTGGCAGTGGCAGAACAGGTGCCAGCAACAGTTTCGACGTGGACGATCCACCCGGCCCATCCAAGCCTGTGAGCGGAGAACTAGTTCCTGTCAGCGAGCTACGGGTCCTGGCACCACACGTTATTCTGGCTGTGCTGATTGTCCTTGTCTCCGCATTCTTCACCGCGAAGAAGCGGGCACAGAACTCTCAACCAGGAAGCTTGAGCACGAATCGGCGAACAGTACGTTGCGTCAGATGCTCAGCGTCATGATGCGAACATTTGAACCGTCGATACTTCTATCGTGGCGAAGCTATGATCCTGTTTAACCCGCCGGGATTCTGGTTCGAGTCGTTGGTCTCCATTTCGGAGCATCTTCACACTCGGCTTCCCTTCGGCGACGCAAACTGCAATAGCGACCCATGCACTAATAACGATTTGATGCACCATGAGTGACGGAATAGAGAAGAAGGTACTGCCACTCGTGGAAGGTGGTGGGCCCGCAGGGATTCGAACCCTGGACCCCAGGCTTTCCTCATGAGTCGTTCCGAAGGCCTACACCGTGGTGTGCGACTGTGTCCTAATCCTGGCTAGACTACGGGCCCAAACATC
>Ga0315296_10003578_pt1 | contig 12936 bp, 10 predicted proteins | sample YL17G14_18_MG_FD_203921 | JGI IMG/M metagenome (GOLD analysis project Ga0315296, IMG submission 203921) | Sediment microbial communities from Yellowstone Lake, YNP, Wyoming, USA - YL17G14_18 | ecosystem: Environmental > Aquatic > Freshwater > Lake > Sediment | place: USA: Wyoming | collected... | reverse complement strand
CAAAATCATTACATAATTCCCTCCTATCTTATCCCACCCAACTCTCTGAACTGTCCCGCCGGCAGCAGCGCGAACAATATCACCGCAGTTTCCCCCAAAATCTATGGCATTGTACCAGTGAAGCCCTTGAGTGATATAACAAGCTGAATGAGGACAGATAAAATAAGAAGAGCCGAGAGGAACTTTTGCGTAATAAGTCGGTTGTGAAAGCGAGGGCATCTTGCCATTGGGAATAATTAGAATATCGCCGATAAAAACATCTCCTTCGCCTGAAAGTTCGTTAAATTCAATAATTTCTTTAACGTCTGCTTTATAAGTTGCAGCAAGCTCGCTGATAGTGTCGTCTTTTTTTACATAATGAATAACTCCGGAAACCGGCAGAATAATCAGTTTTTTCCCTAGTTTAATTGTTGAATTTTGGCTCAAATCGTTTGCCCAGAGAACTGTATTCAGAGAAATGCCAAATTTCTCGGCAATAGACGAAAGGTTATCGCCCGGTTCTACAACATATTCAATAATTTCTTTTCTGTTTTCGTCTCCTGAATCAACGCCTAAAACTTGGGGAGTAATCATCGCTGGCGAAGAGACTCCAACTATACTATTTTTCTGCAGAAATGTCATCTCAGGGGATTCTCCTATGAAATTTTTTGCAGGTTTTGCAAATAAATCGTAGCTGGGAAGATAATTTGCTGTATTGGCTTTTAAAAAAGAAAAATCCCGAAGAGAAGGGGATTCTAAAATTAAGCTTGAGCTAAAAACTAAAAGTCCAAACAAAGAAATAGTTAAAAATACTACTAAATAAAAGAAAGGGCCTTTGAAAGACCTTTTTGATTTTTTGTGCAACTTCTCCAGATAATAGCTTCCTTTGCTTCGAATAATGGGCAAAGTTGCCAAAATAGATTGTAAAAGTTGAAATTTAGAAATGTTTTTGTCTCTTTACCCCGTTAGAAAACTCTTTCTAACGGGGCTTACTTGTTATATGACCTATTTTCTTCCTATTTTAATATACTACTCTTTCTTGAAACAGAGGTCAAGGGGTTTTTCCACACCCCGTTAGAGGTTAGCTCTCTTTGTGTTTTTTCTTTGCTCCTTAATCTCTAACGGGGTAAAATAAACTAATGAGCCGGAGTTTAGAGAAAAATATTAAAACACTACTCAAAAAATACGGAATTTATCCCTCAAAAAGATTGGGCCAGAATTTTTTAATTGATAAAAAGGTTTTAAATAAGATTATTAAAGCCGCTAATCCCCAAAGAGAAGATATTGTTTTGGAAATTGGGCCTGGTATCGGAAATTTAACCCAAGAATTAGCCAAAAGAGTAAAGAGAATTATAGCGGTTGAAAAGGACCCGAAAATGTGCGAAATTCTTAAAGAGACATTAAAAGATTTCAAAAATGTCCAGATTATTAACAAAGACATCCTGAAGTTTCCAATGAACAGCGAGCAACGAACAGCGAACAATAAAAAATTGTTCATTGTTCGTTGTTCATTGTTCGCTAATTACAAAGTGGTGGCTAACCTTCCATATTATATAACTTCGCCTGTTATAAGAAAGTTTTTAGAGCTGGCAAATCCGCCAAAAGAAATGATTTTAACGGTTCAAAAAGAAGTGGCTCAAAGAATTTGCGCAGCCCCACCTAAAATGAGCATCTTAGCAGTATCTGTTCAATTCTACGCCAAACCAGAAATAATTTCTTATGTTTCTAAAAAATCCTTTTGGCCTCAACCAAAAGTAGATAGCGCGATTCTAAAGATATCAGCGTTTAATCAGCGTAGAAAATCAGCGTTTAATCAGCGGTTCTTTATAATTGTCAAAGCGGGTTTCTCCCAACCAAGAAAACAGCTTGTAAATAACTTATCGAAAGGGCTTGCCCTGAGTTCGTCGAATGGGCTTGCCCTGAGTTCGTCGAATGGGCTTGCCCTGAGCCTGCCGAATGGGTTAAAATTAGATAAACAGAAGGTCAAAGAACTCCTTCTAAAAAACAACATCCAGCCAACTCAAAGGGCAGAAACCCTAACAGTTGACGACTGGATAAGATTAACATTAAGTCTTGGAGTTTGAAACTTGAAACTTGAAACTTGATTCTTAAATCATAAATCTTAAATCATAAATCATAGTATTCTCTGTTTATTTAATTTTGTGTTATAATTCTATAATGAAACAAAAAAATAAAAAATTTTTCTTGTTTATGTTTGAGAAAAAAATATTTTGCTTTGTTTTAGTTTTTGTTTTTATTAGTTTATTTTTATTACCCTTACCTGTTTCGGCCGGGATTTGGGAGAAATTGGCAAATCTTCCTCTTACTATACCTAGCGCCGCTGTTGCTGGAATAATTTGGATTATCGCGGAGGCTGCCGCTTTATTTGCTGCACTTTCTAATGTTATTTTAAATTGGGTATTAAGCCCTGGCTTTACTGAATTGCCCTACACAAAACCCGGCCCTCTTCCGAATGGAAACCCAATAATTGAAGCGGGATTAAGCATCACTCAGGGCTTTGTAAACATGCTCTTGGTTCTGGTATTAGTTTATATTGCCGTTGCCACTATTTTAAGATTAGCCGGCTATGAAACGAAAAAACTTTTGGTTACTTTTATTATTGTTGCTCTTTTAGTAAATTTCGCACCGGTTATCTGCGGCCTAATTGTTGATGCATCAAATATTGTGATGAGTTTTTTCATAGAGGGAATTGGGAAGGCAGGAGGAACAACTTTAGTAAACAAATTAGCAGATATAGCAAAAATTTTTACCTCAGGATTTCTTGATGCAATATTTGACTTTAGATTAATGGCTGGAAAAATAATGCAGCTTGCAGTTATAGCCGTTGCTAATATTGCCCTGGGTTTTATTTTACAGATTTTTGCCTGGCTTTTTATAGCCAGATATATCGCTATCTGGATATTAGTTATCCTTTCTCCAATAGCTTTTGCCTGTTATATTTTACCAGCAACGAGAAAATATTGGACAATGTGGTGGGAGCAATTTATCCAGTGGTCTATTGTTGGGATAACTTGCAGTTTCTTCCTTTATTTAGGAATGATGCTTGCTAACCTCCCCCCTAACACATTTAGCACGCCTACCGGCTTTGCCACTGCTGTCCTTCCTCATCTTGTGTCTGTTGCCTTCCTTTTTATAGGATTGATATATGGCCTCCAAACCTCAGCTAAGGGAGCTGCGGGGATAATAAACGCTGTTAAAGGCGGAGAGAAATGGGTAACAGGGAAAACCTGGAAAGGCCTGAATTTAGCAGATAGATGGAAAATAGCTCCTAAAGTGAAAGGGAAAGAAGAACGAGCTGAAAGCGGAAAAAAATGGTATAACCCTGCCAGATATTTGGGGCTTACTACTCCTCGAGGTGCAGCTAAACAAATAACAAAGAGCTGGGAAGGTGTTCCTGGGCTTAGATGGTTTAGACCTGAACCATTACGGAAATTTGGTGAATTTAGAAGTGCAATAGAGGATAGGAAAAAAGAAATTACTGGTCCTTCGGAGATAGAAATAGAAAGAGTAGATAGGGGTGTTTATTCGAAAGACAAGGCAGCTGCTGCTGTAGATTCAATTGTTAGGGAAAGGGGAGATAGCAACGATATAATAAAATACTATATGAAAAAATATGACGAACCAGAAGAAGAATTATTGAAAGATGATAGATTTCTAAAAGACAAAAATTTATTAAATGCAATAGAATTTATCGCCGAAGCTGGGAATAGAGGCAAGATTGACAGAATAGATCCCCGCTTAGCAAAGATAGGAAGAACTAAAGAACAAGGACGAGAAAAGATGATAGAAGCTATAGTGAATGCCAAGCCCAGTGATGTTGCAATGATGGAAAGAGAAGTACCCGAAAACGAAGAAGTAATGGAAATAGTTTTAGCTTTCGGGGATGATGATTTTTTCCGATCACTGGGACGTTTAAAAGGAAAAGTCCAGGCAAGACAACGTACTATTGACAACATGTTCTCAAAATGGGTGGATAAAAATGAGCGCGACACAACAAAAAATAAAGAAAACTGGGAAGCTTTTATAAAAAATCTCGGTGAAAGACATAATGTTTTAACGCCGGGGATTGCAAAAGCTCTTAGTAACGTAAGGTTTCAGTCTGCGGGTTGGGGATATATAAAAGAATTCAATAGTGGCGCCAGATATCAAACTAAAGAACAAATAAAAGAAAGTCAAGAATATCTTGCAACACCTTTTGGTGAGGCAGGAATGGGACAAAAACCACCTTCGGCAGAACCTCCATCGTCCCCGGAAGGAAAACCTGTAGAAGGAATGTCCGGCTTTTTAAAAAGTAAAGGAGGAATAATATATCCTGAAGAGATCAAGAAAAGAGAGCCGAAAGGAAGAAGCCAAAAATCAGATAGACCCCCACAAGGAAGGAGCATTTAATAGGTTTAATGGAATATAAAGGAGGGAATTTTTATTCCCTCCTTTTTTTCTTACACGGATATATTCATGTGTTTCTCTAAACTCTCCCTAAGCCGCTTCAATTCGTCTGATAAAAGAGATTCTACCGCCCGCCCCGGAAAAGCTGTTGATAACAAATCTGCTAAACCAGGAGTAGCGACCACCCATTTCGCTCCTTGAGCGGGGGATTTTTCCAGCGCCTCAAGAGCGCGAACAAGCTTCCCTGTTTCTCCAAATTCTTGAACTACTTTGTAAACTGTCTCCATGCGGACCTTTTCCGCTTGAGCGCCAACAATGGTCGCTTCCTTATCTTTTTCTGCGACAACTTTTTTCATTGTTACCCCCCGGAAACCCTCTCCGGGATTAATATCCTTAACCCCGACGCCCAGTAAAACAATCCCATATTCGCTCCTGAGAGACCTTATCAGCCCCTTTTCCTCTAACTCTTTCCAGATCCTGTCTCCTAAGTCTTCTTTTTTTTCAATCCATTCGTCGAATGTTTTCTTCGTTAATACATCCCTGACGGCCGGCGTCATAGTATTCACTAAAAATTCCAGCCAGTTCTGAGCGCGGAAAAGAGCTTTATACGTGTTGATTATCCTGACAGTAAAAACCAAATCCACGTCCAAGGGAAGTTTTTGCTTGTCTTCTGCTTGTGGAACCCTGGCATAATAGAGAGTTGTTTTAAGGACAATATAGTCAATCATTCTCTCGTCGTGCGGTTGAACCTGCCCATTTTCTAAGATATCCGTCCAGCCAAAAGAATAAAGATAGATATCGTCAAGGGGCCAAAAACCATAATACCTTAGCCCTCCAAAACACCTCCGGCGCGGGGATGCTTCTATTATATCTCCTATATCCACCTTCCCATCGGGCGTTGTTGCGGCGGCTAAAGCATGTCCTTGCCACTGCATCAGGATTTCTTTAAAAGCATCTCCTCTCACCACGGCCATAGCTCGACCTTCTGGCACAAAAGTGAAGAAAAGATTATTCGGCGCCCACCAGAAGTAAATCAGGCAAAAACCTAAAACTATCGTCCCTGCAATCCCGCTGAAAATCACCAATACTTTCCAACTAGTTGAAACAGGTAGAAATTCTGAAACTGAATACACTGCTACGAACACTACCAATTCCATCAAAACCGACCAAAATAAAATCCATCCACGTTTCATCTTTATACCCTTTCAATTATTTAATTTTTAATTTGCTGTTTTTCAACGATATTTTAAACATAGCATACATCCTTATCTTTGTCAAGTTTTTAACGTGGCCTATAAAAAACCCAGTATAATTATACTAGGTTTTAAGTTTCAAGTTTTAAGTTTTAGGTTTCAAGTCGTTTTTATCGGCATTACCACGTAAATATAACTATCGTCGCCGACCGGTTTTAAAACGCCGGGGCCAGAATCACCGTTCAGCTCAAAAATAACCTCTGAGCTTTTTACGCTTAAGAGTCCGTCTAATAAGAAACGGTGGTTAAAAGAAATTTCTATGGGCTCTCCTTTAATTTTCCCGGCAATAGAGGATTGATATTCGCCAACCTCCGGGCTTTGGCTGAACGCTTCTATTATTTTTTTGTTAGGGTCAATTTTAATTTTCACTTCATTTATTTTTCCGGTAAAAAGACTGGCTGTTTTTATTTGGTTTACAAACTCGTTTCTGTCAACCGTTAATTGAGTTGTGTATTTCTTGGGGATAATCTCTTGATAATTCGGGTATTCCCCTTCTATCAGCCGCGATATTAATTGGATTTGAGGATGAGGTGTTTCCGGCATTAAATATTCGAATAAAATCTGATTTGGCGAAAAATACATTTTTATTTCCCCTTTTTTGTCGTTAAAAATATTTACAATTTCTTTCACTGTCTTTTGGGGGAGAATTAAAGAATAGTCTTTTTTTACAGAAGAATCGTTTTTTAAAAATATTTTCTTTTCACCCAATCTAAAACTGTCGGTTGCTGCGATTGTTATTAATTTTTTCTGGAGAGAAAAATAAACACCAGAAATTTCAGGCCTTGTTGTAGATAAAACAGCTATGTCGGTAATTTGGCTTAAACTTTGGCAAAGAAAGGAGGTGTTAATACAAACAAACTCTTCTTTATTAATTTTAGGGATAATCGGGAACTCGTCGGCTGGTAGACCCTTAATTTGAGTTTTATAGTTTTCACATTCAATAAATAAAATATTATTTTTTTCCTCTAGTTTTATTTTTTTATTGGGCAGTAAGTTTATAAAACTAGAAAATAAACGGCCGGGTATTGTGATACTTCCCTCTTTTTCGATTTTAGTTAAAGTCCACCAATTTATCCCTATTTCTAAGTCGGTTGATGTTAGGTTTAGGAAATTTTTCTCTGTTGATAATAAAATATTATTCAAAATAGGAAGGGTTAAGGATTTCATAGAAATTCGTTCAACAATATTTAACCCCTCTTTTAATTTTTCTTGGAAAATTAATAGACGCATAGTTTTAATTATTATTTATAAATTAATTTTATTGTTATTAGTAAGGTGAATTTATTTTTATTTATTAATAAATAAGATGGTTTTAATAATATAAAATTAAGTAGATAAAATGTGGATTAATTAATAATGGTTTTTTATTAACTTTTTAATAATATATTTATACACCTTCCCGAAAATTAACTACTTAAAACCCTTTCCCTTATTAAACCAATTTCGTCCTTTAATTTTTTATCTTTTTCTATTTCTTGTTGTATTTTTTTGTATGAGTGGATAGCGGTAGTATGGTCTTTCCCATTGAACCTTCTGCCAATAAAAGGAAAGGAGTTTTTTAATTCTTCTCTCAATAAATACATTGCAATTTGGCGCGGCCTTACAATTTCCCTTTTTCGGGAAGATATTAAAAGGTCCTTTTCTTTTAAATCATAAAATTCTGCTACTACCTGAATAATCTTTTTAGGGGTTACGATTCTTATTGGTGAAAAAAGTAAATCTTTTAGCAATGTTTTAGTGATTTCAAGGTCGGGTTTTTGGTTGTTTAACTTTTGATAGATAATTAAACGATTTAAAGCGCCCTCTAATTCGCGGATATTTTTTTGGATGACTGAAGCGATATATTGGCAAACATCGTCGGGGAAGGATATTTTTTTCTCCTGGGCTTTAGTTTTTAAAATAGCTACCCTCGTCTCAAAATCAGGAGTGCCGATATCAGCTATCATCCCGCCCTCAAACCTCGACCTTAATCTTTCAGCCAGAGCATGAATAGCTTTTGGGGGGCGGTCCGAGGAAAGAACAATTTGTTTGTTATTTTCGTACAAGACATTAAAAATATGGAAAAATTCTTCTTGAGTTTTTTCTTTGCCGGCTAAAAATTGGATATCGTCAATTATCAAAACATCAATGGCTCGGTATTTTGATTTAAATTGGTCCATTTGGTGATTTCTAATTGACGAGACGACCTCTGAAGTGAATTTTTCAGATGAGGTATATCTAACTTTTTTCTTCTTGAAATTTTTCGCAATTTCATTTCCGACCGCCTGTAAAATATGAGTTTTTCCCAATCCTACTCCGCCATAAATAAAAAGAGGATTGTAAACAAAGCCCGGGTTCTTTGAAACCGCAACAGCAGCAGCATGAGGGAGTTCATTAAAAGAACCGACTATAAAAGAGTCAAAAACATAACGAGGATTAAGGTTAGTTTCTTTATTTATTTTAAACTCCTGAAATTCAAGTTGGTTAGTTTCTGGTAAGATTTCAGGAGCCCTTTTTAAAATCTTCAACCTTGTTTTGCCGATTATATATTTAGCTTCTTTAATATTCTCATCTAGACCATGTAAAATTTTTAGGATGGTTCTGTTGTATTTATTTTCTAACCATTCTTTAACAAAAGAATTTGGCACAGAAACAATTGCTTTACCATCTTTCTGGGAGGTAATTTCAGTATTTTTGAACCAAGTCGCAAAGTTTGCCTGTGAGACATTTAACTGAATTTGGGCTAGAACCGTTTGCCAAAGCTCTTCATTAGTCATTGATTTGATATTAGATATTAGATAATAGATATTAGTAAAACACTAACCTAGTTTTTTTTATTAGTGCTTAGAATCTAACATCTAAAACCTAATATCTAACTATAACATATGTCAATTTAGAAACAAAATAAGATAGAAAAGCTGTTTTTTGTTAATAAACTGGGGACAATCTGTGAAATTAGATATTAGATAATAGATATTAGATAAAATTGACTAGGATTTAATTTAATATTATAGTAAATTATACTAGATTATCCAACATCTAATATCCAACACCCAATATCCAAAATCTATGTCAATTACTTATCAACCAAAAAAAAAGAAAAGGAAAAAAACTCATGGTTTTTTAATAAGAAAGAGAACAAAGTCTGGCAGGCGAGTTTTAAAAAGGAGACGGAGGAAGAAAAGAAAGAAACTTACAGTTTAAATTATGTTACCCAAAAAAAATTGCCTGAAGAAGGAAAAAGATTTTGCAAAAGTTTTTAAAGAAGGCCAGAATTTTAAGGAAGATTTTTTGTATTTAAAAATTAAAAAAAATAATCTTAAATCGAGTCGTTTCGGTTTTATAGTCAGCAAAAAAGTTTCTAAAAAAGCAACAAGCAGGAATAAAATAAAAAGAAGGTTAAGGGAAATAGTCAGAATAAAATTACCTTTTATTAAAAAAGGAATAGATGGAGTAATAATAGTTGCAGCGGGTCTTGAAATAAACCCCGTTAGAGATTATAAAGACAGAGAGAAAACACAGCGCAAAAAAATTTCTAACGGGGTAAATAATTTTTGGGAACTCGAAGAAATAGTCAATAAATTATTTAGAAAATCAGGGTTATTTAAAATCCCTAACCCCTAGTTGCTAGTTACCAGCCACTAGTTACTAGTTACTAACTACCAATGACTTTACTTATCAATATTTTTAATACAATTTTATACAAGCCCCTTTTTAATATTCTTGTTTTGCTCTGTAAATATCTTCCTAATAACGACTTAGGTCTTGCCATAATTATTTTAACTATTTTCATTAAAATACTGCTTTACCCTTTGGGAACGAAAGCGGTTAAGTCCCAAAAGGTTCTTTCCGAGCTCCAGCCAAAAATAAAAGAAATCCAAGAGAAATACAAAGACAATAAAGAAGAACAAACAAAAGCAATAATAGCTCTCTATAAAAAAGAAAAAATAAATCCTTTTTCCGGCTTTCTTACTTTATTTATTCAGCTGCCGGTTTTAATCGCCCTTTATCGTTTATTTTGGCGAGGGCTGAAGCCCGAACAGATGATTCTTCTTTATAGTTTTATTACTCCGCCTGGGAAAATTAGTTCTGATTTTTTTGGGATTATAAATCTTGCCCACCCAAATCTAATAGTAGTATTTTTAGTTGTGATTTCCCAGTTTTTTCAGACAAAAATGAGCATTTCTAAAATAAAGACAAACAAATCTTCTGGCTTCTCTGGCCAGTTTCAAAAACAAATGCAATATTTTATGCCAGTTTTTATGGGTTTAATTCTTTTAAAACTTCCTTCAGCTATTGGTTTTTATTTATTAACAACTACCTTGTTTACAATAATTCAGCAATATTTCGTTTTTAAAAAGGGGCGATACCAATAATACTAATGAACATACCAATTATACGAATATGAAAATTATACGAATATGAAAAAACCCGAGTTGTTTTTTCCAAAGCTATCTTATAAGATTACCGGAATATTATTTGCTGTGCATAATGGGCTAGGAAGGTTTTCTACCGAAAGACAGTATTGTGATTTTTTAGAGAAAAAATTACAGGAAAATAACATTGAATATATAAGAGAAAAGAATATAAATAGGAGTATAGAAGGAGACCGCGTAGACTTCTGTATAGAAAATAAAATTATTATAGAGTGCAAGGCTAAAAAATTTATTACAAAAGAAGATTATCTAGTATTACAAAGATATCTTCAAAATTCTGGTATAAATTTAGGAATAATTGTTAATTTTAGAAATACTTATCTTCGGCCAAAACGGATAGTTCGTATTGAAAGCTAATTAGTATCATTGGTATGTAATTCGTATATTAGTATCGCTTTAATTATGATTACAGAAAAAGACATAGAAGAAATAAAAGAATTAATTCAAAACTTTTTTAAAAAAACAAGTTTTGAGGTTGAAATTGAGGTTTTACTCCCTGAGGATAAAACAATCTCTGTGGAACTAAGAACTGAAGACCCTAAAATTTTAATTGGTCAAAATGGTCAAACCTTAGCTGAAATTCAACACCTCTTAAAAGCGATATTGAGCAGAAAACTTTCAGAACAGTTTTATATTGACCTGGATATCAACGATTACAAAAAGAAAAAAATTGAGTATTTAAAAGAAACAGCCAGAGAATTAGCTGATGAAGTTGCCCTAACTAAAAAAGAAAAGACATTATCCCCAATGTCAGCCTATGAGAGAAGAATTATTCATTTAGAATTAGCCGATAGAGAAGATATTACAACCGAGAGTGTTGGAGAAGAACCCGAAAGAAGAGTAGTAATTAGTCCCCATCCCTGAGATAAAGTATCGCAATTTCAACAGAAGATTAAATAAACAAAAGGCTGAATTCCCAGCCTTTCTTTCTTTTTATGTTTCTTGATGAGAGGAGACGAAGAAGTCCTCGGCTCCTTCGCATTAGATAATTTCAATACAAATACAAGTTAAAACATATCAGCGCTTACAATTACCATACTTTCTGCACAAGGGATTGCACTTATGGTTCCTGGCTGGCACCACTGGTTCATTGGTCTATTGTCGTTTAGATTGTGATCACTGCTAATAAGAGCATAAACTTCGGTTTTTGCCGTCCAGGGAGCGTTGCAATCACCCTCTCTAAAAAAAACAACAAATAAATTACCTTCAATTTTAGCCGATTGGAAGTAATAATTCCCACCAAACGAAGGCGTTTGTTCAGGGAAATCAGTTTTTAACCCATCATAGCATTCGGAAAGATCACCCTGAAGAGTGTATGATTTTTGTCTTGCTGCTGGGTCGGCCTCATTATAATCTATTAATTCATATAAATTTACATACCAGTCCGGACTTGGTTCGTCTTTTATGACAAAGCGCCTCACCGAAGAAGGTTTTATTATAATATCATAACCAGCTATTTCAGGGTCTAAAACAAATAATACATCGCTTGATCCCATAAAATTACTCTCATCGTAGAGAATTGCTCCATACTTTGTGGTTCCTGCCGGAATAAGATATACCAGTTTTGCTTTATTATCAAATTCCGGGGCAATTGGGCCAGAAGATGAGGCATACCAGCATTTTTCTTTAACCTTTCTTAATATTTCTTCTAATTGTTGTTGGATTGCTTTTTGTTCTTCTGGCGTTTTGCTTTTAGCGCTTTCTCTGATTGTGTCAAAACTATAAATTTCAGCTACAGGTTCTTTGCAAAGAAGAACGCCCGATTCTAAGGCAGGGAGGATAGGTTCTATTTCGCCAAAATTAAATATAACTAATTGAGGATTGATAGTTATTAGAATTAAATAAGAGCCAAACAGAATTAATAAACCTAAAAGGGCAGCGGAAATTTGGTCTTTGGCATCTTTTATTCCTTCAGGACTACCGGCCGAAGTTAAATACTTGAGACCAGCATAAATTAAAACCACCAAAGCAATAAAGCCGCTTGCCCAGATTGCGAAATTAAAAATATATTTAACATAATTAGGAACTCCTCCTTCAATAGTTGGAATAGGTACGTTAGGAATTTCTGGATATTTAATCTCTAACCTTCGTTCGCCCGCCTCAACAAAAGTTGCTGAGGTGAACAGAAAACAAAGAAAAAATAATAAAGTAATGGTAAATAAAAGCTTTTTCATAGTTTTATAATTGGCAGCGAGGGAGCCCGCCTAAGTTTTTGCTCTGCAAAAATTTTGGCGGGCGACCGAGTGAACCAATTACATAGTAACGAGGAGAGGCAGGACCCTTTCTCCTACTCTATTTCTAAATTTCTTTTGTTTATTCTTGTATTTTTTTTATTCCGTCTATGATAGTAATTATTTCGTTACAAATTCTGGTAATTTCTCCAGGCAAAGAATTAATCTCTCCAACCCGGTCTTGAATTTCATCGGTTGGGCAGGGATTCGGATTACCATCCTTGCCCTCACATTTATCCGGTTGGCAACCATCTTTTAAATCATGGCATTTTCCTTTACAACTCGCCTGGCATTTTTCTTTTACATTCTCTAAACATTCGTCCGGGAGCTGGGAAATTATGTTTACCGGCTCTTCTGTTTCAGCAATTGCGTCAACTAATTCTTGAAGTTTTTTTTGCAGTTGTTCTTTATAGCTTTTTTCGTATAAAAGCCAATCTCTTTCTTCTTCTAATTCTTTTTTTAATTTTTCATCATCTATTTCGCCTATTTCTTTTTTATACCACTCAATATCTTTTGATATTAACGCCAAATCGTCTATCAGGTCCTGTTTTTCGGCTATCACTCTGTTTCTATAATAAATAATTTCATCCTTTAAGGCAATAATTTCTGTTTGATAATTTTTAATTTCTTTAAAAGCGGGGCAAAGGTTAA
>Ga0315296_10003577_pt1 | contig 12937 bp, 8 predicted proteins | sample YL17G14_18_MG_FD_203921 | JGI IMG/M metagenome (GOLD analysis project Ga0315296, IMG submission 203921) | Sediment microbial communities from Yellowstone Lake, YNP, Wyoming, USA - YL17G14_18 | ecosystem: Environmental > Aquatic > Freshwater > Lake > Sediment | place: USA: Wyoming | collected... | reverse complement strand
ATCTGGAAATAGCTCAGCCGTAGACGCGGCTCATGGCTTTTCTCGCCGACTTCCTCCACCCGGAACGCCCGACGGCGCAACTCCCTCCCCCGTCGTTCGGCCTCGGCCAGATCGTCCCCGGCAAGTTCCCGGATGAACTCCGAAGGACCTCCGCCCCTCTTGTTGACGACGTCCGCCGTTCCGATGATGAGGAGATCCCGGGCCCGCGTCGCTGCGACATAAAAAAGCTTTCGCTCGTCGACGATGTGCGGGTCGCGCACCTCGGGCGAGCCGCTCCGTATCAGCTTGCAGGGGATCTCGTACGGGCTCCGCCGCGCCCGCACCGGGAAACGGCCTTCCATGGCCGCGCCAATAACGACCACCGGGAACTCTAGCCCTTTGGCCTGGTGGACGGTCATCACGGAGACTGCATCCTCCGGGTCGCGGCGGTAAGAATCGTGAGCGCCCTCGCGAAGAAGCTTCAGGTAGGACATGAAGGCGTATACATTCTTAGTGCCGCTGTGCACGTCGAAATCTCCAACGATTTTCGTGAGGATGCCCAGGTTCCTGACGGCTTCCTCGTCGCCATCCTTTTCGGCCCCGGCAAAATACCCAGAGATCCGCAGAATTTCATACAAAACCTCAAGGAGGGAGCGATGCCGGCCTTCCTGGACGCGCCGCTTCAGGTCGATGAGGGCATAGATCTTGGCCCGATCGGCGGTATCCCGGATTCCTATCTTCCTCAGCCGTTCCTCACTTCCAGCCTCCACCAGGTCGCCTTTGAAGGCCTTCAAGGCTTTTTCCGTCTTCGCCGAAAGGCCCATCAGCCCGCACCGGATGAACCGGTCGCCCCACGGCTTTGTCGCCTCGAGGAACGTGAACAGGCCATAGATCTCGTCAATATCCGCGCGCTCGAAAAATTGACCGTCTCCGATCACGCGGAACGGGATCTTCGCCTCCTTTAAAGCGTCGAGATACGGCTCGGCGTAGGAGTGAACGCTTCGTAAAAGGATAGCAATGTCGTTGAGCTTGCGGATCGTCCCGTCAGTGAGAAGACTACGCAAAACGGCGGCTACCGCTTTCGCCTCATCGGCGGCGGTTTGTTCATGGACGATCACGAGGTCATTCGACCAGTCCCTCCGTTTGCACCTCAGCTCTTTGTCCAGGCGAGTGCTCTTCGGGTTGCATCGGATAAGCTCTGAAGAATGGACGATGATCGGCCGCAGTGACCGAAAGTTGTCCTCAAGTTTTACGACCTTGACGGCAGCGTGTCTTTTATTAAAGTTCAGAATGTTCTTGACGGTCGCGCCGCGGAATCGGTAGATGCTCTGGTCATCGTCGCCGACAACGGCAAGACGCTGCCGGGGCGCCGCCACAAGAAACAAAAGGTCTTCCTGCACGGCGTTGGTGTCTTGGTACTCGTCGATCAGGCTCTCGTGGAACCTATCCCGGACTTGCCGAAGGACGTCCTTCCGGTTCTTGAGCATTTCCAGGGCTTGCCGCTGCAGATTGCCGAAATCCACGGCCTCGGCTTCCTGCAGGAGTTCCAGATAACGTTTGTATGAACGGGCGACGCAAACGCGCTCTTCCCAGAGGGATTTCTCATCGGAGCCGGCCGCGGCGAGACGGGCGGCGCACCAGGCTTCGAATTTTACGGGGTCAACCAGCTCTTCGGCCGCCAGATTGTACGTACGCAGGACTTCCGCGAAGAAATCGCACTCCCGGCCTTTCATGATTTCACTCAGGCCGAGCTCCTTCCGCCGGGAATATACGAAGAGGCGCTGGCCGGCCTCGTCCAGGACGCGGAATCCACGAGGAAAAGGAGTTTCGGACCTGAATTCGTCGAGAAGCCTATAGCAAAACGAATGGATCGTCGAGACCTGCATGGCCTCAACGTTGACCTCAGGAAGCTTTTTCTGAATCCTGTCCTTAAGCTTAAGGGCGGCTTTCTCGGTGAAGGTCGCGGCCAGGAGGTTCTCAGGTTTTACCTTACCCGATCGGATGAGGTAAGCCGCACGGCAACTTATCACTTCGGTCTTCCCAGAGCCCGGCCCGGCGATGATGAGCAGCGGACCTCCGTAGTAGGTTACGGCCTCCCGCTGCGCGGGCGTGAGGTTACAGAGGATGTCCGTGTTGCTACTCATGGGCGTTCCGCGCCCCCTTCTAGTCCATTATTCGATTAGAAATGACTTGAATTCTTGATAATCCATAATTCTCTTATCGTATTCTCTTATCTCATTTAGGCGCTTCAGGAAATCCAACAAGGGGACGTCTCTAGCAACAAACTTCGACGCCCAGAACAAATATATACATTGTTCTAAATCCGATTCTCCTGGATTTCGGTTCTTTCCATATTTTTCCTCTGGAAATGATCTTCGATAAAAAAAGTAATAATGCGCTTCTAGATAATATTTCCAGGGCAATATTGGCGACCGGATGATTGACAACTTGGTCTCCCTGTCTAGATCTGGAGCTGGGTCATATCCTTTACAGATTTGATCGAAAAGGGACAGTGACATATCTTCACCGCCGTTGGAATTTAAATAGGCAAAATATTGCTCTTCATCCGCTAGTTTTTTTCTTTTGGCAACATCTTGGATATAATCTCGCGCCCCCTGAACATATCCATCGAGTTCGTAGCCTTTCTTCTTCATAACATCTCGGCATATTTTTTCTGTCCCTTCATTTACGTTTATTGGATAGTTAATTTCCAAATACTCCACTCCCCTCTCAACACACTCAATGGATTCCTTAAGCAACCAAGGAAAAGGTTTCAACGGATGAAAGTCGTTCCTGATCTCATTATATATTTGGATCAGATTCCCTTTACGAACAGGGTCAAGTGTCATTAGCAATTCGCAAAGGTTAATTGCGCTGGGAATAATAATCAGATTTTTTTCTTTTGCGGCGTAAAGGATAAGGTCTTTGTCAAGATCATCAAGCAGGCAATTGTATATGCTGGTATCTAAGTAGATATTCCTTGATCTATCGGTCAGATCAACTCGCTGCGAATTCATTTTCCAGGCAGTCCTTGTCGCTATTTCGGCGGCTCATCTTTATTCGCATAAATGGTCTTATACTTTGAACACATGGCGTTGCCGACCCGCAACGGGACGCGCAATTTTTGTCCACATCCTTGACATTCTATAACCTTAATCTTTGGGAAGACCATATCCTCGAATTCATATATTTCGTCGTCGAATATGACATCTTTTAACGTCAACGGTCTTCTTAAGATTATTCCATCAAGCGTTGTACACCTGCTAAGGGCAACATACGCTTGACCATGAGCAAAGGCGCCTCTTTCTAAATCTATGAGAACCTTTTCAAATGTCTTGCCTTGACCCTTGTGTATTGTCATCGCCCACGCCAGCTTTATCGGATATTGCCGGAAAGATCCTATAACATATGCTTCAACTTTATTTTCTTCCGGGCTATATCGATAATCGATTTTTTCCCAAGTTTCTTTTTGAATATCGTACGTTCCACTCGATATTGCTAAGCGAATTGATGAAGGAGACAAACTCTCGACTATCCCCATGGTGCCGTTAACCCACCTGCGGTCCATGTCGTTACGTATGAGCATAACCTGGGCGCCTTTTTTAAGCTTCAAAGACAACTCTGCGGGATAAGCTGATTCGGCGAACTCGCCCGTGACCTGGGCCTCATACGAATACTCTTTCTCATTTATTGCTTGTAATCTATCTTCATTTATGTGATTCGCGCCATCATTCGTCGTTGTTAGGATTATTCGATTATCTTCGCAATAGGATTCTTTTCCCTGGACGCGGCTATTAAGAATGGAGAGCCCTTCATGATTAATGTTATTTGCTCGGAGGCTGTTTAATATCTCGATAAATTTGGCCTCAGTCTGCCTATGGACTTGTACGAGTTCCATGCATTTTAGGCTGATATCTTTTATCACATTGGCGCTGAAAAAATAGGGAGATTTATAGAGCCTATCGAATACGGTTTTCGCGTCTGAATCAACAACGGGAGGAAGCTGATGCAGATCGCCAATTAGGATGATTTGCGCCCCTCCAAAAGGGATCGCTAAGTTGCCTCTATTCCGGCGCAACGCGATGTCGATGCCATCCATAAGATCAGCACGTACCATGGATACTTCATCGATAACTATAGTATCGAGCTTCCTTATGGTTTCTCGTCCTCTAATTGGATGGATATCATCATCCTGAATCAGCCTCGGCGGCAGCTTGAAAAAGGAATGGATTGTTTTTCCTGCAACGTTAAGGGCCGCAACTCCTGTCGGTGCCAAAACAGCGATATTCTTTTTGCTATTTTTTCGAAAATATTGCAGTAGCGTAGATTTTCCGGTCCCCGCCTTTCCCGTTATAAAGATATGATCTGAAGAATATTCCATTAATTCGAATGCTTTTTTGAATTCCTCAGTTAGTTCGAAATCTTTGGGGAGTTCTACATTGTATTTTGGGTACCTTGGCTTAGTCGACGTTTTACGAGACGTGTTATGCTTAAGACTACTCTCTGCCGTTTTATCATACGAGCTATTTGTTTGAGAGTATTTAAGGTCTGATCTTCGCGTTCCAACTGGAGATCGGAATAATCTGATGGCCTTGTTTGCGAGATTAACTATTAGGTAAATTCCGATCAAAATAAGAATTGTTTCCATTTATTCACATAGGACCGAGAAATCCTGCAAGTGAGAAAATTCGGATATTGACTACGTCTTTGCAATGGACCGCATCTGCTCTGATCAGAATCATGAGCAAGCTGAGTGCTTCCACCATCTGCCAAGTTTCTATTGCGGGAGCTGAGAGCCTTTGACAAATGCGATATTTAGGGTTTGGCTTCTTGGATAAATAAACCTGGCATCGACCGGCGAGTTTTTCTGCCGCATCGTAGATGGCTACCCAAAGGGCCGTATAGCCTTCTTTATCTATCATTCTTCATGCTCGTCGGGCGCGAATTCTTTAATGATCACTTTTCCCAGCATGGACGGGCTTTTTTTTCAAAGAGCTCAATGCTCTTAGCTTCTTACAGGCATATTGGATAAATTCTTTCTTCATGCTTCCAATCCTGCCTTCCTTGCCGATTGTCGCTTTATGTCCGTAAAAATAGCCGCTGCCGATCAACCAAAAAACCTTATCAACTGAAAATGGAGTTACCTGTGAATTATCCGCAACCCGTATAATCGTCTTAAGAACATCGTAATCAGAGGCATTCTCCGGGCATATGCCGACACCTTTGAAAATATCTTTAAGATGGACGTCGGGTTTCCCGAATTCCATATAGCCGATTTCCTTAAGGAATTCGCATGCAAGAGCAAATCCAAAGCCAGGAATCTCCTTTGCTAATAAAAGAGGCAATGCTAGGCGGGTCCGGCTGTCCCTAACGAAACGATCACACCAAGCATAGAATTCTCCAGCGGATGCGAACATTCTTAGGAAAGAAGCAGCACCAAGTATAGTATCGCAATAACGAGGCCAGATGCATCGCGGGCCTCGCCTGACTTTTCCGCGAGGGCTAAGGGTTTTCTCGATTTTATCAAGGATTGCGTTGCCGTCTGAATAAGCCTCGAAAACTCTTATCACATTAAAATCGAACAGTACACTTCCAAGCTTATCCACGCCCCCGATAGCTTTCCCAATAACTCCAGATTTCATGTTCGCCGATTGCGCGGATTCAAGAAGACGCCTGTATATCGCGTTGATCGAGTTTAGGCGGGGGCAATCGGCACCGCTCAAGTAATTATTTAGGACCTCTTGAGTAATGCCCTTCTCCTTTTTGCCAAGAAGGAATCCCTTGCCCAATTCAAAGAAGCTCCGATCCCGTTCTTCTATTTTCATAATCGCCTCCTCCAGCATACTATTTCCTGTCTGAATTGCCCCTCAATATGGAGCACAGTTCATTCAATAATTACACGCTTAACCTGTCGCCCACTCCTCCGACAACACCTCGGCCTGCTCGAGCACCGTCTGGGTTGCCTTCTCTTGCTTATCAGGCGGGTACCCGTGCTTCCGAAGGATCCGTTTCACCAATACCCGCAGTTGCGCTCTTACATTCTCACGTACAGTCCAATCTATCGTCACGTTGGCCCGCACAGTTACCACGAGTTCCTGAGCGATCTTCCTCAGCGTTTCGTCGCCAAGAATCTTCACGGCGCTGTCATTTGTCTCAAGCGCATCATAGAAGGCAAGCTCGTCCTCGGTCATCCCCAATTGCTCGCCCCGTTTCCCCGCTTCCCTCATCTCCTTGGCCAGTGCAATCATCTCCTCGATGACCTGCGCCGCCTCGATGGCCCGACTCTGGTACCGTCTTATCGCGAGCTCCAACATTTCGGCAAAGGATCGCGCCTGTACAACATTCTTTCTTCCACGTGCCTTAATCTCTCCTGCCAGCAACTTACGCAGCAACTCGACGGCAAGATTCCGCTGCGGCATACCTCTGACTTCAGCCAAGAACGCCTCGGACAAGATCGAAATGTCCGGTTTCTTGAGCCCCGCCGCGGCGAAGATATCAATTACGCCCTCAGACGCCACCGCCCGAGAGACGATCTGCCGGACCGCCAGGTCTAGTTCTTCTTCTGGCCTTACATCGCCCGGCGCCCGCTTCGCCAGCACAGCCTTCACCGCCTGAAAAAATGCTACGTCGTCTCGGATTTTAAGAGCTTTCTCGTGTGGGACGGCCAGAGCGAACGCCTGTAAAAGCTCGCGAACTGCGTCTAATAAACGATCCTTACCATTCTCCAGAGCCAGGATATGTTCCTGAGCCGGCGGCAGCAATCCTAGCCGCTGTTCGGCGGTTCCCGATATCCACCTCGACCAATCAAATCTGTGGAATAGCCCGCAACACACCTCGTGCTTCTCCAGCATGACCGCGACGGCCTCCCTCTGGTCGATTGCTGTCTTCCCCGTGCCCCCGCTCTCCGTATAGGTCGCCAGCGCCTGCTTCAGCTCCGCCGCAAGCCCGAGGTAATCTACAACCAGGCCTCCCGGTTTGTCATGGAAGACCCGGTTAACCCGCGCGATCGCCTGCATCAGCCCATGCCCGCGCATCGGCTTATCCACGTACATCGTGTGCAACGAAGGCGCGTCGAAGCCGGTGAGCCACATATCCCGCACGATGACAATCTTGAACGGGTCGCCGGGATCCCTGAATCTCTTCGCCAGTTCCTCCCGCCGCGCCTTATTTCGGATATGCTGCTGCCAATCAAGCGGGTCCGACGCTGATCCGGTCATCACAACTTTGATCATTCCTTCGTCGTCCTCGGAGTGATTCCATTCCGGCCGGAGGGCAACGATCGCCCGATAGAGGTCCACGCATATGCGGCGGCTCATGCACACGATCATGGCCTTGCCTTCCATGGCTTCGAGCCTGTTTTCAAAATGCGAAACGATATCCAGCGCGATGAGCTTCAGGCGTTTCTCGGCCCCGACTACGGCCTCGAGCTGGGCCCACTTCGTCTTGAGTCTTTCCTTTCGCTCGATTTCTTCGCCCTCGGTTACGTCTTCGAAATCCGGGTCTATCTTCGGGCGTTCCGTTTCATCCAGCTCGAGCTTCGCCAGCCGGCTCTCATAATAAATCGGTACGGTCGCCTTGTCCTCGACAGCCCTTTGAATATCGTAGATGCTGATGTAATCGCCAAAAACAGCTCTGGTGCTTTTATCCGTCAACTCGATCGGCGTGCCGGTGAAACCGATATAGGAAACATTGGGCAGAGCGTCATGCATGTGCCTCGCGAACCCGTCGATAAAGTCATACTGGCTGCGGTGTGCCTCGTCGGCGATGACGACGATATTGCGCCGCGTGGAAAGAACAGGATAGCGATCCCCTTTTTCCTCAGGCAGGAATTTTTGAATGGTCGTAAAAACCACCCCACCCGCGTCGACTCGGAGCTTTTCCCGAAGATCAGATCGGCTCTCAACCTGGGTCGGAGGCTGTCTCAAGAGATCCTGACACCGAGAGAACGTGCCGAAGAGCTGGCCGTCGAGGTCGTTGCGGTCGGTGATCACGACAATCGTCGGGTTCTCCATCGCGGGCTCTCGGATGATGCGCCCGGCATAGAAGGCCATGGTCAGGCTCTTCCCAGCGCCCTGGGTATGCCAAACTACGCCGATCCTACGGTCCCCCGGCTCACCTCCGGGTTGATGACCCGCCTTATAAACTCCCGTCGGATGCCGAATGTCCTTTCTCCCTGACGCACGCAAGGTCTCTTGAATTGCGACGTTGACGGCATGGAATTGGTGATACCCCGCCATTTTCTTGTTGAGCGTGCTTCCGCCGGAGTCTTCGAAAACGATAAAATTACGGATCAGGTCGAGAAAACGCCGCTTACTAAAAACGCCTTCGACAAGAACCTGCAACTCCGGTGTTTTGGGGTCAGCCAGACTTCCGCCTTCGATCGTCCGCCATGGTTTAAACCATTCGCGGCCGGCGCCCACGGTTCCAATGCGCGCCTCCATGCCATCGGAGACCACAAGGGCTGCGTTATAGGCAAAAAGAGATGGGATTTCCCGTTGATAAGTTTGGAGCTGATGGAAGGCCGTCCAAATCGTCGCATTTTCATCAGCGGCGTTCTTGAGCTCGATCACGACGAGCGGCAAACCGTTGACAAATAGCACGATATCCGGACGGCGGTTATGCTTATTTTCAGCGACGGTGAACTGGTTGACCGCCAGCCAATCATTGTTGTCCGGGTCGTCGAAGTCGAGGACGCGCGTTTGTGCGCCGCCAATTGAGCCGTCATCACGGCGATACTCAACCGTTACGCCATCGACGAGCCAACGGTGTATCGCGCGGTTGCGCGCGTCGAGCGACGGGCCCTCAGGCCGCATCATCTTGCGAAAGGCGTCCTCGATGGCTTCCGAGGGAAGCGCAGAATTCAGCCGAACGAGTGCTTGGCGTAAACGATCCTCTAAGATGACGTGCCCATAGTCCGTCCGCTCGGCGAAGAGTTCGCTCGGCGCAATTTCCGGGCCGTATTTGATCACCCATCCAGGGCTTTCAATCCAGGCGAGAGCTGCCTCTTCGACGACAGATTCGGTGACTCTCTTGAGCATTGAATAGTTCTACTTCAGCGTCTCAAAACCACGGCGGATGATTCCTGCCATCGATTTTCGGCGCTCATGCAGAAAGGTCTCATAAGGCATCTGGTGCCAGTTTTCTGGTAACGCATGCAGGTCATACATCTGCCCCCATTGGTCGGAGGAAAACCGGTCCCGGATCTTCGTCACATATTCTCCCGGCGGCGCATCGCTGATACCGATATTCTCTGGCCATTCCAGCAAAGCAAAGTTTGCCAATTGATTTATCTTCTTTAAGTCCTGCACTCCTTGCCTTTCCAACCAGCCGCGCGGGAAGAGATGATGTCGTTCCAACGGCTTCTTCTTGCCCTTGATGGTAGGGTCGAGCAGGTCTTGAACCGTTTTATGGGAAAAAAGTACGGGTGCCCCCAGGCGGTTCTGGGCCGCAATATATGCAAACAGCTCCGGATTCCGGGCCGATGAACTATCCAGGTTAGCAGGTAGGGTCACGGTCCAGAAATCATTTGTTAGCTCATTGACCATCATCTCTTCGAGAAGAGCAATAAATGATTCTGTGTCCTTCGCATCCTTAAGCCTGTTAAGATCTCCATCCATTACGGTTTCGGGTGATCCCGTGTATCGCCCCGTCAAGCTCGATGCGAAAAACCAACGCCCTATCAGCTTCTGGAGTTGATGCTCCGCCAGCCCAAATCGCTTCCGCCCTATGAGATAGAACGCATAGGCGTAAAGCAGAGCGTTCTGGGACGAGATCATTTCTCCGCTGCGAAAACCCGCCCCGATGAGGGACGACAGGAACTGATGCCAGTGCGTCAGATTGAGCACCTCGGCCTGCGCATCTTGCAGAACCTTGAACTGGGCGTCCCGCCGTTCGTCAGAGAACTCGCCAGTTACTAAGTCCTTTCCACGGAGTACCTGATAGACGCTCTTTAACCGACCGCGGCCAAAACCCAGAGCTACCGCCACGCGCAAGAGCTGGTCAGGATCCGGCTGGATGAAGTGATTGAACGGCGAAGCCGGCCCTCCCGCGTCCGGTGCTTTGCGCGACTGTCGGCAGAATATCTCCAATGCCATGCGACCCTCGTCCCAGAAAACGGACATAAGAGTCAGAATGAAATCCGCTTGGTTCAGGCGCACGCCTTCGCTGTTGATACGCACAAAGATGTCGGCTACTTGCTCCTCGTCTACCGTAGGCGCTATTTCCAAGGCAGTGAAGGGATATTTCTGGAGATCAAATAGCCGGTCGAGGTTGTGTTCGATACGCTCTTGATCCTCCGCGCTCAGTGAGCCCTTAGCTTCGACCTGTTTGAGGAAGCCTTTAACTATCTGGTAACTGGACTTTCCCGATGCCCAGATATCTGAGATATTTGCGATCCAGTCTGGGTCGCGGCGGATAGCCGCATCAGCAACCTCGAATTTTCGGTCGCGCGGCCGAAAAGCTACTTCGATCTGCCGTTCCCTGAAGTCGTCATCCAACACTCTCTTCCCTCGGAGAACGGCAAACAAAGAGGTCAGCCGTTGCTGTCCGTCCACGATCAGGCGTGACGGCACCGTGTGCTGCTTTCCGTCCAAACCGATCTGTTTGGTCCCATTTCCGCTACCATTCTCCCAGAACAATAGGTATCCTACGGGGAAACCGCGGTACATCGAATCAAAAAGGTCGCGCACTTTCGCGTTCGACCAAACGAACGGTCTCTGTATGTCCGGTAACCCGATATCTCCAATCTCAATGTAATGGAGCAACCCGCTCAGGTCGTAGTCTACCTTTTTGAAACAGGTTTTAAGCTCGCTCATGTATTCCCTTCCATAATTCGCTAAAGAACCGCGTTCACGGGTGCGATCTCGGGCCAAGAATGAATGCTCCGCTGAGGCTCTCGTGCCAGGCGGAGGCGTCGGCCCTAAAGGCTGATTTTGCAGATTTCTCGCTCACTCGGCTGCCCCAAAATCGATGCCTGTCGCTTTGGATTCATGACGCAGCAAATACGTTAGGCACCGTGACTGAATCGCGGCGTGTGCCTGTCGCACGGTTGTCCCAAAGAACGCACTTGCGAGGGTAGCCACCGCGAGAAACATCGCGCCCCCCAATAATAGCCAGCCCAGTATTGGATGCCTTCCGTGCAACCCAAAGCCCGCGACAACTCCTAGAGCAAGAAGAATACCCATCGCGCACGATGCACACCAAGCGCATAACTGGGATTTCCGTCTGGATTTCCAGTATATCCTCTTCTGCAAGGACTCTTTTTTTTCCTTAGTTGCTGCTAATTCCTCCTGGGTTTTACGATGGGATACCTGTTCCTGCGATAATTTCTCGATCTCCTCCTTCTTTAATTCGTCGGTAACCCGGCGAAGGGTTTCGGTTACCGTTTCTTCTGTTAAAGCAGCTTCCTCTCCCAACGTAAATCTCATCAGCTCATCTTGTGCAAAAGGACTGCTTCGAAGTATCTGGTGATCTCGTTCAGATATTTTTCCTTGCTTCTGGAGTTTATCTATTTCGGCTAAGAACCGGTCGAGGAATGCCTGCGTCGGCTGAAGCGCAGCATATGAATATGCCAGAACCTCTATCATCGGGACAGACGGCGCTCCCATGGGGACTTTTAGCCAAGCCATGTTCGCAAGGCTGAAATCCGTGATTACACTCGACACGTGGAGAGATCCCTTTTGCCGTCTACTGTACTCGTATGCAGCCTGTGCTAAACCCGCGTTGCTGCTAACTAATACAAACGCACTAAGTAACATTACATAAGCGCTTGATTTTGGCCGGAGTCCAGGAATGAACCGTTTTAGAGGCAGTGATCCAGGTTTCCTCCAGCGTCGAAAACCAATAATTCGTTGTCGATTCATAACGAACGCGACGCCAGATCCGCTCCTGGGCATTCAATCCCGGTTGATAAGGAGGCAGATACTCTATCGAGAGCCTCCGATGATTCTCAAGAAAAATATCGATGTCTTCTCCTTTATGCCATCGGGCGCGGTCCACATAAAGCCAGATCTTATATCCCCTCAATCGCCGGTAAAGCTGCCTCAGACACAGAAGAAACCCTTCCCGATTCCCTTGGGGATGCCGAATCAACCCCGTTTTTCCAAAAAGCGGCGCGACCCAACCAAAGATATTCAATCGCGTCCTATGCTGGCTTGTGGTCGGAATCCGAAACCGCCGGCCGCGTTTGGCCCAACCCATACCCAGACGAGGATGGAGCGTAAACCCCGTCTCGTCTTCAAACACCACCGTCTCCTTCGGTCCCAGATTTTTGAGTTTTTTTTAAGGCCCGAGAAAATCTCTGGGCGTCCTCAGAACGGGCTTGAAGATAAGCATAGCTTCCGTGCTTCAAACGATACCCTAATCGGTGCATCCACATCTGGGCCTGGCGGACCTTTAGTTTTATCCCAAACTGGCGTTTCATATGAACGGCGAGGGTCGGCCCATCCCAGCGAACCCGGTTTAACCCAAATTCCAGAGGGGACCGTTCCAGATCACTTTCGAGCGCTCTTTGGATCTTATCGTTCAGCTGCGTCGGTCGGCCCGGTCGCGGTAACGCTTTTAAAGCCGCGACGCCTCGTTCGTTCACGTTATGCATCCAATTATTTAGGCTCTGACGGGTTAAGCCCAAAATGTCGATAATCCATTTCGGCCGCTGCCCTTCCAAGACGAGAAGCAAAGCGGCAACTTTTATCCCAATCGCGGCGCCCGGCGTTTTCCGGGCAAAGGCTAAAAGCCCTTCCCGAGTTACCTCGGGATGTGTTAGAGTTAGAGTCGGATTTCGCATGACCTAAGCATATCATGGAGATTGCTTATATGTCAATTTATTTAGTGCGTTTGTATTAGTACCGCTTTTGCCCGATAGGAACGGGGATATCCGGCCCGGATATCCCCGTTCTTCTGTTTTATTCGGGCCGGCCTCGCGCCCTGAGCGGGGGGCTATTTTTTCGGGAACCAGGGG
>Ga0315296_10003576_pt1 | contig 12937 bp, 11 predicted proteins | sample YL17G14_18_MG_FD_203921 | JGI IMG/M metagenome (GOLD analysis project Ga0315296, IMG submission 203921) | Sediment microbial communities from Yellowstone Lake, YNP, Wyoming, USA - YL17G14_18 | ecosystem: Environmental > Aquatic > Freshwater > Lake > Sediment | place: USA: Wyoming | collected... | reverse complement strand
CCTTCCCGCACAACAAAGATGGGGATCTTCTGGTCAGCCAGGTCGCCCTGGGCGTCGTAGCGTATGGGGCCATAGGGCGTCTGGATGGTCATTCCATGGATCGCCTCGGCGACCCTGGCCGCGTCGCTGGTGCCGGCCGCCTTCATCCCCTCCAGGATCACCTGGACGGCGGCGTAGCCGGCCGGGCTGTTGATTCCTGGCTGATAGCGGTACAGCTCCCGGAACTCCCGCACCCAGTCCTCCATGGCCGGCTGGGCGAGCAGGTCGGGGAAGAGGGAGGAGACATAAGCACCATTCGCCGCCTTCCCGGTGTCCCGCAGGAAGCCGTATTCGAAGGAGCCGTCGCCGCTGAGGAAGGTCACGCCGGTCATTCCTGCTTCGTACATCTGCCGCAGCAGGATATCCCCGCCCGGGTAGTAGCCGGAGAAGAAGACCAGGTCGGGCTGGTCGGCCTGGAGCTGCGCCACGATGGGGGTAAAGTCCACCGATCCGTCCACGTAGGGGTGGGCGGCCACGATCGTCGCCCCCAGGGCCTGGGCGCGACGGGAGAACTCGTCGCGCAGCCCTTCCGAGTAGGTGTCCCCGCCGATGTGGACGATGGAGATGCGCTTCTTCCCCAGGGTGTTGACGGCGAATTCGGCATCCACCGGCCCCTGCACCGAGTCCACCGGGCAGACCCGGAAGAACGTGGAGAACCCCTGCTGGCTGATGGCCGGGTTGCTGGCCATCGTGGTAACCTGCAGGATGCCAGCCTGGGCATAGATGCTGGAGGCCGGCATGGTGGCCCCGCTGGAATAGTGGCCTACCACTGCGGACACGCCCATCCCGACGAACTCCTGGGCCACCTCGACGGCTACCGTTCCGTCGGCCTGGTCGTCCAGCGGGATGATGACCACCTTGCGTCCCAGGACCCCACCCTGGCGGTTATAGTGCAGGGCGGCCAGTTCGGCTCCGTGCCACAGGTCGATTCCCACCGCTGCCTGGCTCCCCGTCAGCGGGCCGGCGTAGCCGATGTGGATCTCCCCGCTGTAGGCATACTCGTCCGGGTTGACGGTGCGTGGGCCCTGGCCGCAGCCGGCCAGCATGGCCCCGAGTGTGCCGAGCAGCAAAACCGTTCCAACAATCGCACGCCGCAGCCTCACCATGGACCTCCTCAGTTGCGTTGCACGTTGGCACGCTACGGGTATGACCCCTATACCTTTCCCGAGAACACCTCGTCCATCGCCTGGCTGGTCCGGCGCAGCTCTTCCACCTGCTCCCGCAGGCTTTGCGAGACCACGTCGGTGGCCTCAGTCAGATTGCGGATCTCCGCCGAGCGGACCATGAGCACCTGGGAGTAGAGGTTATCCAGCGTCGTCGTGGCCCGTTGCAGTTGGGCGTGCCAGCGAGCCAGGGCATTGCCGACCTTGGTCACATTGTCCAGCAGTTCCTGCTTGGCGTCCAGTGTCGCCTGGTACTGCTGGCGCAGGTAGACGTCCGGCGTCACCTCGATGGCCCGGCGCAGGCGGGCCATCTCCTGTTGCTGCTGGGCCACGTCCACGGGACCCAGCGACTCCTCCAGCGACTGGGCCTTGTAGGCAATCTCGTAGATCGTGTCGGTGATCGTTCCCACCTGCTCCAGGGTGTCATCCAGGGCGCGCTGGATCGGCTCGGGCGATTCGCGCACGGCCCGCTCGATGCGCTTGCGGTCGTCCAGGGCCTCCTGCATGATCGTGGCATACCGCCCCCGCAGCTTACGCAGGTCGGCGCTCCGCTCCGGGTAGAGCTCCTCGATGATCACCCGGCGGATCTGCTCCTCGTCGCGCAGGTTCCCGACCACGATCAGGACATAGATCAACAGGCCCACCGCGAGAAAGATCAGGGGCCACGGCAGGCCGGCAAGGCTCCACAGCAAGCCGGTCACCAGCAGGGTAACAGCCAGGGTCCCTGCGGCCAGTGGGGTGGTCAGGGCGTAGGTGAGAGCGATGCGCCATTTGCGCCGGCGCGTTTCGCGGGACGGATCTGCGGTCTGGCTCATCCCCTTGACCTCGTGTCGTTGTCCTTTGTTGGGGCGATCCGGCGGGTCGCCCAGGGGTGATCCCACCGGGTCGCCCCAACACGCCGCCTAGAAGTAACTGGACAGGATCACATAGATGCGGCGGATATTCTCCGGGGTTCCCTCGACCATCCGCCCCCCGGTGGCGTTGGCAATCCGATCGAGCAGATCTTTGTCCGCATCGTTGCCGTAGGCGATGGTGAAGATCCGTACAACCTCTTCCGAGGCAGCGGAGCTCTCCAACGTCCTCAGCAGTTCTTTCTCGCTGTGCTGCGAGGCCGTGTCGAGGCCATCCGTCATCAGGACGATGGCGTTGATCCGCTGCGGATTGTGGACCGCGGTCACTTCCTCGAGTGCTTCCAGGGTCACGTCACATAGCACCGTCTTGAAGCCGGCCTGCAGCCGATCGATCTCGCCCTCCACCCACTGCCGCTTAGGCCCAAGCGGGCTGAGTTCGGTCAGGCGGGAGATCTGGTCGTTGAAGACGAGGATACCGACCTGGTCGTCGTCGCCCAGGTTGGAAAGGAAGAGGATCAGCCCATCCTGGACGGCGGCGAGTTTCTCCCCCTCCATCGAGCCGGAGATGTCGACGACCAGGAGGACGTTGACCCGTTTGCGCACATTCTGCCAGGTCTGCAGGAGGGCGGCGGTGGTTTCGGCAGAGGGGACCTCCAGCACCGTCTGGGGCTGGAAGGGGTCCACGCCGTGGGCCGGCCCGATGAGCGAATCGCTCAGTGGGATGGAGGTATCGGCCGGCCGGAAACCGATCGCCAGCGCTTTCTCCTGCGCCGGCCGGGCCAGGAGGAAATCGCGGAAGGCCAGGGCAGCGGCCTGCTGCTCCGCGCTCACCCACTCTCCCCGCAGGACGACGTAGGGGTGATCGCTCCAGAACGTTCCCTCTTTCGGGTAGATCGCCACCAGCCGTTGCGGGAGTCTGCCGTAGTAGTCGCTGTTCAACTGGACGACGGTGTGTTCCTCCAGGACGACGGCGCTGGCGTAGACCGGCCCCCGTGCCGCCATCTGCTGGGCGAAGTATTCGCTCGACTCCCCGTAGTGGATGATGGCCTGCTCGATCTCCTGGATGTAGAGCCGTGTGGCCGGCCGCTCCAGGTCGGCCGGGGCCAGGTCGCGCACTTTGCCGGCCGCGGCATACCCCTCGGCGGCCACGCTGAGGAGTCCGCTGTTGGAGAAGTAGGGGTTGGTGTGCCCCAGGGTGAAGGCTCCCCATTCCGGGTGGCCGTAGGCCCCCCAGCCGCGCGGGTCCAGGGTGGCCGAGATGATATCCTGCCAGCCGATGTCCCGCCCCGGATAGCCCATCGCCCGGGCATAATCCTCCCACATGGCGATGACCAGGGGGCTTACCACCAGCGGCTCCGGGTAGATCGTCAGCGGTTCCGTGGAACCGGTCCGTTCCTCCCAGCGCGCGTTCAACAGGGGCACCCAGAGGGTGCTGGCCGGGCTCCAGGCCGCCGGAGTGCGGCTGCCGTCCAGGATGGCCTCCAGCGCCTCTCCCGAATCCAGGGCCTCGGCGATCACCTGGACACGCTGCCCACCTACCTGGACCTTCCGTTGGTTGAACTCTTCCACCAGGGGAGCGAACCAGGCTTCTTTCTCCGGCGAATAGATCACCTCTACCTGCAGCGCAGTGCCGCTCGGCCTGGACGCCGGGGGCCGGCGGAAGTACAACCAGCCCAACAGCCCGGCCGCACAGCAGGGGAGGAGGAGTACCAGTACGATGCCCAGGACCATGCCCGGGGAAGTACGTCGTTGGCCCACGGGTTCCTCCTTCCTCACCCTTAAGGCTGCTTGCTGAACTGGTTGAACATGGTCTGCAGCTCGCGGATGACCTCGGCGGAAGGAACTTCCACCAGGTTGATGCGCGGGATCTTGACCAGCAGGCCGAGGTCTTGGTACTGGTTGAAGGGGTTCTCGGGGTCGTCGTTGATGACCGGGACGTCCACGTTGGCCGGCCGGAAGCCGTAGTGCAGCGCCTGCCGTTGGATTTCCTCGCCAAGGAGGAACTTCTGGAACGCCAGGGCGGCATCCTTCTGGTCAGCGCTGGACCAATCGGCCAGCAGGACGCAGAAGGGGTGGTCGTTCCACAGGTTCAGCTGGGGATAATAGATGTGGAGATCAGAAGCCCACCGTCCCCGTGCGTTCTTCAACTGGGAGGCGGCCAGGTTCTCGTACACCATGATGATGTCGTAGGTCGAGGGGCCGTAGAGGATCATATGGTTCATCAGGTCGGCCGAGGTGCGGTCGTATCCTCCGACCACGCTGCTCCAGAGGGAGTAGATCCAGGTCCGATACCCGCTGTCCATGATGTCGGCCGTGGTCAGGCCGCGTGTCTTGCCCAGGTGGTCGTAGGTGGCCAGCGTGGCGGCGACCAGGCCGGAGTTGCTGAGGACCGGGTCGGTCTGGCCGAACTTGACGTGCCCCCAGTTGGGATCGCCTCCAAGCGTCTTCCATCCCTCTGCTGCGACCACGGCCTGCTGGATGCTGGACCAATCGGGTTCACCGCCGACGTGCCGGGTAAAGACCTGGGCGCGGTCCTCCCACATGACAAAGACCATGAGCGACAGGGCCACGGGGGTCGCCTGGTACTGGCCGACGCGCATGATGAGGTCCGTCCCATGGTCGGTGCGCCAGAGGTCGTTGAGCGTGTTTACCCAGAGCATGGAAGCGGGGGACCAGGCGGTGGGCTGGATGGTGCCTTTCGTAATCTGGATGAGGGCTTCGCCGCTGTCCATGGGGCTGAGTTCGACGACGATGCGCTGGCCGTTGAGCACATGCTCCTCCTGGTTAAAGCGCTCGGCGACGGCGCGCATCCATTCGCCCTCTTCCGTGGCATAGACCACCTGGATCTTCAGTTCGGGCAGTGGGTTGAAGGGGGTTCCGTGCCGTCGCCTCAGGACACCCAGCAACGTTCCCACCAGGATTGCGATGGCCAGGACGATCAGGAGCACGAAGAGGATCAGGTTGCGCTTTCTCATGGTCCTCGCCCCATTTCTTTCCGCCAGGGACGGCCAGTGGAGCAGGGAGGGCCCTGCGAGAGGCCCTCCCTGCGCAATGGCTAGGCGACTGGCCCTTCCTACATCCCCAGCTTCTTCTTCAGCTCGGCCAGGTCCTGCTCAGCGGCGGCCTCGGCCTCGAGGTCGGTGAGGCGGACTTCCGCCGCTCCACCCTCCAGTTCGGCCATGGCCCTGGCGCGGGCCAGGCGATCGTCCACCCGCTCCTCCAGGGCGGCCAGGCCCTCCATGGCGGAGGTGCCGTTCCCGAGCATCTGCACGGTGCGGACGATGGCCTCCTGGGTCTCGGCGCGGTGCTTCTTGGCGATGATCAGCTCGCGGCGGGCCCGGGCTTCGGCGACCTTGGCCTCCAGCTTGGCCAGGGCATCCTGGAGCTCCTCCACCTGCGTCTCCTGGGCCTCGTACTGCTCGTGGTAGCTGTCGGCCAGGCGCAGCGGGACCAGTCGGCGCACCAGGGCCTGCTTGGCCAGGTCCTCCTTGGCAGCCCTCAGGGCTGCCTCGGCCCTGGTCTGCCACTCTTCGGCCAGGGCCTTGTTGGAGGTCCAGAGGCGATGCAGCCGGTCGGTGTCGGCCATGGCCGCGGCGACGGTGGTGCGAGTCTCGTAGATCTGGTCCTGCAACTGGCGCAGGTACTCGTTCACCATCTTCTCCGGGTCCTCGGCCTTGTCCAGCATCGCGTTGATGTTGGCGCTGAGCAGATCGCGGATTCGCTTGAGCAGTGAAGGCATGGTTCCCTCCTTTTCTTTACTGGGATTCCCGGCCTGTCGGCCGGGCACTCGTACCGGACTTTGCCGGCCTCATTCTAGCACAAGATGCTGCGCTTGTACAGCGTCGCCATGCTGTACGGGAAGCGTCGGGGGAAAGTTTCAGAGGCGTCCAGCATGGAGGCTGTAGCAGGCTTCAGCCTGCGCTTCAGGCAAAGCGGGCCAGGAGGATGCCCAGCTCATAGAGGGCGTAGAGCGGCATGGCGACGATCATCATGTTGACCGGGTCGGGCGTGGGGGTGATGACCGCCGCCAGGACGCAGATGACCAGGAAGGCGTACTTGCGCCAGCGGGAGAGCTTGCGCCAGTCCACGACGTGGATCTTGGCCAGGAAGAAGAGGAAGATGGGCGTCTCGAAGCTGACCCCGCTCCAGAAGAGCAGGGTGGAGATGAAGGAGAGGTAGGATTGCAGTTGGGGCTGGGTAACCACCAGCTTGCTGCCGAAGGTGAGGAGGAAGCGCAGGGCGGTCGGCAGGGCGACAAAGTAGGAGAAAGCCACCCCGCCGGCGAAGAACAGGGTAGCCAGGGGCAGCCCGATCAGGATGTAGCGCTGTTCGTTGGGATAGAGACCCGGCCGCAGGAACTGCCAGATTTCGTAGAGGAGCAGCGGCATGGCCAGGGCCACCCCGGCCGTCAGGGCGATCCGCATGGTGGTGGTGAACTTTTCCGGGACCTCGATGGCCTGGATGGTAATGCCAGGGATGCTGGTGCCCAGGCGGAGGAGCCAACCCATCAGCCGCTCGGCGAAGGCGAAGGCGATGATGGTGGCCACGGCCACCGTGACCAGGCTGACGATCAGCCGCCGGCGCAGCTCCTCCAGGTGCTCCAGCAACGTCATGGCGGAGGAGTCTTTGCCGGTGCGTTTGGAGGGGTAGGGGGAAGACGGGGAGCGCTTGGGAGCCATCGGCAACCTCAGCCGGCCGTCGGAGGAGAGGGGCCGTCTTCCGGAGGCCGGCCGGCCTGGTCCGATTGAGACAGAAACTGGAGCGGCGAAGGGGGTAGCCCGGCCAGCGGCTCTCCAGACCCTTCCACCGTCTCATTGTGGAGCAACTGCTGCACCTCGCGGTCCATCCCGGCTGTGGCCTCCCGGACTTGGCGCAGGAAGCGCCCGACCGTCCGGCCGATCTCCGGGATGCGCTTCGGCCCGAAGACGACCAGCGCCAGGATGGCCAGGAACAGCAGTTCGCCGAAACCGATTCCGAAGAGCTCGCCGCCCATCACCCGATCCTGCTCAGTCCTTCTCTTCTTTCCCTGCTTCGGTGTCGGCCTCAGCCTCTTCCTCTTCCTCTCCCTTGCTCGACATGCTCTTGCGGAACTCTCGGATCGTCTTGCCGATGGCCTTGCCCAACTGGGGCAGTTTGGTGGGCCCGAAGATCAGCAGGGCGATCAACAGGACGACCAGCAACTCCAGCCAACCGAACTGTCGGAACATCCTCTGCCTCCGCCTGCCGGTGCTCAAGATCAGCTTCTCACCTGCGGGTGAGGCCATTGTACCATAGGATGGCTACGCCATGCAACTGGCCCGACCCGAGTAATCGCCGTTACGTGCTGGCGAGGGCGGGCGAGCCGATTTCCGAAGTCTCCTGGGTTCGGCTTGCAGCTCCGCCTGAGGTTTGTTTTCCAAGGACATTGCGCACGACCATGCGATCTGCAGAAGAGTTACTGAGCTCTGCATTGCCTGCTAAAGCATCCACAGCATGCTTTTGCCTCTATTCGTGCGTTCCAAGTTTAGCAACCAATGACGAGGTCAAAAGTCCGAGAGCTGGTTGCCCCAATCCCCAGGGGATGCTATAATAGCTGCCAGAACTGAACCGTCCGCTGGAGGTGGTTGTTGCCCCTGGGTGGTCGTCCGCGCTCACTGCGCCGGTTGGTGCTCTATCTCTTTCTGACCCTGGCTCTCGTGGCCGGCTTGCTGGCAGACCTCTTCACCCTGGATCCCCTGCCTCGACCGGACACCCCGCTGCCGCGTCCCCCACGGTCCTTCGCCAATACCGACCTCAACCCCTTCGGTGTAAACATCTTCTTGGACCGGGAGGTCGCGGACTGGAAGAAGCGCCGCACCATCGAGATGATCTCCGAGGCCGGGATCGGCTGGATCAAGCAGCAGTTCTCCTGGGCGGAGATCGAGCCGCGCCAGGGATACTTCTGGGATGACAAGAACGAGAAACCGAGTTGGGAGAAGTTCGACCGAATCGTGGACCTGGCCGAAGAGTACGGCCTGGAGGTCATTGCCCGGTTGGACCGGCCACCTGCCTGGGCTCGCCCGGAAGGAAGCAACCCGGAGGCTCCCCCGGCCGACCCCCACACCTACGCCGATTTCGTCTTCCAGTTCGTCCAGCATTACCGTGGGCGCATCCACTACATCCAGCTTTGGAATGAACCGAACCTGGAGAAAGAGTGGCGCTGGGGCGCTCCGGTGGATCCCCAGGCCTATGCCACCCTGCTGCGGCTCGCTTACCGGCGGGCCAGGGAGGCCGACCCGAACGTCCAGGTCCTCAGCGCGCCCCTGGCCGCCCGCCTTACCGACGATCCCGACCGGCTGAACCTGAGCGAGTTGACCTACCTGGAGGAGATGTACCGCGCCGGCGCCGCTCCCTATTTCGACATCATGTCGGCCAACGGGTATGGCTTCAGCGATCCCCCGGAAGCCCCCCCTGACCCGGGGCGGATGAACTTCCGCCGGGTCGAACTGCTGCGTCTGATCATGGAGAAACATAGCGATGGCGGCAAGGCCGTCTGGTTCAACGAGTATGGCTGGAATACGGCTCCGGCCAACTTTCCCCCCGAGGACCTGATCTGGGGCCGGGTCAGTGAGCAGGAGCAGGCCGAGTACACCCCGCGTGGGATCGCCTATGCCAGGGAGCATTGGCCCTGGGCCGGCGTCATCTGCATCTGGTATTTCCGCTGGGTCGGGGACCTGCCGGCGAAGCCGGCCGAGTCCTACTTCCGCATGGTCAACGACGACTTTACACCGCAGCCGGTGTACGCGGCGGTGCGCCAGGTGGCGACCGCCCTGGCGACAGCCTCGCCGGGGTGGTACGAGGAGATGGCCGCACCTGTCCAGTACCGGGGGGACTGGTATCCCGTGCACGACGGCGGGGCCAGCGACGGCTCCTACATAGCTAGCGGCGTGCCCGGCAGCCACCTGGTGTTGACCTTCCAGGGGAGCGACCTGCGCGTCCGGGTGCGGCGCGGCCCCGATGGGGGCCGCTTCCTGGTCAGTGTGGATGGCGTCTCCGGGCGGGGGACTGTCCTGCCCCGCGACCGTTTCGGGATGGCCTACCTGGACCTCTATAGCCCGGACGTGGAGTGGGTGGAGGTTCCCCTGGTGCAAGGGCTGGGCCGGGAGTTTCCTGCTCGCCTCCATCGCCTGGAACTGAACATCGCCGAAGAGAAATCGGCTTCCTCCTCCGGCCATTTCTGCGCCCTGGATTCGTTCGAGGTGGGATACCAGCGTTCCTACAGGCTTCTCGGGATCAGTGCCGGCCTGCTGCTCGCCGGCCTGCTGGCGGCGCTGACCATCCTGGTCCTGGAATTCCTCCGTGCGCCGGCCCCTCGCCCTCAGGCCGTCCCGGTCAACCCCTGGACGCTGCAGCCCGACCAGTTCCCTCCCTCGGGCGAAGCGCCACCTTCACCGCCGCCCAAGGAGCCGTAGCCTTTCGACCACTTCGGCCACCGTTGCGTCGGGAGTAGAAGTCCCGGCCGCCACCCCGACCCGCTGCACGCCGGCAAACCACTCCGGCTGCAGCTCCTCCGCCCGCTCGACCTGGTAGGTGGGGACGCCCGTCGTGGCGCAGGTTTCCGCCAGGTGGCGCGTATTGGCGCTGTGCCGTCCCCCCACGACCACCACCGCGTCCACCTGCTGCGCCAGTTTGCGGGCCGCCGGCTCGCGCCGGGCCACTGCCGCGCAGACGGTGTTGAAGATGCGCAGTTCCCGCAGGGAGGGCAGGTGTGCCTGGACCAGCTCGGCCACGAAGGTGCGGTAGACCTCTTCGCGCTGGGTGGTCTGGAAGAGCACGGCCAGGCGGCGATGGACCTTCCAGGGGAGTCCCAACCCGCGACCGGCTGCGTACTCGCGCAGTTCCTCCAGGGTGCGGCCGGCCGCCGCCCCTTCCCCGGCGTGTCCCAGGGTCCCGCGCACCTCGACGTGCTCCGGGTCCCCGCAGATGATCACCCCATAGCCGGCCTCGGCCATCTCGTGGGCCAGCCGCTGCACCCGCTTGGTCAGGGGGCAGGTCCCATCCAGCAGGGGGATACCCCGTTCCGCGGCCTGGGCGAAGAGCTGCGGCGGCGCACCGTGGGCGGTGACCATGGCCGTCTCCCCGGGCCCGATTTCGTCCAGCCCGGCTGCGACTTCGACCCCCAGCCCGCGCAGCCGCTCCACTACCTGGGGGTTGTGCACGATGTCTCCCAGGGTGCGGACCTTCCTTCCGCGCTGGACCGCTTCCTCGGCCATCTCCAGGGCCCGGCGCACCCCCTGGCAGAACCCCATCTCCTCGGCCAGAATGATTTCCACCGGTTGCCTCCGTGCCACCATACCCGTGGGAGGGAAACTCCATGGCGCCCCTATGGGCCCGCAGCCGGCAGCGGCAGCCACAGGGTGAAGGTGCTGCCCTCGCCCTCGCGGCTCTCCGCGGTGATCTGCCCGCCGTGCTCTTCGGCGATCCAGCGGGCGATGGAGAGGCCCAGGCCCATCCCGCCGCGCCGGCCGGCCGCTTTCCCGCGGTAAAAGCGCTCGAAGATGTGCGGTAGCTCTTCCGCCGGGATTCCCGGGCCGCTGTCGGCCACGGCGATGCAGGCCCAGCGCCCTTCCCGGTAGAGGGAGAGCGTCGCCGTCCCCCCGGCCGGGGTATACTTCAGCGCATTGTCCACCAGGTTCAGGAGCAACTGCTTCAGCCGGTCAGGGTCGCCCTCGACCTGGACCTGGTCCTCGCTGCCCAGCCGTACCTCCACGCCGCGGGCCAGGTGGCGGGCTTCCCGGTAGACCTCCAGCAGCAGGGGGTCCAGTTCCACCGGCCGTCGCTCCAGGTGGGTGCCGGCCTCGGCCCGGGCCAGCGCCAGCAGGTCGGCCACCATGCGCGACAGCCGGGCCACCTCCTGCTCGATGTCCTGGAGCGACTCCTGCAAGAGCGCCGGGTCGGCCTGCGCTCCCCGCTGCAGCACCTCCAGGTTGCCGCGGATGGCGGCCAGGGGAGTGCGCAGCTCGTGCGAGACGTCGGCGATGAAGCGCTGCTGTCCCTGGAAGAGGCGCTGCAGCCGGTCGAGCATCTCGTTCAGGGTGCTCGCCAGCCGGCCGACCTCGTCCTGCACCGCCGGGGCGGTAACCCGTTCGCCCAGGTCCTCGGTGGCGGCGATCCGCCGGGCGGTCTCGGTCACGCGGGCAATCGGGGCCAGCGCCTGCCGGGAAAGCAGGCTCCCGCCCAGGATGGCCAGGAGCAGGCCGAAACCTCCCCCGGCCAGGAGCAGGGTGAGCAGGCGCTGCAGCGCCGCGTCCACCGGCTGGAGCGAGGCGGCCACCTGGAGGATGCCGGCCGGCCGGCCGCCGACCGCGATGGCCTCGCTGCGCAGCCGCAGGCGCACCACGCCCACGCGCACCGTGCGCAAGTCCACCCGGCCGGCCAGGACCTGCTCGCGCACCTGGGACGGGAGTTCGGGCAGAGACTGGCCGAGCAGGTTGGCCGATGCCGCGGCCACCTCCCCGGTGGGCCGGCGCACCTGGACGAAGACGCCGGGGGCGGCAAAGACGTCCAGCGGGGGCAGGGTGATGATCGCCTCCCAGTTGGATGGGGTGCCGGCGATCTGCGTGCGCACGCTGGCCTGGACCTGGCCGGCTGTCTCGGCCAGGGTGCGGTCGGTGCTGGCGAACAGGCTCCCACGCAGGATGGTGTAGAGGCTGCCGCCGAAGAGGAGGAGCAGCAGGGCCAGGATGCCGCCGTACCAAAGGGTCAGCCGGGCGCGGATCGACATGGCTATCCCTCCTCCCGGAGCACGTAGCCGACCCCGCGCACGGTCTGGATCAACCGGCTGCCGCCGGCTGCCTCCAGCTTGTTGCGCAGGTAGCGCACGTAGACGTCGACGATATTCGACTCCGGGATATCGTCGTGGTAGCCCCAGATGTTCTCCAGGATGACCTCGCGGGTGAGGACCTGGCTGGGATGCCGCAGGAAGAGTTCCAGCAGGTCGAACTCGTGGGTGGTGAGGCGGACCGGCCGGCCGGCCCGCTCCACCGTGCGGGCCTGCGGGTCCAGCACCAGGTCGGCGCAGGTGAGCAGGTGGGGGCCTTCCGATTTCTGGCTGGAGCGGCGGAGCAGGGCGCGGATGCGGGCCAGCAGCTCGATGAAGGCGAACGGCTTGACCAGGTAATCGTCGGCCCCGCTCTCCAGGCCGGCCACCCGGTCGGGCACGCTGTCGCGGGCGGTGAGCATCAGGATAGGCAGGTCGGGCGAGGCGGCGCGCAGCCGCTCGCAGACGGCGATGCCGTCCAGCCCGGGGAGCATCACGTCCAGGACGACCAGGTCGGGCGCCTCCTGGGCGGCCGAGGCCAGGGCAGCCTCGCCGTCGGGGGCGGTGGAGACAAAGAAGCCCTCGAAGGTGAGCCCGCGCTTCAGGTAGCCCAGGATCTCCGGTTCGTCGTCCACGACCAGGATGTGCCAGCGCCCACGCTCGGCGTCGCCCAAGGTACACCTCCGCTGCCCCTATTTTACCACAAAACCGGCTGGACCCATTCCTGCTGGAAAGCCTGCTGTGCCTCTCCCTCCGCGTGTGTGATATAATGAGAGCCAGGAGCAATCGTAGCCAGGCGGGCCGGCCGCCGAGGAGGTGCGCGATGAAGTGGGTGACCCGTGAGCATGTCAAGGTGGACCGGGTGGCCTGTCCCTGGCTGATCCGTAAGTTCGTGGACCCCGAGGCGGAATTCCTCTTTGTGCCGCGCGACCAGGTGCTGGCGACGGCCGAGCGGGAGGGGCCGATCCCCTTCGACGCCCCAGGGGTGGAGCTGGGGCATCACGAGGGCCGCTGTTCCTTCGAGGCGATCGTGGCCAGGTACCGGATCGAGGACCCGGCCATCGCCCTGCTGGCGGAGATTGTTAACGGGGCCGACGTCTCCTTGG
>Ga0315296_10003575_pt1 | contig 12937 bp, 12 predicted proteins | sample YL17G14_18_MG_FD_203921 | JGI IMG/M metagenome (GOLD analysis project Ga0315296, IMG submission 203921) | Sediment microbial communities from Yellowstone Lake, YNP, Wyoming, USA - YL17G14_18 | ecosystem: Environmental > Aquatic > Freshwater > Lake > Sediment | place: USA: Wyoming | collected... | reverse complement strand
CCGCGATATCGAAGTACCACCTCTCGAAGCCCAAGGTCGTCAAGGTCATGCAGCCCTTCACGAAGGTCAGCATCAAGCCGATCGAGATCGCGGCCACGCCGTCGGCGCACTCCGACACGAGTTCGGTGGGGTTCAGGATCCAGACCTCGGGGGGCATGGTCTCTTACGTCTCCGACACGCAGCTGGTGGAGCATGTCATCAAGGCCCACAAGCACTCGAGGCTTCTCATAGCGTGTGTCACGAGACCCCTCGGCCAGAGGATCCCGCACCACCTGAGCACGGAGGACGCGGGCTACATGATAGAGAAGATCAAGCCCGAGCTGGCGGTCATCACGCACTTCGGCATGAGGGTCATCCAGGAGAACCCGGAGACGCAGGCGAAATGGATCGAGGAGAGGTCGGGCGTCAAGACGGTCGCCGCCAGGGACTTCATGACCTTGGAGCTGAAGAAGGACTCGATCGTCGTCAGCGACAGTATGAAGCAGGCGTCCGAGAAGTGACTAGTTCTGTACCTGCACCTGCATCATGCGCTCGGCCAGGCAGGGCTTTTGCGGGTTGGTCGAAGTACGCCTCTCGCAGTCATCGCAAGCTGTGATCATTCCTCTGAAAATAGTGCAGTCTCGTTCAGTACACATCTAGTCCCATCCCCGCTCTCGTCTGATGTGAATTAGTGTGCGTGATATTAAAGCGTGGAGGTTGCGCGCAGCGTGCTTCTGCAGTGGAACCCCTGCTTCGACAGGAACGGAAGGCTCATGCGCAATCGTTATCTCGTGCGTCGCGATAGCAGATGTCCGATGGCGAAGAAGTCGCTCTCCAAGAATGAGATCGATACTGTGAAGGTCCACGTAAATGCCCATCCTATGACCCTCGCGCTGATTCGGACGGAGCACGCCCCTACCGAGCTCGGTCGCCTACTCGCGGAGCTCGCGAGGGCGTGCGGAGTGAAGCTGTTGAGGAGCTCTTGGACCCCTTCTTCTGATTTCGGATTCGCAGAATTAAATTCGAACACGAGAATCTTAGTCGTGCTCTGGGTCGGCGGGGACAGGACCGAGCTCGTGAGCGTCTCCGAGATCGACGAGGACCGCCTGCTGGACATGGAGAACGAGGTCTTTGCCTCCAACTTCCAGTCGTCTAGCATAAAGGACGGCTTATAAATCTCGGCCCGAACCCTGCCAGTGCTTGTAGCTACGGTCCGCAATGGTATGCGGGAAACCCTCTTATACAACATCAGATTAGGTGACTATTGGTGCCTTAGGTTGGTGGCTCAACTTTCCTCCTAAGCAATCGATTTCTAACAATCCCCACCACACCAACCTCTCAGGCACCATACAGTCACTCGTGCGTGTGCGCACACGATTCTCTTTAATATCCGTCGGGGGCATTTCTTGCTATGAACATGACGCTCGAGCCGGATATCCTCAAGAGCATCAAGCCCCTGCCCGCGCAGGACAGGAAAGTGGGCGCATTGGTCGAGGAGCTGACCGAGAAGGTCGTGGAAGTTTCACGGAAGCTCGGGCTGCATGTCGAGCCGATGCTCGTCGGCTCCGTGGCAAAGGGCACTCATCTCAAGGATCCCGACATTGACCTCTTCATGCTCTTCCCCGAGAGCACCCCGTTCGACCAGCTCAAGGAGAAAGGGCTGGAAATCGGCAGGAAGATCATAGACGGCAGGGAGCACTACGCGCAGCATCCCTATGTCAGGGGCATGTACAAGGGCTTCCAGGTAGACCTCGTCCCGTGCTTCAGGATAAGGGACACCAGGAGCAAGATGAGCGCGGTCGATCGCACGCCGTTCCACACCGAGTTCGTCAAGAAGCATCTCAAGAAGGGCGAGGCTGACCAGGTGCGCCTCCTCAAGCGGTTCATGAAAGGCATCGAGTGCTACGGAGCGGAGGCGAAGGTCCAGGGCTTCTCGGGTTACTTGTGCGAACTCCTGGTGATGCGGTTCAGCAGCTTCAAGAAGGTGTTGGAGGCCGCCTCCGGTTGGACGGTTGGCCATGCTATGGAGCTCCCGGGCTACGAGGGGAAGGAGTTCCAGGAGCCGCTGACGTTCGTAGATCCAGTGGATTCCTCCAGGAACGTGGCCTCCGCGGTCGCCCCTGAGACGCTACTCAGGTTCGTGCTGGCCAGCAGGGAGTACCTCAAGGCCCCTGACAAGAAGTTCTTCTTCCCTGCAGAGCGAGACCCATGGGCAGAGGCCGCCCTCAGGGAGAGGGCTGGCAAGCGCGTCGAAAACCTCGTGTCCGTGACCTTCCCCAAGTTGGACCTCATCGACGATGTCGTCTACCCGCAGCTGAGGAAGTCGCTCGTGAACATGGCCTCGCTGCTCGAGAGGGCGGACTTCGAGGTCGAGAAGACCACGATACATGTCGACGGGCTCACCCACCTGCTCATCGAGCTCTCGTCCATCGCCCTGCCCAAGGAGCGGAAGCATCGCGGCCCGCCCGTGAACTCGGAGAACGTCAACGACTTCCTGTCCAAATGGAACTCCCTCGGCGTGTCTGCGCCCTACGTCGAAGCGAGCAGGTGGTACGTGATGGTCAAGCGGGAGTTCGAGAGGGCCGACGATCTCCTGAGGGCGAAGATGAAGGATGTGCCGCTCGGCAAGGACGTGAAGAAGCAAGGCGGGCTCGAGGTCATGAGCGGCAAGGAACTGCTCGGGGAGAAGCACTTGGCGGCTCTCACACATCACTTCGACGAGCGGATGCCTTGGCAGAGATGATCTCAGCCTACAGGGCCGCTCACGGCAGAACTGGGATGGACCCCGGCGAGAAGAGCCGCTCGTTACCGTGCTTGTCCTTCGCGTGTATGAAGAACGTCAGGACGGACTGGCCGCTGATCTGGTCACCTGTGAACGAGAACGCGAAGTCACCCCAGCTGTCTTTCGTCATCAGATAGTAGCTCGAGGTGCTGCTGTTGAGGGCGATCTCCGCGACGGCGATCCCGCCGCTGTCGGCCACTCGGGCGGTTATGTTAATCGTGTAGCTGCTCCAGGTGTGGATGAGCCCTTCGGGCGAGGCGTTGTTATCCATCCGCATCCAGGTCATTGCACCGGTCGACTCCGACTTCTTGTATGCGATGCCGGTCAGGACCGTGCCGTCCCTTACCCATACGGTCACATTCTCGATGCTAGGGTCCGTAAGGTCGGCGAAAGGCGTGTTCATCAGCAGGACCCAGATCGCCAGGAACGTGAAGAAGTAGGTCGCCACCGTCCCTGCCCAGTTCTTCTTGGTGAATCCGCTGATGTCAACTCCCATGATCTGGTAGAGGAGCTTCAGCGAGAAGATGCCGGCGATACCGACGATGAACGCAAGCCCGACCAGCCCGCTGCTCAGGACGGTCACCACGCTTGCGATGATGCCGAACAACACGGCCACTCCAACCGTGGATATCGCGGCGCGCGTGTCCCTCAGCTCCTTCTCCAGGAACGCGCGCTCGTTGAACTCAGGAGGTTTGAACTCGTAGTCCTCTTCCTGCTTCTTCTCCTTCTTCCGCTTCTTGGCCATCTCGTCCCTGCGAAGCCTCAAGCCTATTTAATACCTTTCCGTGGGCTGGGAGGGGCGATTCTGTCCTTCTGGCTCCGGTCGTCGCGGCGATGATGTTACCGTCTGAGCGGACACTTTCGGATACCTCTAGTCAATATGCTTATATCCTGACCCGCAGGTTTAGAAGAATACAGGTGTGATGGGATATGTCCGAGGAGGAGGTCGAGAAGCTCCCAGGCGTCGGGCCCGCCATCCTAGAGAAGCTTAGGGAGGCTGGGTATACCGACCTCATGATGATTGCTGTCGATTCACCGAGGAACCTCGCCGAGGTGGCCGAGATAGGGGAACCGACCGCCGCCAAGATTATCGCCGCCGCGAAGAAGGCGGCCGATGTCGGAGGGTTCGAGACGGGCGATGTCGTGCTCGAGCGCAGGAAGAGCGTCGCGAAGCTGACATCCGGCTCGAAGGCCTTGGACGAACTTATGGGCGGAGGGTTCGAGACCCGCGCGATTTCCGAATTCTTCGGAGAGTTCGGTTCGGGGAAGACCCAGCTGTGCCATCAGCTCGCGGTCAACGCCACGATGCCCATAGAGGATGGGGGGCTCGACGGACACACGATCATGATAGACACCGAGCAGACCTTCAGGCCGGAGAGGATCACTCAGATGGCCGAGGGCAAGGAGCTCGATCCCGACACAGTCCTCAAGAAGATACATGTCGCGCGGGCTTTCAACAGCCATCACCAGATGCTCTTGGTGGACAAGGCGCTCGAGATGGCCAAGGAATTCCCGGTGAAGGTGATGGTCGTCGACTCGCTCACGGCGCACTTCAGGGCCGAGTACATCGGCCGAGGCGCCCTCGCTGAGCGGCAGCAGACCCTCAACAAGCACATGCACGACCTGCTCAGGTTCGGCGACCTCCACAACGCGGTCATCGCGGTCACGAACCAGGTCGCGGCGAAGCCCGACGCGTTCTTCGGCGATCCTACAAGGCCCATAGGAGGGCACATAGTCGGCCACACGGCCACCTTCAGGATCTATCTGAGGAAGAGCAAGGGCGGGAAGAGGATCGCGCGGCTCATCGACTCCCCGAACCTGCCAGAGGCCGAGGCGGTCTTCGAGGTCTCGGAAGCGGGCATAGGCGATTGAACGAAGGATTAATGCCTATGTCAATTCGTGCGGGCTAGCGTGAAGCTTCTTCTCGAGCTCTCAATGGAGTGCGAGTCTCTTGCCCGATCGGAGGCCATCGCCGCCGCGGAGGCGCTCGGCGGAAGATCCAAGGTTGTCCGGCAGGAGCCCGGCGTGCTGGTCATCGACACCAAGGCCGACCCAGCCGCACTTGCCAACAGGCTCGGGCTGTGTCATTTCGTCAGTGAATGGCTTTGCACGTGCGAGGAGGACGAACTCGCAGCGCGCGCCGGAGAAATCGATGTCGAGGGTCCGATCAGGGTGCGGTCCACCAAGGTCGGCGAGGTCAGGGTCGACCTCGCTGGTGCCGCGCGGCTCGTCGGAGGCATTGTCAGCAAGTCGAAAGGAGTCGATCTTCATCATCCCAAGAGCGATGTCAGAGTCGTGTTCTCGGAGAACACGCATGTCGGAAGGCTCTTGGGCGCAGTCGACAGGACCTCGTTCGAGAAACGGAAGAACCGGTACATGCCGTACTTCTACCCCGCATCGCTCCATCCTAAGTTCGCCAGGGCATTGGCCAACCTGACGAGGACGCGGTACGGCGCAAGGTTTCTGGACCCCTTCTGTGGCACGGGGGCGATTGTGGCCGAGGCCGATTTGATCGGGCTCGATGCGATCGGTACGGACCTGTCGGAGAAGATGATCGAGGGAGCGAAGAAGAATCTCAAGCACATCGGGGCCGATGCGACCCTGCTCGTCTCCGATGTTGGTGGCATAGCGGAATCTGTAGGAAGAATTGAAGGAATCGCCACCGACCCGCCCTACGGCAAATCGACTAGCACTAAGGGGGAAGGCATCCCCGCGCTCTACAGACGGGCCTTTGGCGCTTTCTCAAAAGTCCTAGACCGGGGATCGTACCTGGCAATGGTCGTGCCGCGGAAGTCACTTCTCAGTGATGCGGACAAGTTCAAGCTGCTAGAAACTCACAGCCTTTGGGTGCACAGATCTCTCACGCGTCACTTCTGCGTGCTGAGAAAGAACTGACAACTCTGGCGCAGCGATCCACGTTATCTGCATCGAGTCGACTACGGTCAGGGTGAAAGTGAGCTCGCGCGAAAAAGAGGAGTTGCGCGCGTTCGCCTCTATCATGATGCTCTCGTTGTTCCCTATCACTGCAATCTCTGCCGCGAGTACGAGGACATCGACGGTCGCGTTCTCCGAGGAGTTGAGCACGAGGTCGAGATTCTCGGTGTAGTATGACTCGTTCTGGTCTGAGCGTTTGAATACCACCGTCCAGAAGTTGGGCGATGACTGCTTTGTGAAATCTATGTGGTTGAGCACATTGCCGGTGTTGTTCACATACACCGAGAACAGGTGCGTACCGTTCTGCACGATGGTGGCGTTGGTGTCGTCCATCGCGGTCATTTCGAACGAGTAGTCCTGGCCAACGATCACTAGCGGTTGCGGGACGAACCCTACGAGAAGTATCGAGAGCGTCAGTACTCCGACTATGGTCCTCTTCTTCCCAAGACGGGATATGTCGTTCAGGGGCGGCGGATGCCTCGTTCCCAGGAACAGGACCAGTATGGCCAGCAATAGCCATCCGAAGAAGAACATGCTGAGGGCTATCATCGCGGCCAGCGTCGCCCAGCTCAAGTATCTAGCTTTGTCACCGAGCAGAGCGCGCGCCACATGGCCGCCATCAAGCTGGCCCACGGGCAACAGGTTGAGCGCGGTCACGAACAGACCAGCCCAGGCCGCGAACGCGGTCGGGTGAAGCACGTAGTCTGTATGTATGGGGAAGAGTTGCTCGAGCCATATGTAAATGACAGGGAACGAGATGCTGATCACGCTCCCGCCCTCGTTGACGGGCGCGAGCTTCGCACCGTCGTTCGTGAGTATGAGTCCCAGGATCGCCAACGGGATCGAGAGGAGGAACCCCGCGATCGGTCCCGCGACTCCGATCTCCAGCATAGCCTTCCTGTTCGGGATCGGGTCGCGTATCGAAATAAGCGCTCCGAAGGTGCCGATTAAGTTCGGTGGACCTGGTATGAAGAATGGGAGCGACGCCGCGATGTTCCGTCTCCTCGCCATGAAGTAGTGCGCGAGCTCGTGGACTCCCAGTATCGCCATGAGCGGGATCGCGAACGTGACCGCGCCCATCAGCCAGTTCTCTGCAGCCCAACCCTCTCCCGAAGGTACATCCGCGTACCCGTCCCAGAGCGACAGCCCTGCGAGGCTGGTCGTGAATATCGTGATTATCAGGAACACGAGGTTCACATAGATGCTCCTGTACTTCGTCTTGGGTTTCCTCGCGACCTGGACTATGTGCTCTCCCTTCTCGTACGTGATCATTGGGATGTAGCCCTGAGTCGCCATCTCCTCTCTCATCCGGTCGAAGGAATCCTCTAATAGGGTCGGCTCAACCCTGCAGAAGAACTGCACGACGTCATAGCTCACCCGTACATCATAGACGGGAAAATGCTTCGCCACGAGCGCTTTGATCAGCTCAATCTCTTTCGAAGCCTCTGGCGGTATCGGAGGCACCATTGCGATTTGACCAATAAGCCCCCGCTACATAATGTTTTGGGCTGTGTGGCTCGGCCTGTCAAAAGCATTATATTCGCGCATTCTGTCCCAACCGACGATGGAGAAAAAGGCCGCGAAGAACAGCGTCAGCGGATATCTTCGGCTGTTCAGACTCGGCAACTGCGCGATGGCGGCAGTGGGAGCACTTCTAGCGGCCGTCGTGTGTGTCGGCGTCGATGGCTTGTCGGATTTCACGAGCGAGATTGCATTCTCGCTCGCGGTCGTCATTTCTTTCACCGCGGCAGGAAACGCGTACAACGACTACTTCGACCGCGAGACCGACAAGTTGGCGCATCCTGAGCGGCCGATCCCCTCGGGAACGGTCCCCCCTTACGGAGGGGCCCTAGCCGGGGTCGTGCTGTTCGCCGTGTCCGTTGCCCTCAGCTTCTTCGTGAACCTGTGGTCAGTATTGATCGTGGTGACCTCAGTCCTCGTGATGGTCGGTTATGAATGGCTACTGAAGGCGGAAGGGCTCGCAGGCAACCTCGCGATCAGCTGGTTGACCGGCGCGCTGTTCCTGTTCGGGGGCGCGGCCGTCGACAGCCTCGAGCTCGCGTGGATACTGGGAGCGCTCGCGTTCCTCGCAACGCTCGGAAGGGAGATTGTCAAGGACATACAGGACATCGAGGGAGACAAGGGTTCGAGACGCACGCTGCCCATGAGGATCGGCGTGAAGAACGCCGGCATCGCCGGGTCAGCGGCGTTCGCCGCGGCGGTCGCGCTGAGCCCTCTGCCGTACCTATTGGACCTCCTGTCGCTGTGGTACGTTCCGGTTGTGCTGGCCGCTGATGCAATCTTTATATATTGCGCTCTGATTCACTTCCGGGACGCTGGGAAGGGCCAAAAAGTGGCAAAGCTGGCCATGCTAATCGCATTGATCGCTTTCCTCGCCGGGGGTGTGTTTTGAAGGTCCACGAGTACATCATCGAGACCCTCAAGAAACGCAAGATGCACATGACTCTCATCGACCCCGCGAAGCAGGCTCCGAGCGAGTCGGGGGAGATGGCGGCGAAGGCGAAGAGGACGGGCACAGATGCGATCATGGTGGGCGGCTCGACGGGCATCACTCAGGAAAACCTCGATTCCACGGTAGACCACATCAAGAAGCGGTGCGACCTGCCGGTCATCTATTTCCCTTCGGGCGCGAACGCGATAGCCAGGCGATGCGATGCGATCTACTTCATGAGCATGCTCAACTCGAAGAACGTCAAGAACATCACGGGAGAACACTGGAGGGGCGCGCCCGTCATCAAGAAGCTGGGGCTCGAGACGATCTCGATGGGTTACATCATAGTGGAGCCGGGGATGAAGGTGGGTGAGGTCGGCGAGGCCGATCTGGTCAGGAGGAACGATGCCGCGCGCGCGATCGGCTACGCCATGGCAGCGGAGTTTTTCGGCATGGACCTTGTCTATCTCGAGGCCGGCTCAGGAGCTCCTGAACCCGTTCCTTCCGAGATGGTCCAGGGAGTCCGGGAGAGCATAGACATCCCCCTCGTGGTGGGCGGAGGCGTGACATCAGCAGGGAAGGCTGCGGGCGTTGCGCGCGCCGGCGCCGACATCGTCGTGACGGGCACTCTGGTCGAGAACGGGGATTTCGAGAAAGAGCTCGAAGCGGTCGTCAGGGCGGTTCACGAGGCGCGGTAGAAACCGTCTCCAGAACGTCAGAAGGTTTTATATCGAGCAGGGAAATTCTCCATCGAGGTCGTTTCCATGGGAATTCTAGACTATTTCAGAAAGCGGGAGAAGGACATCCAATGCCCTGAGTGCGAGAAGCATCAGAAGCACGTGCACCTTGTAGAGACCGAGGGCAAGCAGATGGAATGCCCCGAGTGCCACTACCTCCACCTTGTGAAGAGATAGGCGCTCCCAAGCCATTCTCAGCATCCGATTTCTCCGAGCCAGACTTGGCCCTGCCGGTCTTCTGAAGATCGACTGCATGGATTCATGTCATGCCTGAAAAAGGAATATGATTGCTGAAGAAGCCACGAAGGCCGCTTCAGTTTTAGGGTTTCACGTGGTCATATGCCGCTGATCATGTCCATGGTGCGTGGTTATTGATCCATCTGTCCAGGTTCGACCATAGATGGTCGAGGGAGTTCTGGAGACCGGGGTTCCGGCCAGCCTTCCCTTCATGGATCTCGATTGCGTGCAACAGGCCTGGAGGTCCTTGCTTGTGCGGCGGCGGAGGCGGTGGCGGAGGTGGCGGGGGCTGCGGCGACGAGGAGACCGAGACGCTCTTAGTGGTCGAGTTCGTCGCTCCCAAGTTGTCCGTCACTGTCAAGGTGATGTTGTAGGTGCCGTTCGCGGCAAAGGTGTGAGTCACCGAGACGCCAGTGGCGGTTCCTCCTCCTTCGAAGGACCATGAGTATGACACGATGCTGCCGTCCTTCGGAGCGCGCGAGTTCTCGCCGCTCGCCGTCACGGTCAGTTTGTCAACTTTGACTATCTTGATCACGGCGAGAGGGTATTTCTTCTCCGGCTCTACCGTGAGCTCGACAGCCACGCCCTTCTTGGATGTGTTCTTGGCATTCCCGTTGTCCGTTACCGTCAGCGACACTTCGTAAGTCCCGTTCGCGGGAAACTCGTGCGTGACGGCTATGCCATTGCCTTCGGTATCGTCGCCGAAGCTCCAGGAGTAGTTGGTGATGGTGCCGTCCGGGTCATTCGACGCCGAAGCGTTGAACGCAACCGTCAGGTTGTTCGCATCATAGCTGAAGTCCGCCACGGGAGATCTGTTCACGGATTCCGGCTTGGACTTCGGTGCTAACGAGGCTAGACCCACCACTACTACGATCAGCAAGACCGCGGCTGTGGTTGCCACTATTGCTAGTTTCTTCTTAGGGCTGATTCTTCCCCCCTCCTGGGATTGGCGGTCGAACAAGAAGTCAGTATCACATAAATGGTTTTCCCTATCTAGGTAAAGTAAACCCCGCCTTCCAGTGGAGACTGAGAGCTGCTGACCACCTTTTCCCGTGGAGATGGCCGTTTTCGGCACCAACAGCCTTCGTGAGTGGGCCTACCCGAGATCGACTAGGACGCTCGTCCCCTCGACCTTCACCGGGTAAGACCACGTGTCCTTGCCCTTCATCTTGAGGAACGCGACCTTTGGACCCTGAATCGATTTCCCGGTCGTGACATCGAACTTCTGCCCGTGCTTCGGACAGGTGACGATGTTGCCTTCCAGCGTTCCGCCGGATAGATCTGTCCCCATGTGCGTGCACTTGTCATCCATCGCGTAATATGTTCCGGCCACATTTGCCAATAGAATGCTCTTCTCTCCCCAATCTACCCTCTTCATCTTGCCCGCTGGGATCTCGCTCGTCTGAGCGACCTTCGCGAAAGCCATCCTTGCACCTTCTGCTCGATCGAAATCGGTGCAACTGCCATAATCCTTGTCACGTAATCAGCTTGGCGCAGCCGAGCCGAGCGTAACAATTCAGGGCATGTGAAAGAGAATGGATTATGTACAAGAGTGGATTCGAATCTTGGTCGAGAAAGACATTCCTCTTCTGATTTCAATCGAGGGCCCAGAACGGGCAAAGCCAGGATTGGCCACGACAACATAAGCAACATATAGCTTTGCGCCGATAGTCAAGCCTTAGTGAGGAAATGAAAATCGGCGGCTGGACCATCCGAATAACAACCATCGCCTTGATTCTCGTTCTGGTCGCGTCTGCCACTCTTGCAGCGTTTCTTGTTAGGAGTGAGGTGAGAGCAGGTGGCATGGAGAACAAGTGGGTCTTCCACGACACGGACTCATATGGCAACCGACAAGAGTTTCGTCTGCTTTACATCGATAGCAGAGGTTCAATCATCGGCCACGAATCTTGGAGCGCGCAGCCGTGCTTTGTCGCCATAGACCCGAATGGCACTATCCTTTGGAAGTCAGTGAGGACCAATGCCTTGCCTTGGCCCGTCGAGGGACCTGATGGCGGATACTATTATGTTGACTGGCAGGACAGATCGGTCTGGGAGAATGACCCGTCATTGGCTGCATGGTGCAACATCACAACCCTGGATGCCAACGGCAATTTCAGATGGGACTACGTAGTGGCGAACGGGACTCTGGATCTATGGAGCATTTATCCAGATGGTGAGGTGATCGCCCACCACTTCGACTACTACTTCAATGAAAGTCTTCAGAGATGGGTCACGGCCGTAGACAGGATCATCGCCATATCCAACGATGGTACCGAGTCGTGGAGCCTGGATTTGCGTTCCTTGAATGTCTCCATGCAAAACCCTAGAGTGAGCGACAATGGCACTTTCCTTGTAAACGCATACAATGCCAGCGGCACTTGCGAGATTGGCATAAGTGAGGACGGCAGCCAGTTCTACGTCGTGGAGAAGGACTATTTCTTCGTATATCGTGAACTTCTGTCGGGCACAAACGGAACGACGTATTACGAGGTGAGGAAAGAATTCATCGATAACGAGACTTCTGTCATCAGCGTCTATGCCATGAGCATGATAGACGGTTCTCTGCTGTGGAAGACTCTCCTGCATTACTCTGACAATCCAGACCACACAATGGAGGGAGTCGCGACGGTCACTGGGACCCTTGTCGATGATGAAGGCCGGATCTACTGCGACGACGTCGAAGACAAGTTCTCCTACTCTCTTAACTCCAGCGGGGCGATCCTCTGGCAGAAGCCTTTTCTAGGGCCCATGATAGACGTGTTCCCATCAGGTGGGTTGTTGGCCTTGGACCATGACTATTCATCAATCATGAGGATCAATGTGGACGGATCCATAGCCTGGCGGCATTATGTCCGATTCGACGGCTACAGTTCCATGTTGTTGGCAAGTGATGAAACTGTGTACTACAATTACGGCACGTCGATATTCGCGCTTGTCCCGTCCACCGGCTTGAGCAAGAACGTGCTCTTCCTGCTGGTCCTGGTCGCCGTGGATATCGTCGCTGTTATCTCATACGGCGTTGAGCACTGGACTAGAAGAAGAGGGCCGAGCAAGGCGTGAACGCCTTCCCGTTGAACCGTCTCGATGCCGACGACCTATCGAGGAGTCGTCCTCACTAGTCAGAGTCGAGTGCGGGAGAGGGGATTTGAACCCCCGGACTCCTACGAGACAGGATCTTAAGTCCTGCACTTTTGCCCAGGCTTAGCTACTCCCGCGGGGGCATAATCCCCGCAGGCATCCTTAACTCTTGTTGGGCTCAATAGTCCTTGAGAACCTCTTCCAGGGACGGTTCCCCAAGCACCTGCAGCTCGTACCTGACACGGATCATCGGCTTGTTGACCTTCAGCACCCGGTTCAAGTCAATCGGGGTGCCCGAGACCACGACATCGCACTTGGCCGCGTTGATTGTATCCTGCAGGTCCTTGACCTGATGGTTACCGTAGCCCATCGCCGGCAGGACCTTCTCAAGGTGCTTGTATTTCGCGAACGTGTCCTTGATCGAGTTCACCGCATAAGGCCTCGGGTCGATGATTTCCTTCGCGCCCGCCTTCTGAGCGGCGATGAATCCCGCGCCGAACTTCATATCGCCGTGTGTGACGGTCGGCCCGTCTTCGATCACGAGCACCCTCTTGCCCTTGATAGCCTTCGGGTCTTCGACGGTGAGCGGCGAGGCGGCGGTGATGACCTTCGCCCTCGGGTTGAGCTGAGCCACTATGTCCCTCACGAGTTCGACATCCTGAGGCTTCGCGGTGTCGACCTTGTTGATGATCACGATATCGGCCATCCGGACGTTCGTCTCGCCCGGGTAGTACAGTC
>Ga0315296_10003574_pt1 | contig 12939 bp, 10 predicted proteins | sample YL17G14_18_MG_FD_203921 | JGI IMG/M metagenome (GOLD analysis project Ga0315296, IMG submission 203921) | Sediment microbial communities from Yellowstone Lake, YNP, Wyoming, USA - YL17G14_18 | ecosystem: Environmental > Aquatic > Freshwater > Lake > Sediment | place: USA: Wyoming | collected... | reverse complement strand
CCATTACTGAGAGAATCCGCTGGCTTCATTTTGGGGGGCTGATGTCAAAACGCCGATCCGTAGTCCCGTTTTCTGCGCCCGCGGACTTACAGATGTGTGGCAGACAATCCCAAAACGGGAATTGCTGTAGACGACGTTCACCGGTGAGAAGGCTTTGGAGCCCAGCGTATCGCCCACGAAGGGCGCCAGCCCGACCTTGCCGATGCAACTGGTCAACTGGTTCATCCAGTACGTGTCAGCCGCCAGCAGGTCCGGCCCCCAGCCCGTGCCGCTCCCGGAAGTCCCACAGTGTGGCAAATGGTAGTGTGCCATCATCTCCGCACAGGCCAGGTTCAGTAACAGGCTGTGTGGATCGTAGAAATTCGTCATCTCCTTCATGTCGAAGAAGGCCGGCAGGCTGCCGAGGATGACCGGCGTGCCCTCTTTGGCGAGTTGGCTGAGCGTCAACCCGGCGAGCAGTTCAGCGTTCAAGAGCGCCAGCAGGCCAGCGGGAGTGAGCGGCGCCGACATGCCGGCCATGCTGTAGTTGGAATAGATGAAAGGCAACCCCCGCTCGATGGTGGCGAGCATCTTGTCGGCTGTCCCCTCGTTGACGATCAACGGGGTGACGGGGTTGAAATAGGGGATGACGAAAGGCCGGCAGGCCAGGTCGCCGTGTAGATGCTCCAGGAGATCCAAAACTGCCGGGAAGGCGTGTTCATCCGACACGAGAATGACGAGCGGCTTGACCGTGTTGGCGACCATCTCCAGCACCGCGTACAGGTCCGAGACGGCCGGGGGGACGTCCTGGACGATGCCGATGGTCGAGATGACGTCGTAATAGGGCAATGCGTCACCCAGCCTGACCATCGCCTCCATGTGCTGCCTGGCAAACGGCACCACCTGGTCGCTCCGTGGGTCCTGGTAGTAGAGGGTGGTCACTCCGATGCCAAAGCGCGTGCGGTCGTGGCCCAGGCAAAAGGCGAGGTTCCCGCGCCGGTCGTATACGTCCACGCTCGCAGGTGCCGCTTCCAACGCCCACTCGACCAACTCGCGCGGGATGCGCACGCGGTCGCCGCTGACAGACATTGGGCCAAGCGCCCGGGCAAAGATCTGCCTGGCCTGCGCCGAGTCTACGCGCACGCCCACCGAGAAGAGGATCTTTAGCGAGTATTCGTGGACCTGCTCGAGCTGAGCGGGGCTTAACACGGTGATGCGGGGTTGGACGAGGTGCATTTCAGGCACGTGGGACTCCTTGAGCAAAGAACGGTTCTTCGAGACGCTGGACTGTGGTCCAGCGGGAGCGGCAGCATTACAGCCTGGCCCAGTCCTCCGGCGGGGTCCAGGGGACCAGCGTGTGTTCGACGTAGGTCGTCCGGCACGGCCGCCCACGCCCGATCCAGGCCCGTCGTTCGTTCAGGTTGACGATCATGCTGAACACCGTCACCGAATCCAGCCCGTGCTTGCAGATCGAGGCCGGGTAGTTGGCGTGATCGGCCAGCAGTTTCTGGAACAGTGCGGGCGAGAGTTGCCCATAGTTCTCGCGCAGCAGCCGCATGGCGCGATTGTGGCGGATGACCGACCCGCCGATCTCGCTCCGGTCGGCCTCAAAGCGGCGCATGGGCAGGCTGACGTAGTGATTGGCGTGGGCCAGCACGTCGCCATCAGCGTAGAGCGGTTCACAGTCGGTGGCCGACCCTTCCATGCTGTAGATCTCGCCGTTGGCATCGGCGATGATGTTGTTGTAGTTCGACGCACGCTGGGACAGCAAGCAGGCGTCCATCGCCTCCCCCAGCCGCCGCGCCGCCAGGATCGCGCGGACGATCAACTGGCGCGGCACGCCGGGGCGCACGTCGTTGGACGAGACTTCGTTGCCGGTCAGGCTGACGCCGGCCGCGTTGAACCCGGCGCAGAAGCCCAGCCCGTCAATGGACACGGCCAGGAATTCGGGCTCGTCGCCGGCCTGTACTCTCAGGACGACCAGGTTCTTCTCCACTTCTGGCCCCAGGTCGTTGGTGTGCGCCAGGAGCGTGGAGCCGTCGGCAGTCGCCCGGCCTCGGGCGGCGAAATCGGTGCAACCGCCCCACGCCGCCTTGTCCCACAATTCTTCACACATTACCAGGAACATCTCGTCGAAAGGCAATTCGGCCGCTTCGGCGATGCCCTCCAGTTCCTCGACGAACCGGGGGTAGACGGCGCGAGTATACGTCAGGCAGAGCCGGCCTTGCTCCAGCATCTCCTGCCACGTGCTGCCTGGGGGCAGAGTCTCGCGCATCTTTGCCATCATCTGCTGCAATTGGGGCCTCATCTGGTCCCCAATTTGCTGGCCCACCTGGCGGTGGGGGCCGCTCACTTGGATTACAGGGATAGGGTCTATTGCCATATCACCTCCTCAGCGGAATCCCCAACTTGTTGGGGCAATTTTGACCTATCCAGTGGAGAAACCCGAACAAGTTCGGGACTCCGATACACTCCGATTGAGATGTCTGAGGATCCTGCCGGGCAGAGCGCCGGTGTGGCGCTCCCCTTCGACGACCAAAACCCCGTTCACCAGGACGTAGTCAATCCCTTCCGGATATTGGTGGGGATAGTTGTCGAAGGGGTACGTGTGGGGGTATAGGTTCGTCGCCCGGTCGTGGATGCGCGCCAGGTCGAAGACGACGACGTCGGCCCGCGCGCCAGGCCGCAGCACGCCGCGGTCCAGCAGGCCGAAGCGTTGGGCAGGAAAAGACGTCATCTTACGCATGGCCTCCTCGAGCGTCAGCACCGGTTCGTCCCGCACGTACCGCTCTAGCACGCCCGGAAACTCGCCATAACTGCAGGGGGAGTAGGGCGGTGGGTCGTTCAGAAGCCCATAGGGAGCCAGCACCTGGCCGTCGGAACAGATCATACAAGCCGGGTGCCGGAGCAGGAGGCGGATGTTGGCCTCGTCAATGTAGTCGAAGATCGCGTCCACGTCGTCGCCGTTGTCCACGATCAGGTCAAAGTACACGTCGAAGGGGTCCTGGCCGCACTCGTGGGCCAGGGCGGCGATGGTCTTGCCGACGGCACTCTGGCTCTGCGGCGCATGCATGACCGTGATGCGCTCCCAGCGGCTGTGCTTCAGAAGCCCGGCGGGGCCAAAGGCCGGCCGGCGATCCAGGACGATTTCCTCCCGCACCCGGCGGCGCGATGCGGGGTCCTGGAGCAGTGCGACGATCTCGGCGATGGGCCGCTCCTGGACGGGTTGGGGCAGTGCGCCTGTGAGCGAGGGGCCCAGGTCGGTGTGTACGTCGTTGTCTACCGTGACGTCCTGGCCCCGCGCCCGTGCCTGCTCCACCAGCCGCAGGTTGGCGGTGGCATCGCAGGGTGCGCCGTACTTGGGCGCGTTGTGCGAGATTTGCACGGGTAAGTGCGCCTCGCGCCCGATGCGGATCGCCTCGGCGACGGCTTCCAGGATCGTCTCCCGCTCGCCCCGGATGTGGGAGGTATACAGCCCGCCGTAGCGGGACACGGTCCGGCACAGCGCGATGATTTCCTCCGTGCGCGCAAAGCAGCCGGGCGGATAGACCAGGCCAGTGGAGATGCCAAAGGCGCCAGCCTGCATCGCTTCGGCCAGCAAATCCTCCATCCTGGCCAGTTCCGCCGGCGCTGGCTCGCGCTCGTCGAAACCCAGCGCAGCGATGCGCAGCGCCCCGTGCCCCACGAGCGCGGCGACGTTGATGGCCAGCCCCCCGTCCTGGAGCGCGTCCAGGTACTGCGCGAAAGTCCGCCACGTCCAGGTGATCTCCGGTGCCTCGGAGAGGCGTCCCCAGTAATGGCGCATTTCGCCGAGACGGCCCTCGTCCACCGGGGCCGGGGACATGCCGCAGTTGCCGATGACCTGCGTGGTCACGCCCTGGCGGACCGCGCTCTCCGCGCAGCGGTTGACGAGGAGCGAGAGATCGGAGTGGGTATGGACGTCCACGAAACCCGGGGCGACGAAACGGCCATCCACGTTGATGGTTTGCACTCCTCGGAGTGTGCCGGGCGGGGCAAGCGCGGCGATGTGGCCGTGCTGGATGCCCAGGTCACCCCAGAACCAGGGGTTCCCGCAGCCGTCCAGGATTCTGCCGTTGGCGAGCACGATGTCCATATTCATAGGGTGCCTAGCTCGAATAGGCCGCTATAACCTCGTCCATTCCCTTCCTCACGCTTGCCGGTATGGGCAAAGGGTGATGGTCCCTCAGAATCTCCCGGACTTTTTGCCTGGCTACATCCACACGGCTGAGTTGCCCTTTCTGGTACCAATCCTCGTAGCCGTCCCGATCGCTCAACGTGGGCAACGAGAGCGCCTTCCGCATGTGGGCGACGGTGTGCTTTTGGCCCAGGAAAAAGCCGCCGGGGCCCAGTTCTTTGATCAGGTCTATGGCGAAAGCCTCGCCGGTCAAGTCCACTGCGCCCAGCGCCCGCCTGACCGTTGCCGCACTCTCGGCGTCCAGGATGATCTCCTCATACGCAAGCAAGTTCGAGCCATGCAACAGTCCAAGTCCGAAGAGGACGCCCGCACCCGCCAGGGAGGGCAGAATAAAAGAGACCGTGTTCTCCCAGGCCGCCTGCTCGCCCGGGACCTTGGCGCTGGTAGCGCCAGCACCGACGATCGAAGGCAAGTTGTAGAAGCGGGCCATCTCGGCGACCATCATCCTGAGCCAGAGCGCCTCGGGTGAGCTGGCCACGTACGCACCGGTGCGCAGGTCGATGGTAGCGGGTCCGCCCGCGTAGAACACACTGGCTCCCGGAACCGCGATCTGCAAAAGCGCCAACGCGCTGATGACCTCGGCGTTAAGCACGGCCAGCGTGCCGGCCAGCGTCACGGGCGAGGTGAGCCCGGCCGTGGCCATGCTGTATATGCCAATCGGGACACCGGCCTCTGCAAACTCCAGAGCCGCTTCGATGCCGCCCGGGTCCTGGCTGAGGGGGGAGATGGTACACACAAAGTTGCTGAATATGGGCCTTTTTCGCAGTTCATCTTTGCCGCCCGCGACGACAGCAGCCAGGTCTATCTGGGAGCGGCCAGCCCTGGCACTGGCGACGTCCTCGGTGACGACGTGTTTACCCGTGTTGCTGAAGCAGGCCTCCAGGCCATGGACAGGGATGCCCGCCGCCGGCACACCTTGAGCACTCACCGTAGCCGTCACGACGTCGAGCGTGTCCAGATAGTCCGCGATCAGCGCCATCTTCTCGACGTCTTCCTTGCGGGAGGCCCGGCGCACGCCCGTTTCGAAATCTGTGACAAAGGCAGCACAGCCATCCTGGGAATAATACGTGTGCCGGCCATCCAGGTTAAGATCGAACCTGGCATCCCGCGCACACAACGTGAAGGAAGCGGGCGCTTTCTTCAGCGCCGACTCGACGACGTGGCCCGGAATCCTGACCGTGGGGCCGGCGATTTCCGCGCCCGCGCCGTGCAATATCTCGAGTGCCCTGGCAGAATGAAAGCGTATTCCGCAATTCTCGATCAGGTCCAGAGCATGGACGTGCACCTTTTTCGGAATATCCTGGTTCTGCCCCAGCAGACCCACGGATTGTAAAGCGTATTCCATGCTTACTTCTCCTTGTCACAATGGATGCTTCATCGCTCATTCGTACATTCGTGTATTCGTTCATTCGTCCATTCGCCCATTCGTCCATTCGCCCATTCGCCCATTCGTCCATTCGCCCATTCGTCCATTCGCCCATTCGTCCATTCGCCCATTCGTCCATTCGTGTATTCGTCCATTCGTCCATTCGTCCATTCGTCCATTCGCCCATTTCACACCGGCCTGACGACCTGCGTCACCTGGCGGCTGGCCATGACGGTGGCCAGGGCAGCATAGTCGGGGATAAATCCCAGTTCTTCCCCCAACCGGACAGGGGGGGAGGCGTCAGTCACGTCCACGATCAGGTGGTCGGAACTGGCGCCGACGACGGTCGCGCCCGACCGCCGGCAGCGCAGGCCATCGGTGCGCAGGTCCTGGTTGCCCATGCTCAGGATGGCCCGTCGCCTGAGGCCGCGATCCTCCCAGTGGGGAGCGCGTCCGAAGGCATCCAACGCGATCGTCCCGGCGGGCAGCGAGGGCTTGGTAATCACCTCGATCACTTCGCCGATCACGGTAAAGGCGTCTCGATGCATGCCAGGCAACGACCAGTTGCTTGCACTGTCGTACCCCAGGAGCATGCCTTCGCCGATACGGAGCTGGTTCACGCGCGGCGGCATTTCGCCAGACTGGAGCAGCATCAGACTGGTGGTCTGGCCACCGGATACGACGTCGAAACGGAGGCCCAGGCTGCGTTCGATCTCTTCCGCCACGTCCACGAGCAGTTGGGTGTTTTCCTGTGTCGGCAACACGCCGCCGATACACCTCAGGTTGGTACCGATGCCCACCAACTCGATGCCGGGCAGGGCGAGCATGTCTCGGGCGGTAGCGTGGGCCCGGTCGGGCATCACCCCCTCGCGCCGGTCACCTACGTCTACCATCAAAACCACCTGGTGGCTCACGCCCTGCGCTCGTGCCGCGTGCGAAAGTGCACGCACCGTCTCCACCTGTGAGTTGAGGCTGATCTGGGTCAGCGCGACCACGTCTTCGACTTCGCTCAGGGCCGGCAGGCGCAGGAGCATGACAGGCCCGTCGAGGCCCGCCTGGCGCAGCCGCCGCACGTTGCCCAGCCGCGAGTCGGCCAGCAATCGCACCCCGCCGGCCAGCATGGCCCGGGCTACCTCGGGGTGACCACAACAGGCCTTGGTCACGCCGGCCACCTGGATGCCGCAGGCAGCGCAAAACTGAACGATGGCCCCGACGTTGTGCCGGACGCGCCCGCAATCCACCTCGACCCTCACGCCAGACTCCCCTTCCTGTTCAGGAGCGACTAAAGTCGCCACTACGAACCCCCACTAGGCAGCCAGGCGTTTTCGACCGCGGCAACGATGCGCCCGAGTTCCGCAGATAGGCCGGGGTCGAGTGGCTCCGGCTGATGCGTGGCCAGGATGTGCCTGGCCTGCTCGCGCGCCCAGTCCCGCGCGCCGTCCTGTTTCTCTTCCCACACCTCGTACGGGCGACGGTCCAGAAATTGGGGCATCCACAGGTCGCGCATGTGCTTCTTGGTGTGCTTTTGGGTGAGAAAGTTGCCACCCGGCCCCACAGCGCGGATCGCGTCGAAGGCCAACGTCTCATCGTCTACGACGATACCCTGCATCATCTTGTAGACGAGGTCAAAGATCTCGCAGTCCATCAGCATTTGCTCGTAGGACCAGATACGGCTGCCGTGCAGCAGTCCCACGCCCAACAACATGTCGGACATCACAATGGAAGCCATAAACGTCGAGAGGCTGTTTTCGATGCCGGCCTGCCAGTTCGGCTCCTTCGCGCCCGTGGCAAACGAGCCCATGGAGAGCGGCACGTTGTAAAAGTCCGATAGCACGTTGGTGGCTGCACCGAAAAGGAAATCCTCCGGCCCACCGCCCGTGTACGCGCCCGTGCGCAGGTCCGAGGCCGTCTGGGCCGCGGCGTAGAACACCGGCGCACCGGGATACGCCAGTTGGATCAACGCCGTCGCGCTGATGACCTCAGCATTGCCGACGACCAGGTTGCCCGCCAGCGTGGCCGGGCCGGTCGTCAGGCACGCCGCCATGGTCATGAACCCCACCGGCAACCCGGCCTCAGCGCCGACGAGCGCGGCCTCCACACTGCCGCCATCCTGCCCCAGCGGCGAGGCGGTACACTCCATGATCGAAAGGACGGGACGTTGGCGCAGCGCCTCCCGCCCGCCGGCAAGCGCAGCCGCCATCTCGACCGCCGCGCGCGCTTCGTGCTCAGAGTAGATGCTCTCCGTCTGGACGTGCTTGGTCGAGTTCTCCCAGATCGCGCGCAGTTCGTGCAAGCCGCGTGTCTCGGGCGGGCAATCCTGCGCCGAGACCGGCACCCAGTGAAACGCGACTTCCTCCGTGTAATCGGCCACGCGGGCAATGTCGGCCACGTCTTGCAGAACCGAGCGGCGGCGCTGGCCTGTGTGGACGTCCATCACCTGCACACCACACCCGTCGGTGCCCACGAAAACGTGGTTGCCGTCCAACGGCAGGTCCTGCGCCGGAGCGCGGGCAGCCAGCGTGTAGGCCGGCGGGGCCTGTTTGAGCGCGTCCTCGATCACGTGGCCGGGAGCCTTGACGATCATCGTGTCCCGCTCCACCGTCGCGCCGTGGGCCTCCCAGATGTCGAGCGCGCGCCGGGAGGGGAACCTGATCCCGACGGTTTCGATGACGTCCAGTGTGATGGTGTGGATGCGCCGCACGTCCTGCGGGCTGAGGACGTTCAAACTCAGGCGCGGGTTGGTGATAGACTTGATCTTGTCTGCCATGTTCGTCTCTCCTCTATAATATAGGCGGGTGGCACAGTAGCGGCGATTGTACGGCAGTCGGGCCGATTTGTCAAAGCAAGGTCGGGTGCTATACTCTGGCAGACGGCGCTTGTCAAGAATCGAAACTTGGCCTACAATAGACCACTGTAACTGATGTAAGCGTCATTCTGAGCGACCGGAGGAGCCTGCCCTGAGCGAAGTCGAAGGGAGCGAAGAATCTGATGACCAGTCCGCGGACCATACCGATCATCGAGATCAAAGGTAGCCCCTACGAACGGGGACGGCAACAGGGAGAAGGGGCACGCTCCCAGATTCTGAGGGCGCTAACGATCTACCGGGAGATCCTGCCCCAAGAGATGAAGATGTCCTGGAAGGATGGCATACGCGAGTCGCGCAAGTTCCTGCCCTACAGCGAGGAGGCCATCCCACACTTCGTCGAGGAACTGCGCGGCATCGCCGCAGGTGCCAACGTTTCGTTCGAGGACGTGTGGACGCTCAACTGCTACGAAGGTCTGGCATATTCCCGGCAGGACGTATGGGGCTGCACCTCCGTGGTCGTGCGGGGCGATCACACTGCCAACGGCCACGTCCTGCTGGCTCACAACGAGGACTGGAACAGCGCGGACCGGGACAACGTCTACCTGGTGCTGGCCAAACCGGACGACGGGCCGGACTTTATCGGCATGACCTACGGGCCGCTGCTGATCAACATCGGCATGAACGCCGAAGGAATCGGCATCGCGATTGACTCGGTCTATCCCACCGACGTGCGGGTAGGCGCGCCGCGTGTCCTCTGCTCGCGAGCCGTACTGACCGCTCATACCATCAACGAGGCGATCCGGGCCTGCGTGCCCAAACTGCGGGCAGGAGGGTACAATTACCTGCTGGCTGATCCCAACGGCGAACTGTACAGCATCGAGACGTCAGCCACAACCCACGACATTCTGTACGGTGAAGCGGGCTGGCTGGTGCATACCAACCACTACCTCTCACCGATGCTGCAAGCGATCGAGGAACTCGGCACCTACGCCGGGTCGCACGTGCGGTTCAACCGCGCACGGCGCATCCTGCAGGAGCAGATGGGAGAGGTGACCGTGGAGAGCCTGCAGGAACTGCTGCGGGATCACGTCGGCTGGCCCGACTCCGTCTGCACGCACGAAGACCCGGCCGACCCGCCCTACGAACGAGGGCAGACGCTGGTTTCGCTCGTGATGGATCTGACCGAGCGCACGATGTGGGCCGCGCCTGGCCCACCGTGCGAAGGTGAATACGTGGCATACCACCTGTAGGGCTGGCATTCAGACTTCCGAAGCCTAACTCGACTGGAGCATGGTGATCGAACAACGGGGCCTGCCCACCGTTTACACCGAGCGGCACAAACTGCACGCCACCGACGAGGTACTGTTCGAGGGCCATCCCTTCGTCAATGAACAATGTCCCAATGAACAATGAACAAACCCTATTTCTGGGGCGCAGCCGGCGAGCGCGGCCAAGGCCCCGGAGAGGGAACCAATTACAACTGGCCCCTCCCACGAGGAACGGACAACGCTGGCTATCTGGCCGCGCTGGATGAGGCGCTCGCCGTTGTCCGCGCCTTCGCTCCCCAATACCTGATCGTGTCGGGGGGGTTCGACGTCACGGCGGGCGATCCGGTAGGCGGGTTTAACGTAACCACCGAGGGGCTGCACGAAATCGGGAAGCGCATCGCCGGGTTGGGGTTGCCGAATGAGTAACCTGACTTGACAACTGTCCCTTTTTTGGATAGTATATATTTGCCAACCCGCAGAGGGGGGTTTCTTCCCACGAAAATCTGGCCTTGGCTCTCCCTGGCATTCCTCTCCCTCTGGAAGAAAGGAGGTGATGTGTATCGCGGTTTTCGAATCCATCGGCAAGAGACCTGAACCATTGTTCAGGGGCGCTACTCGCATCGGCTGCTGAACGTACGACCCATGAAAACCAGCAGCCCCCACAAGCCCGATCCTAAGGAGGAGATTACGCATGAAACGCAACTGGCTTTACAGCATACTGGCGGTGGTGATCGTTGCCGCCGTCTTGCTGGCTGCCTGCGGGCCAGCACCTACCACGCCCCCCGAGGCAACCCAGGCCCCCGTCGCGACCGAAGCACCCGTGGAGGCACCCACTGAGGCGCCGCCAGCCGAGCGCAAGGTTGCGACGTTCATCTGGACCCAGGAGTTCGACACGCTGAACCCTCTCTACACCAACATGTGGTTCTCTAGCATCACGCACCAGATCTGGAGCTGCTGGGCCTGGGACTTTGACGATATGAGCGCCCCCCACCCGGTGCTCGTCACCGAAATGCCGACCATCGAGAACGGCGGCATCTCGGCCGACGGCAAGGTCATCACACTCAAACTGCGCGACGACATCGTCTGGTCGGACGGCACCCCTATCACCTCCGAGGATTTCCTCTTCACCCACGAGATGACGATGAGCCCTAAGAACGCCGTCTCGACGACCTCCCCCAACGACAAACTCGCCAAGTTAGAGGCGCCCGACGAGCGCACCGTGGTCATGACCTTCAACGAGCCTTACGCCGCCTGGCAGGGCACCTTCTGGCACGGCCTCCTGCCGGCCCACGTCCTGCGCCCGGTCTTCGAGGCGGACGGCACGCTCGACAACGCCCTGTGGAGCCGGGAACCCACCGTCGGCTGCGGCCCGTTCGTCTTCGACAAGTGGGAGTCGGGAAGTTTCGCTCGCTTCGTGGCCAACGAGAATTACTGGCTGGGGCGGCCGAGTCTCGACGAGATCTTTATCCGCTTCGTGCCCGACGATGCCTCGCAGGTGGCGGCGCTGCAGGCCGGCGAGGGTGACCTGGGCACCTTCATCGCCTACTCCGACATCCCGACGCTGGAGGAGGCCGGCGTTAAAATGGTCAACGTCTTCTCCGGCTACAACGAGGGCATCTACTTCTACCAGGGCGAGGAAAAGGGCCATCCGGCCGTCAGGGACGTCAAGGTGCGCCAGGCCATTGCCCTGGCGACCGACCGCGAGGCCCTCTGCAACGACTTGCTGCTGGGGCTGACCAAGCCCGCCGCCACCGACTGGGACAACACCCCCTGGATAGATCCGGAGATCAAGCCCTGGCCCTACGACCCCGAGCGGGCCAAGGCGCTGCTGGACGAGGCCGGCTGGGTGGACTCGAACGGCGACGGCACGCGCGACAAGGACGGCGTGGAACTGGTGCTCGACTATGGCACCACCACGCGCGAGATCCGCAAGGACACGCAGGCCGTCCTGCAGCAACAACTGGCGGCCGTGGGCATCGGGACGAACCTGCTCAACGCCGAATCCGACCTCTACTTCTCCGGCTACGGGCAGGGTGGGCCATGCGCGACCGGCGAGTACGACTTTTTCGAATACTCCACCGTGACCAGCTACCCCGACCCGCACACCGCCGAATGGTTCTGCGACCAGATTCCCAGCGACGAGTCGCCCGACGGCACCAACTGGCAGGCGGTCTGCGACTCAGAGCTGGATGCACTGTTCGAGAAGGAACTGACCCAGGTGGACGCCACGCAGCGCCAGCAGACCTTCTACCAGATCACCCGTATGATCTTCGAGCAGGTCTACTTCCTGGGCCTGTGGCAGGATCCCGACATCTGGGCGGTCGGCCCGCGCCTGCAGAACGTCAAACTGTCCGGCGCCACCCCATTCTTCAACGTCATCGAATGGGACCTGGCCCAGTAACCCGCGCGGTTCTGCCAGTATAGACGATAGAAGATGGCCGGGATAGGGGCCCGTTCCCTATCCCGGCCCATAACCCGCGACCGTTCTCCGAGCCTGGGTGTCGGGGGAGGATAGGAGGGAAGATGACCCGTTACATTGTCCGGCGCCTCCTGCAGGCCATCCCGCTTCTCTTCCTGATCAGCATCATGCTCTTTGTACTGATGCAGAGCGTCAGCGATCCACTGGCGACGATGGGCGGGCGCACGGTCACCCGCAAGGAGGACCGCGAGCGGTTGACCCGCCAACTGGGGCTGGACAAGCCCCTGTACATGCAGTACCTCTATTGGCTGATCGGCAACGACTGGACCAAGACCGACGTGGACGGCGACGGGGTGCCCGAGACCCCCGGCCGCCGGCAGGGGGTCCTGCGCGGCGACTTTGGCACCTCCCTGGTCAACCGCGGCAAGCCGGTGCTCCAGGTGATCTGGGATCGCCTGCCGAACACGCTGCTATTGATGGGCGTCTCCGAGGTCGTCATTATCCTGGGCGCATTGGTTGTCGGCATGTATTCGGCCTTACGCCAGTACTCTGTGCTCGACCAGGTGGCAACGGCGATCTCCTTTTTCGGCTATTCCATGCCGATTTTCTTCCTGGCGTTGATGTCCATCTACATCTTCGCCGTCAACTTCAAGCGCTGGGGGCTGCCGCATCTGCCGGTGGTGGGGATGTTCGACCCCCAGGTCGGCAAGACGTGGGGCCAGGTCACGCTGCACATGATCCTGCCGGTATTCAGCCTATCGTTCATGTACTTTGCGGCCTACAGCCGCTACATCCGCAGCACCATGCTCGAGGTGCTGAGCCAGGACTATATCCGCACCGCCAGGGCCAAGGGCTTGCCGCGCTCCATGGTCATCTTTGTCCACG
>Ga0315296_10003572_pt1 | contig 12945 bp, 13 predicted proteins | sample YL17G14_18_MG_FD_203921 | JGI IMG/M metagenome (GOLD analysis project Ga0315296, IMG submission 203921) | Sediment microbial communities from Yellowstone Lake, YNP, Wyoming, USA - YL17G14_18 | ecosystem: Environmental > Aquatic > Freshwater > Lake > Sediment | place: USA: Wyoming | collected... | reverse complement strand
TGGCAGCAGACCAGGGCACAATTTTTCTGGATGAGGTTGCCAATGCGTCACCGGCTCTGCAAGTGAAACTGCTGCGGGTCTTAGAAGACAGGCAATTCGAGTCCGTTGGCAGCAACAAGACCATGACCGTCGATACGCGGATTATCCTTGCTTCCAATCGTGACCTAACTGAGGAAGTCAAGCAAGGTAGATTCCGCGAAGACCTATTCTACCGGATAAATGTGGTGATGATAAAGCTTCCGGCTTTGCATGAGAGAGTAGGCGACATTCCACTGCTGGCCAAGCATTTCTTGTGGGTGTACTGTGCGCAGCACAACAAGGAAAAGCTCGGCATAACCGACGGAGCAATGGAATACTTGGAGCGTTACTCCTGGCCCGGCAACGTGCGGGAGCTGGAGAATGTGATGGAGCGGGCGGTTCTTTTGAGCAAAGATAAGTACATCGGCCTGGAAGACCTGCCGGACTCGATCAGACAGGACCAGAGCCAGCAGCAGAAGCCGTATGAGCCGATCAGCTTAAAAAAGGCACGGGCTGAGCCGGAGAAAACGCTTATCCGTCAGGCGCTGGAGGCCCACGACTGGAATCGGCAGGAAACCGCCAAGGCACTTCAAATAAACCGCACCACTTTATACAAGAAGATGAAGCTCTACGGCCTCGACATCGAAGCCGAACGCCTCGGCCTAACCTAAGAGAACCCCCCGAAGCAGGCTTCGGGGCTAAATACTTGAGGTTTTAATAGTTATGGTTTTTGACGTATTGTACTCGTCGGATTAAATCCTCACCGTCAAAACAAAACCTTTTATCAAATCCTCGTGTCCAAATTCGACCGGTTCGGCCATGCTTTCTTAGGACAGAGGTGGTGACATTCTTAAATCTGCTGACTGTCTGTCCTATCGGCTCCGGAAAATACCGTGCCACCAGATGAATATGATTGCTGCACACGGCTATGGCCTTAATAGTATATCCAATACGTGCTGCTTCGTTTAATATTGCCTGGCGGACAACATCTTTCTCATCGGGTCTAAACTTGACCGTTTGTCCTTTTTGCAACCTCTCGCAAAGATCAACAAGTTTTTTATCCCCGCGAAGTATTTGCCCGTCTTTTACATAACCACGTTTGTCACCCTGCAACCAACTGCCGTACGTTGTCCAGGTCAACATATAACCAATTGTCTTCGGCATAATCACCTTATTTAGCCTCCAGGCCTTGCCTGGAGGGAATTCCCACCAGCCCCTCAAGCTGGGCAATGCCGATCCACTATATTTACTATCATTTTAATATGGATGGAGGGGAAGCGCAAGAAAAATCCTGGAAAATCTGTGGCGGGTGTCTGTCGGAAATTGGGAACAGAAACGACAGATATGAATAATACTTGACAAAACCCGTCACTGTGGTAGAAGGGAGTTTGCGGTCCCGTACAATGAAGGCTGATAGCAGGGGGACTAAAAGGACAAGAAATGACAGAACAATGCATAAACTTGTACAAGTACAGACCGCTTCAACCTTTTGAGTGGGTCGCCGACATCATACACAACAAGAAATTCCACGCAGCACGATACTCGGAGCTTAATGACCCCATGGAGGGCTTCTGCAAGTATGACCGCAGGCGAACCCTCCTCGAAGACAAATGTGGAACAGAGGAAGAGTTCCTGAAGTACATCGCAAAGGACACAAAGGAATGGCGGATATGCGCATTATCTATGGACTCACGAAGCCCATTACTTTGGGCACACTATGCTGACCGGTGCCGAGGAATCTGCATTGAAATCGAAGTCGTAAAACGTCAGACACATGGTTGTTACTTCAAATGTCATTCACGCGGTTTGATCTTCTGTGTAGTACAGTATATACTAGGCATAGTGCGCGTTCACAAGGAACCGGCCGGTTTCTTCTCATTTCCAATCGGAGCACGGATTCTCACACACAAAATGGAGGAGTGGACTCCTGAAAAGGAAGTCCGTGTTCTTACAAAGCGCGAGTACATCCCCTTTGGGAATAACATAAGAATAACAAGAATTCTTCTTGGCCTAAAAACACCGCGTGTCCTGAAAACTGTAATCAGACAAATAACTCCTGCCGACGTGCCAGTATGCGAGACCAAGATTGATGACACCGAAAACAAGATCGTAGTTGGCCCGAAGTGGATAGACCCCACGGACTGCCGTCGGTGACCTCATACAGAACCTGATGGAGATATGGTTCTTGTGGGCATGGCAATATGTTGAATCTGTAAACCCATGTATGGTATGCAAGGCATACCCTACATCTTGCTCAGAGTGGTTCGCCCCGGTTGATGGTGAGCAAGGCAATAGCTGACAGGCCATTGCCGCGTCGAACCACTGCCCAGGACAGGATTTGAACCTGCACGAGATTACTCTCACCAGCCCCTCAAGCTGGCGCGTCTGCCAATTCCGCCACCTGGGCTTATCAATTGATTATTTACTATTGACTATTGACTATTGACTGTCAATCCCCGATCCGAACGTGCAGATTGACAAGTATCATTGCGAATCTTTATGCAGAGGGCTTAACCTCTTTTGGAAACGGCTCTAAATACAGCGTGATCGCTTCTTTGATATTCTTAATCGCATCCTGCTCGGTTTTGCCCTGGCTCCAGCAACCTTTAAGGCTGGGACAGTGGGCCACAATAAATCCGTCCTCACCTTTTTCCAGTACGACCTTTAGCTTCATTTTTATCACCTCTAATAAAAAATATACTACTGCCTTAAGAGAATATCAAGAAAAAACACTTCGGAAATCCGGAGGATTTGCATACGAACGCCTCGTGTAAAGCCTCGTAAGACCTTACAATTGTATGATATTAAGCTAATAAGCGGTTTAGATTTAAAAAGTATGGCCGGCAGGGAACCAAGGTTGGAGGTGTTCAAATGGATGCTTTTATCGGGCATAAACAAATCGGCGGCCTGAACGCATACAGAAGACCCATAGTTGCAGCTATCACTACAGCTTTGCTTATCGGCAGTTTTTCTGGCAACCTGCAGCATATATATGCTGCTACTCCAAATGAACGCATTAAGATTTCTACATCTGCTTCAACTGAAATTACAGCGCTATCTGAACAGATTAAGCAATTGGTTAAGGGATTAGAATATTCGGATAAGGTAGCCGAGGATTTTGTTCAGATGGTTAGTGGCTGGAAAGATGACCAAGGAAGGCCTGTTCTTGTTGCCTGGAAGCAAAGGCTCAATCAAGCAAGCCAAGATTATAAACAAGCCAAAATATCTAAAGCCCAACTTGCTAAAGTAGAAGAGAATATAGTAAAGGAACTCAGCCAGAGAATACAAAAAGAGATTAGTCCTGATCGGAGTCTGAAATTCTTTGATTTGGCTGATGTCATCAAACACAAACAAACCCAGTGCCTTGGTTTTTCACAATTAGTTTACATAGCAGGTAATTCCGTTGGATTATCAGTGCGAACGATAGATGTGGCAGAGATGATGACTGGTTTATTAGCACCAGAAGCCGGCCATGCAGCCAGTATAGTGAGTTTAGCTGATGGCAGCACGATGATGGTGGATTTAGTACCCGGCGGTTTTATTAGTAAACCACGTATAATAGAGGAAGAATTTGCAAAAGTTGGGAATTACTGGGAACTTAATGATAAAGACAATCCCTTAGGAATTCATAGAAGAATTCAAATATTAGATAGAAATGGGCTTATTGGTTCTATATACAGTAACCGAGGCGATGCCTACGGCAAATTAGGCCAACATACCCGGGCCATCTCTGACTGCACCAAGGCCATCGAGCTCAATCCAAAACTTGCTGAGGCATATAATAACCGAGGAGTTGCCTACGGCAAATTAGGCCAACATACCCAGGCCATCTCTGACTACAACAAGGCCATCGAGCTCAACCCAAAATATGCTGCGGCATATTCTAACCGAGGAAATGTCTACGGCAAATTGGGCCAACATACCCAGGGCATCTCTGACTACAACAAGGCCATCGAGCTCAATCCAAAATATGCTGAGGCATATTACAACCGAGGAATTGCCTATGGCAAACTAGGCGAACTCCCCCAGGCCATCGCTGACTTCTCCAAGGCCATCGAACTCGATCCAAAACTTGCTGATGCATATTCTAACCGAGGACTTGTCTATGCTGCCTTAGGGAAATCTGGAGAAGCCAAAAAAGATTTACTCAAAGCAGTTGAATTGAATCCTGCCTTAAAGCCGCGCGTTAAGCAAATATCTGAACAGTTCAAATTAGGTCTTAAGCTTGATTAAGTGGCTTTTTGATCGTTCCAGAGCAGAACCTGCAGACGCTGGCAGAGAGTAAAGCCAGTTGACTTACACATTTCACCTACCATCGGCGATTTCACCAAAAGCTCATTTCTTGTAGCGGCCTGCGGCATCAGCATCACTTTTTCCAAGTCTACCTTTCCGATTGTTTTTATCGTCTGTTGGATTTCCGCCAAATCAGCCTCGCCATCAACGACAAATTTGAGTTGATAATTGTAATTGTCAATCAGCTTTCGCAGCACAGCTATATCTAATCTCGAATCCTCGTGAATTGCCGCAAGCTTCAGATCGTCGGGCGTAGAATTGCTCAGCTTTGGGCTGATACTCATCAAATCGCAAGGCAGGTCGGGCACAAACACGATGCCCGCTGTTTCGATTGTTATATGCTTGCCGGCAGCTTTTAACTGCTGCGCTAATTGCGGCAGGTCCCGATTTGTCATCGGTTCTCCGCCGGTTATAACCACGAATCTACAGGGCCATTTTTGAATAGTCTCGACAATCTCGGCGATGCCGTAATCCTGTCCTGCGCTCTCATTCCAGGCGTATTTTGTGTCGCACCATCGGCATCGTAAATGACAGCCCGCCAGGCGTATGAACACGCTGGGCAGGCCGGCCATAAATCCCTCGCCCTGCAAAGAGTAGAATATTTCGCTTATTCTCATTGTTCGAGTATGTCGTATTTCGTACGTCGTATATTGTATTTCGTTATTCGTTGTTCGTTATTCGATACTCAATCGGGTCTTTTAGGCCTGCTTCTGCAAAGCCTTTCAATCTTAATTGGCAGGCATCGCACCTGCCGCAGCTTCTGCCCCGCTGGTCGGGGTCGTAGCAACTGTGGGTCAGCGAATAATCCACGCCAAGCGATGTTCCCGCGCGGATGATTTCACCCTTGGTCATATTGATAACCGGCGTACGAATACGGTATCGGCCTTTGCCTTCAACCGCCGCGGCAGTTGCAAGATTGGCGGTCTTCTCAAACGCCGCTACAAATTCAGGCCGGCAGTCAGGATAGCCGCTGTAATCAACCGCGTTGACGCCGATGAAGATATCAAACGCCCCAAGCACTTCGGCCCAGGCAAGGGCGTAACTCAAAAAGATTGTATTGCGAGCAGGCACGTAGGTCGGCGGAATTTCAGATGGATTCGACAGGCTCACCACAAGTGTGTCACGCAGCCTCGCTCTATCCTTGGGCACTTCAATAGCCGAGTCGGTTAGGGCTGAGCCGCCAAAAACGGCCAAGTCAATCTCAATCACCCTGTGCTCGACTACTCCCAAGGAGCGGGCGATTTTCCCGGCAGCCTCGACCTCTCGATGGTGCCGCTGCCCATACTTGAAAGTCAAGGCGTAGCACTGGAAGCTTTCGCTGCGGGCGATGGCCAAGGTCGTAGCCGAATCAAGGCCCCCACTAAGCAAGACGACTGCTCTTTTGTCTGCCACAAGCCGGCCTCGTTTAGTTCAACTACTCGGACACTATCTCGATGCCGTTGATCTCGGGGTTCTGAATATTCAGGGTGAATCCGATGACCAGCTCGCCATTGGTTACGGTCACGCCTTCGATTGTCTTAACCACAGGCTTCTGGAATCCACCGGCCTCCTTAAAGGGATCAAAGTCCGTAAGAGCACCCTTTCCGTTGACACTTACCGAGAAAACCCGCTCGCCCTGGCTCACTATCCCGGAATACGTCTCAGCAAAATGCAGCCGAACGGTGTACTTGCCGTTGGGAACGCTGAATTTGTATCCATCCATACTGTAGCGTTCGGTCTCGTACACTCTGGGCGAATTTGTACCAGCCATTGCTAAATCGCCCCGATCCACCGTCTGTCCGCCAACGGCGCCCCACTCTTTGCCGGCTGCCATCTCCTGGTCGGCAAGCCAAACATTGCCTGACTTGTCGGTATAAGGCTCGAAGAGGCCGCAGTTGACGCGCAAAATGAACTTGCTGCGTTTGGCCGGCTCGGCCTCTTTGGCCTCTTTGGGCTGTTGGATCTGCTCGGCTTGTTGAGCCTCTTGGGGCTGAGGGGTCTCTTTAGCCTGTTTGGCCTCCTTGGCGCTGCCCCGACAAGCGCAGCCCGACAGTGCGAAAAGCACTGCCCCAACCAGAAAGCCTGCAACGATCAATCTTTTAGTCATCTCCTGCTTCCTTTCAGATAATTAACGGTGGAGTGGTCAATATACCTGAGCTTGCACCTCAACGCAAGATTCTCGACCTGGTTTGGCCGACTTATACCAAGCAGGTTTTTCTTGTTCTGGGACAACATCCTGATTATACTATCGTAGGAAAGTTTATAAAAGCGGTCAAAACAATAATGAGCGAACGCCCGGAAATAGAATTGTTTGACAATCCCCGCCCGGAACGAGACTATTGTATAACCATAAGATGTCCCGAATTTACCAGCGTTTGTCCGCGTACGGGCCAGCCGGACTTTGGCGAAATCATCATCGAATACTGTCCCGACAAATCCTGCATCGAGCTAAAGAGCCTGAAATTCTATATGCAACGCTACCGCAATAAGGGCATTTTCTACGAGGCTCTAACAAACGATATACTGGATGATTTGCAGGCGGCGTGCAAACCGCGCTGGATGAAAGTAACCTCTCGATTCAGACCCCGCGGCGGAATTACCACAGAGGTAGTTACGGAATATAAGACAGAAGGCAGAAAACAGAAGACAGAAGGCTGATGCCAAGCAAGACTATTATAATAATCCTGAGATCACTGGCTTTCCTTTTTGGTTCTCTTCGAGCAGCCACGTATTACGCGGATCAAAGCCATCCTCAAGCTAGTGACAATAATCCCGGCACGCAGACTCTGCCCTGGAAGACAATAAATCATGCCGCAACGGTCTTGCAGCCTGGGGATACCGTTTTGGTGAAACAGGGAGCTTACAATGTAGGGGCCTCACCCGGCTGGGCATTGCCGGCTGTCAATCCTTCTTACTCCGGCGAGCCGGACAGCCCCATTACGTTCAAAGCTCATCCGGGGCATAAAGTGACGGTCACTACTTCCGGCGGCCAGGCAGCTATCGGAAGCAGCAACAGAGACTATGTTGTCTGGGATGGTTTTACTGTTGATATGACAGACCGATTGAAGGGAATCACAATCTATGGCAGCAAAGGCTGTGTTATCAGATATTGCGAAGTGATAGGTAACTATATTCCCACCGGGGATAACCACGACGGCATCCGGATAGAGAGAGCGCCGGACTGCTGGATACACCACAACATTGTTCGCGGCGTCAAGGGCAATAGCGTAAATAGTGCCGGCATCAAGGTCTATAGCAAAGGGGCAAAGAACGTAATTATCGAGGATAACTACATCTACGATAACACCGCGGGAGTTTTTGATAAAGACTACGGGCTCCAGAATACTTACCGGCGAAACTATTTCACCGGCAGTAAGACACAGTTCTACGGAAACAATCAAGGAGGACCGGCTCAGTATTACATCTACGACAACGTCTTTGACGGCGCGATCGAGCTGCATGCGGGCAATACCGACACCGAAATACACGATAACCTGGTCTATTCAGACCAACTGACAGGGGCGTGGGCCGGCGGCGTCACTAATACTAAAATCTGGAACAACATTGTTATCTCCGAAGCCCCTTCTATTACAGCCTGTCAAAACAAAAAACAAACGCTGAGCTCTGCACTTGCATATATGGATTACAATATATACGATGCCGACCCCACTTATGATTTCGGCCAGTATACTTCGAATCATCAACGTTATTCGCTGGAACAAATGCGATCCAACGGTTTTGAAATACATTCGCGTGCAGTATCAACTGTAAAAGACATTTTTGAGAATGAGCAATCCCGCAGACTCCTTCCCAAGTGGAAAACAGCCGGCAGATATACGGATACGGTAGGCCCGGAAGATATTGCTCTGGTCCTTGACTTGAGCCGGTACGGACCGTTGGCATCCGGGCTCCACAAGGAACAAGGAACACGGTAGTACGGTGCGCCAGACAAACATGTATATAAGGATTCCGCTCGAGGTGGTAAGATGACAATAACATTTCATTGCAGCCATTGCGGCAAGAAGGTTGAGGCCCAGGATAGCGCGGCCGGCAAATGGGCGAAGTGTCCGGCCTGTCGCAACAAAATATATGTCCCCGACCTCCGTGATGACGAAGAGCTGAAGCTTGCCCCGATAGACGAAACCGAGGAAGAAAAAGAAAAGAGACTGATGGCGGAGACGCACCGGCTTACGCAGGACATATTGCAGGAAAGAGAAATCCCCGAGGCGGCCGGCCTGGGCGAGCCAGTAGCCGAGATAAACGAAAAAGAGCTGACCAAGCGCATAATTACCTATCTTCGACTAATGGCAGACGGCGAGCTGGACGAGGCCCAAAAGGCCGCTGATTCGGTAGCGCCTTATCGCCGCCAGGCAACAAAAATCCTCGACCAGATTGCCGTCAGTCAGATACCCGAACCGGAACTGGCCGACATCCCGCAGCATGTGCTTTCAGGTCTGATAAGAAACCTGCGGACCAGAATAAGCTGACCCAACCCCCAAATAAATTTGGGGGCTAAATATTTAGGTTAGCTCCGCCTATGGCATAGACGGTCCCAAAACACACCAAGCATCTGCAAGTCCTCCACGATTTTATCGGCCCACAATCTCACAGGCCGAGCAGGTCGCCCCAATTTGGCTCAAGCCCAGCTATTTCTTATATTTTATAAGGCAGGTGCAATGCAACTCGGTTGAGCCTGCCTATGGAAACTTGGAGGGAAACTTGGTATGGCCAACGGGACGACAGTTGTGCACGTCACCCATGAGACGATAGGAAAGATCGGCGGTATAGGTGCGGTCTTAAACGGCCTTTTCACGTGCAAATCATACCTCGACGCCGTTGAGCGGTCTATTCTTGTCGGCCCATTGTTTACCACAGAAGGCTCAGCGTTAGATCGTCTCGGCGAGAACGGCGAGGTGCTCTACTCATCAATTGACGGGCTCATAAACCCAGGTTATGCGCCGGCTTTTCGCAAGCTGGAGAGCTTTTACAACGCCGGTATCGTCTACGGCAGGCGTACATTCGTGGACGAGCAGACGGGCGTAAAAAGCTCTCCTGAAGTGCTGCTGGTCGATGTAAGACACATAGATAAAGGCGCAATCGACGAATTTAAAAGACGCCTATACGGAGAATTTGGCCTCCGCAGCCATCTATACGAGCATTTGTGGGAGTACGAACAGTATGTCAGATTGGCGCCGGTGGCAATCGCTGCATTGAAAGCACTGGGCGCAGCTAACGAATCGACAGTCATTATCGCTCACGAGTTTATGGGAATGCCCACGGCATTGGCAGCTATTCTCGAACCTGGCTGCAATTTTACAACGGTTTTCTATGCACACGAAGTAGCGACAATGCGCCGCATTGTCGAAGAGCACCCAGGCCACGACACAATGTTTTATAACGTTATGAAATATGCTCACAAAGACAGGCTGTACGTCAACGAGATGTTCGGCGACCAAAGCTCTTACTTCAAACACGCCCTGGTAGAAGCTTCGAAATACTGCGACCATATATTCGCTGTCGGCGATTATGTAGCAGAAGAGTTGCGGTTTCTTGCGCCAGAATTCGAGACGGCAGACATCCATGTAGCGTATAATGGCATACCCGCATATAGAATCACTGTGGCTGAGAAGCTCGCCTCAAAAGAAAGGCTGCAACGGTATTGCCAAACCCTGCTGGGCTATAAGCCGGATTTCATATTCACACACGTCACCAGACTTATACGGAGCAAAGCATTGTGGCGGGATTTGCGCGCGCTGTATCCAATAGAAGACAACTTCAGATCCCTGGGCAAAACAGCGGTACTTTTCATACTTTCCACCGAGGTGACCCAGCGACCCAGCCACGACATCTTCAATATGGAGTCGGCATATAATTGGCCTGTCGCTCACCGCGAAGGCTGGCCGGATCTATCCGGCGGCGAGGCCAATTTCTACACCGCCGTGCAAGAATTCAACGCCAGAAGCCGAAATATAAAAATCATCTTCATTAACCAGTTTGGGTTCCGCCAGAAAAACTGTGGCAGAAGAATGCCCGAAGATATGGAATTTATGGACATCCGCAGAGGAACCGATGTCGAATTCGGGCAGAGCATTTATGAGCCGTTCGGCATATCTCAACTCGAGCCCCTAACATTCGGCGGAATATGCGTGTTCAGCAGCGTCTGCGGATGTTCCGGCCTCCTGCGGGATGTAGCCGGCACACAAGATGTCAAAAATGTCATCGTAGCTGATTACACAAACCTCTCCGAATGCAACTATGCCGAGATAGAAGATTTACTGCAAATCGACCGGCGGGTGCGCGACCAGGTGGAAATCAAAGAGAGTGCCAACGTCGCAGAAGAAATAGTCCAGCGCCTGCCCCAAAATGAATCTGAAATTGAGAGTCTGATTGGGACCGGCTACCGCCTTGCAGCAAACATGAGCTGGGATGTGATAGTGAAAAACTATCTGCTCAGCGGTCTGCAGAAGACGCCCCATTCGCTTCGCTCAGGGCAGGCTGCGAGAATTTCCAGCCCGTGACACGCACATGCCCCCGCGCTTTCTTGCGAAAGCAAGAGCGGGGGGTCATCTACCCTCTGCTATCTGTCTTCTGCCGTCTGTCTTTTCCATCCTGATCACTGTCAGCGAGTAGGCCGGGAATGCGTGCGTGAGCTTATTCTGGATGCCGGTGAGGGTGCTACTGATAGGCACAACTTTGCCGGGATTCTCAAGTGAGTTGTTATCCTCAGGACGCTCAGATGTCAGCACCGTAAGCTGGGCTTTCGATGGGCGGGAATCCACCCCCTCAAGGTTCAGGGTCGCAGTGACAGGCTCAGCCGAGGTGTTGATAACCTTGTAGGGTATGCTTCGCATACCGGCAAATTGGCCAAATGGTATGCAGAAATCTGCATACCCTACTCGTCAAGGTAGCAGCGAATACCACGGCCTTTCAGTTCTACCCTTATGTCGTACCAGCGGTTCGCCTCGATGCTGCCGCGAAGATGACGGCCGACCGGACTGCGATTGAACTCAATACCGTGCTCTCGGTTGCCCCAGCCGCCCAGGTTCCACCAATACTTATTCCCATCTTTGTGGCCGAAGACAATCAGGAAGCCTTCCGCGCCCGCAAGTTTTCTTGCCTTAAGCGTGAGCGTGTAGTCGGACCAGGTCTGATCACCAAAGTAACTCAAGCCGACAACAGAGTCGCTCTGCCTGTAGGCGCCCTCTACAACGGACCACTTACCCCCTTCAGTAGTCCAGCCTTCGGCCTTCGCGGAGCGACATAGCCGCTTCGGCGGAGTAGGCTCGGCGACTTTGGAAAAATCGCCGGCATAAAGAATCTCGCCGTTCTTCGCTACGCGAATTTCCTTGAACTCAGCGGCAGTGTCCCAGGTGCCGACTCCGATAGCCCCGCAAATGGACGGGCGTTTGGATGGGACATAGTCCACGTTGGTCCCGATGGTGTAGGTCGGACGGTTTAGGGCAAAAAGCTTCCAAAGGTGATACGAAACTGTCCCAAATACGCGGGAACCGTCGAAGTAGATCATGCCGTGCCAGCCCGAGCGTCCCTTGACGTGGGCAAGCAGCGGGGCATACGACACCATTCGCACGACGTCAGCATTTCGCTCCAGGCCCATAAGAAAAGCACCTTCAGCCAGCGCCGCGATGAGGTTGCCTTTCTCAGGACCTCCCTCCGGCGATGTGACCGCGATCTCACCGACATACACAGGCGGAGCATTCCGGTCTCGATTGTCATAGCGATTGAATTGAGAAAGGAACCAGGTCGGTGCATTGTAAAAGTGCTCGTCCACCATATCGTATGATGCATCGGGAATCGCGTAGTCTGCGATATAAGTGATGTTGGGATAGCTTGTCTTGAGCTTCGAGTGGATGAGCCTGTAACGCTCCTCATATTGCCGCATGCCGTTTTCATTGCCGATTTCGATGAACTTAAGATCAAAAGAGGCTGGATGGCCACTCCGCGCCCGCAATTGACCCCAGGTGGAATCGACCGGGGCATTGGCATACTCGACAACGTCAAGGAAATTGGACACGACCCAACCCATTTCTTCCATCGGCACGTGTTCGGCCAGCCGGTACAGACAGCTCTGTCCGGCGAATCCGACAAACACCGGCTCTGCCTTCAGATCCTCGCAGAACTGCAAATACTCGTAAAGGCCCATGCCGGGCGGCCGGTCTATTCAAGACAGACGTGATCCAGGATGCAGATGGCCGAGTAAGGCTTTTCTGGGAGAAGGTAGAGGCTTGGCGAGATTGGGCTGCTTTGAGTGAAGGCTGTTATATATTACGCACCAATATTACCGACTGGAGCGGCGAGGATTTGTGGAGGGCTTACATGCAGTTGACAGATGCAGAGGCTGCGTTTCGCATCCACAAGAGTGACTTGCGGATTCGGCCTATTTGGCATCAGCGTCAAGATCGTGTAGAGGCCCATATCCTGGTTTGTTTTTTAGCCTATGTGCTGTGGAGAACATTAGGGCAGATGTGTCAGCAGAAGGGTCTTGGTGATGAGCCCCGGCGGGTGCTGGGTGAGCTCAGTAGGATACGTCTTGTGGATGTTATACTACCTACCCGCTCAGGGATAGAGATTCGGCGTCGTTGTGTCTCGCAGCCGACCGACCACCAGGCCATTCTGCTGCATCACCTGGGGCTGCAC
>Ga0315296_10003571_pt1 | contig 12950 bp, 11 predicted proteins | sample YL17G14_18_MG_FD_203921 | JGI IMG/M metagenome (GOLD analysis project Ga0315296, IMG submission 203921) | Sediment microbial communities from Yellowstone Lake, YNP, Wyoming, USA - YL17G14_18 | ecosystem: Environmental > Aquatic > Freshwater > Lake > Sediment | place: USA: Wyoming | collected... | reverse complement strand
CTTCCTTTGAGTGGATATTGGTTTAAAATTGTAGAATATGATAATACTTTTGGGTTAATGAGTTTATGCGTTAACGAGTTTAGGCGTTCATAATCCGTTACTATTACCAAACGAAGGTTTGGACAATTACAGAGAATGTTGGATACCTCCTGTAAGTGCTTTGCATCAGTTATCAAGGTTTTTACCTGACAGTCATTCAAAATGTATTCTAATTTCTTTGCTTTAACCTGAGGGTTTATCACGACGAATATGCCAGAGGCCTTCAGTATTCCAAAAATAGAGACAACGGATTCAACAGAATTCTCTAAATATATAGCAGCTCTATCCTGTTTTTCTAACCCTTCAGAGATTAAAGCATTAGCAAGTGAATTGGCGAAATTGTTAATCTCGATAAAGGTAAATCTCCTGTCCCTGCAAACCAACGATACCTTATCAGGGAGTCGTTTTGTGCTCTCTTCTAAAAATTCATTAACCAGCATTGCCTTTCCTTCTTATGTAAGAAGTTAGTTTATCCAGGGAATCTAAATTGTCAGGAATCAATTCTTCGTCCTCCACCCTGAAATCAAATGTTTCCTCAATGAAACTCACTAACTCCAGAACCCCTGTAGAATCAATAATTCCCTTCTCCAAAAAGGAGTCATTATCGTTCAAGGTATTTGAACCAACACCCAATAAAAAATTATTAATAACGAATGCTTTTATCTTCTCTTTAACATCAACCCCGTTCATCTCTCTGATACGAGCCATTATTGCAACCTCCTTTTTGCACTACTGCAAATCCAACCTCTTAATCTCGGCTTGAGGTCCTCAGACACATCGAGAGAGAAGGCTTTTAAACTCGTCGAAACTATGATTTGTATAGCAGGTTGTTTTATGCCTTTATTACTTTATCAAAATACATTGACAGGTTTTTAACGAGATTTCTCGTATCAACTATAAGCTGTGAATTTTCAACTATAAACTCAGGGTCATAAACCGAATGATCGGTTGCAATGATTACACAGTCATATCTCGTGAGATTTTCGGCAGTCAAGGGAACAGAATCTTTTTTAACCTTGTATTTTCTCATCTTAGGTGCTTTTGGAATATATGGGTCATTATAATCTACAATTGCACCTCTTTCTTCCAGAAGTTCTATTAACTTAAACGACGGGGACTCACGAGGGTCATCAACATCCTTTTTGTATGCAAGCCCGAGGATCAGTATCTTCGACCCCTTTACGCTTTTCCCCTTATTATTAAGGGCATCCATAGTCTTCTGAATCACATAATATGGCATATTGGCGTTTATTTCCCCGGCAAGTTCTATAAATCGTGTGGGAAAATCATATTCCCTTGCCTTCCATGTCAAATAAAAAGGGTCTATAGGAATACAGTGTCCACCAAGGCCAGGCCCGGGATAGAATGCCTGAAAGCCAAAGGGCTTTGTCTTTGAGGCTTCAATAACTTCCCATATATCAATTCCTATCCTGTCAAAAAGCATTTTCATCTCATTAACAAGGGCTATATTTACCGCCCTGTAGATATTTTCGAGAAGTTTTGTGGCCTCGGCAACCTTTGTCGAAGATACAGGCACAGTCTCTACAACTATTGAATCGTAAAGTGCCTTTGCAATCTTAAGACAATTCTGCGTATAGCCTCCAATAACCCTGGAAATTTTAGAGGTAATGAAGGTTTTATTACCAGGGTCTTCCCTTTCAGGTGAATAGGCAAGATAGAAATCCTCTCCTGCCTTTAATCCTGTCTCCTCAAGTATCCCCCTTATATCTTCATCTGTAGTCCCTGGGTATGTTGTGGATTCAAGGACTACAAGCTGACCTTTGCGAAGGTATTGAGCTATAGTTTTTGTTGTATTAAAAACGTAGGTCATATCGGGCTCACGATTTTTGTTAAGGGGTGTTGGTACACATATGATAATGCAATCCATATCTGGAAGCTTTGAAAAATCAGATGTTGGAGTGAACAGTGATGCATTTTGCATAATGTGTGATGCATCAATATGTTTTATATAACTTTTGCCCTTTCTGAGCAATTCTATTTTTTCAGGATCAATATCAAAGCCTGTTACATAAAACCCTGCCTTGCAGAATTCAATCACAAGAGGAAGCCCTACATAACCAATGCCAATAATGCCAATATTAGCCTTTTTTGATTTAATTTTTTTGATCAACATTATACGATGTCTTTTCGTTTGTCTACGTTCTCCGCCAGCCCTTGAATCTGAACCATTCACATACACGCAGGCTAAAGCCTGCGGCTAAGGGAATTATGATGGGCGAGATTACGAGCTCTTCATTCTGCCCTGATCAGATAGTCTGTTAATAAAATTGATTATTTTTTATGTTAACCCTGTGTATAGGAGGGTTCAGATTTCATTTCCAATTTTTTGTCTATCTTGCCAAAATTTGCTGGCTGCGAAGCAGGGCGGGCAAGTGCGGAATGACAGACTTATTACTATGTTTTCAATATTTGATACCTCGCAGCTTTCTGCTGGGTAGTTCATTGAAGAGACTTTAAAACTCAGAATTATTTTATATGAAGGGATCTCAATCGTGCTTCCCGGATAAGTAATTCTTTTTCCTTTTCATGGAGCTTTTTCATGAGATCGAAAATTTCTTCTCTTTTTGCGTCAAGCTCTTGTTCTCTCATTTTATATCTTTCCTCGAGGAGGAGCATCCTGTCAGAAAGATTTCTTGTGAGTGTTGTCAGATCATCGTGTTTGTACGTGGTTTCAACACCGGCATCTGATTGAAGCCTTCTTTGGTCAATACTGTAAGGTTCCACCAAATCTTTAATTACTTCGTTTACTATATCAGCAGATATTGATTTTTTTTCCTCGACAAATCCATAGAGAAGTGAAGCATCACACAGAATGTTTATCATTCGTGGTATGCCATCTGATTTTTCAAAAATCCTTTCCAAGGAAGTGTCATCAAATATCTTGTTGTTATTCGACCCTGCCAGTTCCAGCCTCTGTTGAATATATGCGTAAGTTTCATCTTTATCTAATGGTGAAAGATGATATCGTATAGTTATTCTCTGTCGAAGTTGTTCAGATTGAGGATGATTGAGTTTTGTCGCTAATTGAGGTTGCCCAACAAACACTATCTGGATTAATTTAGAAGTATGTGTTTCAAAGTTAGACAAAAGCCGCACCTCTTCGAGTTGTTCGAAGTCAAGGTTTTGAGCTTCATCAATGATTAAAACCACCTGTTTTTTCTTTACGAATTGTTCGATAAGAAAATCATGTAATTTGGATAAGAGCTGTGCCTTATTTTTACCTTCGCCATTTATGCCGTAGTCCTGCAGAATCATTTCAAGCAGTTGAACAGAATTTACGTTTGTATTCACAATTTCAGCAGTAACAACGTTTTTATCCAGTGTTTTTAATAATTTTTTAACAAGCATAGTCTTGCCTGAACCTATTTCCCCGGTAAGTGCGACAATACCTTCTCGCTGTTTAAGACCGTAAATAAGATAAGACAGGGCTGTGTTATGAATTTTGCTCTGAAAAAATGTATCTGGGTCTGGAACAAGTGAAAAAGGTCGCCTGTTAAATCCAAAAAATTTACAGTACATATATTTTCTCTCTACTTATTTCATCATTAATCTTTAAGTTATTTTTTACTTAAAGTCTCAGGGGTTGTGTTCTGAGTGTAGTAATGATAGTATTTTTTGCCGATTTCTTTAGAACCATTCAGGACAACCCCGAGAATTTTTTCTTTTCCGATAAAGTCTATCGCTTTTTTCAAGTCATCCTTTGGTGTTTTGTTTATATATCCGACAATAACAACAACGTCAATATTTTTCGAGAGCAAGAGAGCATCCGTCACAGGAAGTATCGGAGAAGAGTCAAAAATTATGATTCTATTTTCATATCTGGATTTTATTTCATCTATGAAAGCATGCATTTTGCTCGAATCAAGCCATTCCGAGGGATTCTTTAATGAATTCCCGGCAGGTATATAGGAGAGTTTATTATTACCTACTCTCAATATAATTTTTTCAAGTGGAGTGCCCTTAGTGAGATAATCAGATAAACCAAGCCCCGGCTTAATATTCAAATATTTATGAATGCTTGGATTTCGAAAATCAGCATCAACCAACAAAGCAGTTATCGATCGTACCTCTGACATTGTAATTGCAAGATTGATTGCTGTAAGAGTCTTTCCATCACCGAGGTTAGGGCTTGTTATTAAAATTGTATTACCGGATTGCTTTTTAAGCGAATAGAGGATATGGGTTCTAAGCTTTTTATATTCTTCAACTGCAGGAGAACCACCATCTGCAAGAGCCACGAGTCTATTATTGTATATTATGTTGCTGTCGATGCTTTCAAACTTAGAAGGCAGAATAGTTGTCATATCTTCAATACCGGTGCCGGTGCCAACAACTGTTTCAGTCTTCTCTAACTTCTTTAAAGCTTCTTCTATTTTACTCATTTTTTATGTACCTCCATTGTTATTAACCGAATAAATAATAATATTTCTCTTTTATCAGTAAACCCAAAATTACTATCGTGTAGAAAACACCTAATAAAATTATTGAAATATTTTGCTTTCGAGCACTCACTATGTCTTGCTGAGTCGTTATGCAGGGTATACATGCAAGTACAGTGACACCATATTCAGATTTAATGTGCTCGGACGATTTAATGGGATTCTTTAAATAATCTAAAGTTAATACCATAAAAATACCAGCAATAGTTCCAGTGAATAACCCTAACAAAATCATCTTTAGAGGAGTTGGTCCACTTGGTTCTACTGGCAAGATTGCAGGGTCAATTATCTTAAATGTAGTTTGTTTGGTTTTTTCTTCAACACTTGAACTTATTTTTGCATCCTCTAACCGTCTCAGGAGAGTTTGATATAAAGTATTATTTACTGTATAGTCTCTTGTGAGTCTTGTCAGTTCCTGTTCCATGCGCGGCACGCTATGAGCTTTAGATCTCTGGATAGCTATCTTTCCTTTAAGAACCCTTTCTCTTTCTTTAAATGACGCTATTTCTTGGTCAGTTCTACTCAGATCTTCTTTCAAACGCTGATACATCGGATTAATAGTCATTGTCTGGCTTCCATCTGCCACCTTTTGTTGACTTTGTCTATTTAATTGTTTTTTGAGCTCTTCTATTTCTCTCTTCACTCTTATGACATCTGGATATTTATCTGTATATTCAGTCATTAACCGAGCTAACTCGGTCTGTAATGCAGAAAGTCTTCCGGTTAAGGAAGTTGAATCAGTTGAGGTAAACCCTACTATCATAGGTTCTTCTTTAGAAAGCTGTGCAACCAGATTTTCTTTTTTTCTTTCCAGCTCTTTAATACGCAAACTTGTGTTCGTAAGATCAGTAGTGTATCTCTCTAAATTTACAAGGGTTGTCTGTTCAACGCCGGGTAATTGGCCAATATTCTCTTCTTTGAATGTTCTTAATGCTTTTTCCGATTCTTCTAATTTCGCTTTGTAAAGTTCAAGTTGTTTCTGTATAAATTCTACCGAATCAGTTGACTCAGCCTGTTTCGCAGAAATATTTTCAGTTATAAGTAAAGTTGTAAGATTATTTGCCATATCTCTTGCATGAGCAGGTTCTGAGCTCTTGAATATAATTTGAAACATATCTCTGCCCTTTTGTTTTAGTTCAATCTGTTTTTTGAGGGCGTTTATTTTTTCTTCAAGTTGAACCTCTGTCAGATTATCATCTGGATAATTTTGTTTTAAAACTCTTTCAAGAAAAGCCCTGCTTTCTATTTGCTGCCGTATGGTATTGAGCCTTTCGGACATGTCTGAAGTGTAGGCAATATCTTTCATTAACGGTTTGATAACATTTGCCTGCTCAATGAGTACCGTTGTGCTCGAAGTATATCTTTTAGGAAGAAAAATAGCAGCTAAAATAGCAACTGTTAAAACAACAAAGAAGGGGATGAAAAAATGAAATTTGTTTCCGATGAAAAGTTCATAATATTGCTTGTAGTCAAATATTTTGTTTTCTTTTGCCATAATTATCTCCTTACTATTTTTAAATAAAATGTTTAAAAAAAATCAATTTTACTCTTCTCTACCAAAAACTATCGGGTATATATACAATATCCCCTGGTTGTAAAACAATGTTTTGTGTTAAATCCCCTTTCGCGACAAGGTCTTTTATTCTATGGGGTAGTTTCTCATTATTCCGTATAAGTGAAGCATTTTTCAAATCTGAGTTTGGAGTAAGAACTATCTGGGAAAAAAGTTCTAAGAGAGTCGTTTTTCTTTTAAGCACTACAACGTTTGAGGTAACCCCTCTTCCCATAACAAAAACCTTGGGGCTGTTTATTTGAGTTAGGATCACTGTAACATTCGGGGCCTGAACAAAGGCTGTCAAACGCTTTATAATAACTTCAGATAATTTAGTAGTGGTATACCCACTGGCTTGAACGTCTCCAACAAGGGGTACTGAGATTTTACCATCTGGCCTGACTGGTATCGTAATGCTGAGTTCAGGATTCTTCCAGACCAATATCTGTATCATGTCTTCAGGGCCGAGCACGTATTCATCATTCGCATATGCTGAGGGGATTGCTACTATTAACAGTGTAAAAACAATAAAAAAAATCTTTTTCATTCTGACCTCCTTATATTTAAAGAATAATAACCCGCTGCTAAAGTTCAATAGCTCAGCCATTTAGTATATTTCAATTATCATACCAGAGCTGAATTATTTTATAGTTATCACCTATGGCCGATCTTTCTAAAACTATTTTGAATTTAACAGTTTCGGCTCTCTTTAACATGCTAACTTTTTACAATCTCAACACTATCTATGTTATAGCTTCTGAAACTCGGTACGATTTTTTGAACTGCAGGTACCACTTCATCAACAGCATTTTTTAGAACAATGCGTTCAAGTTCTAAAATATGTTTGTTAAAATCATCTATAGAGGGAATTTCGGGAATAGCTATCCTGAGTTTTTCATGAAACGTGGATACTATCATTTCTGATTCATCAAAAAGTTCCTCATAGAGCTTCTCCCCTGGCCTCAGTCCTGTATAATCTATCTTTATGTCTTTATGAGGAATAAATCCTGATAACTTTATAAGGTTTTCTGCAAGGTCGATAATCTTTATTTGTTCGCCCATATCGAGCACAAATATCTCACCGCCTTTTCCTGCAGCAGCAGCTATAAGGACAAGTTGTATAGCCTCAGGAATGACCATAAAAAATCTCTTCATCTCAGGGTGAGTAACTGTTACTGGCCCGCCTTGTTTTATCTGTTCTTCAAAAATAGGTACAACGCTCCCATTGCTACCGAGGACATTTCCAAATCTCACAGTTGTAAATTTAGCAGTGTTTTGGAAATTCATACTCATGGTTAAAAGTTCTGCCACACGTTTTGTTGCACCCATAATACTTCTTGGATTTACAGCCTTGTCCGTTGATATCATCACGAAGCTTGCTACATTGTGCCTTGAAGCTGCTTCAAGAAGTTTTTTTGTTCCAAATATATTATTCTTTATAGCTTCTATCGGATTATATTCCATCAAAGGGACGTGCTTATAAGCAGCAGCATGAAAAATAATCTGTGGTTTGTGTTTTGAAAATAAATGTTCTAAATTGACAGCATCCTGAATATCTCCAATAACAGTGCATATATCTGTTTCTTGTTTTCTCTTTCTTAACTCGATGTCCACATGCATGAGCGTATTCTCATATCTATCAAACAGGATGAGTTTAGAAGGGCTGTAATCAATTATCTGTCGACAGAGCTCAGAACCGATTGTTCCACCTGCACCCGTTATCATAACAGATTTACCTTCAATATAGTCTTTTACAGATTCTAAATCAGTTCTCACAGGCTCTCTCTGAAGAAGGTCTTCAAGCGAGACAGGCTTTATATGCGAAACACTATATTGTATCTTGAGAAATGAGAAAAGAGTTTTTTCATCAATGTACCTAAGTTCTACAAGTTTTGACCCAAGTCTTCCCCCATCCTTTTTTTGTAAAGTCAGTGCTTCCTGTACCTGGGATTCTGACACTACATTGGCATCAATCAGCATTTTCCCAAGTTTTGCTTCCACAGAAATATTGCCCAGAAGTATATCATTGAGTCCTGGTAATTTCTTTATGGTTATATTGAATGGCTTACATAGTTCATAAATCTCTTTGAGAGTTTTATTGCTCGCAGAGGGCATGGAGATAAGGATTTCCTCCGGTTTATATTTTTCAATGAATCTTGCGATCATACTATATGGTCCAAGGATTGGTACTCCATGAATCGCGAGTCCTTTTCTCAATGGATCGTCGTCAATAAACCCGACAGGTTTATATCCAAGGGTGGGGTTGCTCTTCATTTCCCTTACAATTGTTTCTCCCGCGTTACCAGTTCCAATGATGATTGTTCTTCTTCCTGAATTTTGAGAACTTAAATATTCCCTTAAAATCCTTATTAAAAATCTGCTCCCTCCAGAAATAATAATAAATAATAGAAAGTCAAGCACATATATTGAGCGTGGATAGGGTATCTCACGGAAAAGATATCTCACTATAAGTAAGAAGATTATGCTTCCTATAGTTGCTGATTTTATGATTTTAATCAGATCACTAATGCTTGCATAACGCCAGAGGTCTTTATAAAGGCCTGCTTGAAGATAAAGAACAAGGCGTATTATTACAATTAGAGGTAAATACAATAGGAACAGGTTAAAATCCAAAGGTGGAATGACCCCATCGAATCTGATAAAAAAAGCAAAATAATTTGCGAGCGCTGTCTCAACGAGATGAGCAAAAATGACAAAAGCGCGCCTCTGTTTTATAACAATATCTTTCACAGTCTGGTATATTTTGGTTTTATTAATCATGAAGTATTCGATAAAAAGGTATCGTTCATTCTCACTTCAAAAAGTTTAAAAAATAGTTAAATCACCGTAACTTTTCTAATAAATGTTATACCCATCCAGTATCTCTAAATTTCTATCCAACAAATTCCTTACTAAAGATCTGAACTTTTGATAATCGAGGGGCTTTATCATGGAGTACGTTTTGCTGAAACCCTGAAGTAGGCTGATAAAATCTCTGTTGATGTGGTCAGTCAGTATAATTATGGGGAGATCTAATTTCTTTATCTCCTCAAACATGAAGTACCCAAAGGGATAACTTATTATTATCAATGCAAATTCCTTATTTTTCAACCTCGACAACAGGTTTTTGACATCTTTGAGTATTTCTGTCTTATGTCCCTCGAGTTCAAGGATCGCTGAACAGATATGTGAAAAGCCACTTTCATCAATTATTAATATCTTTTTCATAAAAAACTCTCTATGTCATTAGAGATTTATTAAGTTAGTAAAGGAAAGTTCTTGAAGATTTTTGCGTCATTGAAGACTCAGAATAAAAAAGTCTCTTTTAATCATTCTTTACAGCAATGCTCCGCCTTCTCGGTTACATTCAGAACCAAAAAGGATAACAGAAAAACTTAGAAACTGAAATTTATATTTAAAATTTATTTCTTATTAGAAAATATTTCAGGTGCTTTCAATATCATCTGCATAAATCCTCACGCCTATACTTCTGCCAAGAAGCCTTATGTTAACCAGAAACATATACTGGTCTTCTTTCATCTTGAGAATTCCTTCTGCACCTTTGAGCATTCCCCTCTTCACCCTAACCCATGTTCCCTCTTTGAGATGAGGATAAATATCAAGTTCTTTTCCACTCTCGACAAGAAGTCTCAGGGAGTGTATCTCTTCAAGTGGTACAGACGTAGGATGCCCTGGTTCCGCAGAGATAAAGGTTACGGCTCCCCTTGTCTTAAGCACCTTTATAAGCTCTTCTGGATTCGGAGATCTGTGTACAAAAAGGTACCCAGGAAAGAGTGGAAAGTCAATAAGCTTTTTTCTGTCTTTCCACTGTCTCCACTTCTTTACAGAGGGCAGAAAGGTTTCTATTCCTTTCTTCCGCAATTCACCATTAGTAACAAACTCGTGTCTTGCCTTAACATATAAGACAAACCATTCCATGAATTTTCCCCCTCCCTCTTTGAGTATAGCAACGATTATACCAAGTAAGAATTCAGTAATAATTTTTCTAAGGATCTTCATATTTTTAAATGAAAATTTATTTAACAAAAACTTAAATCTTTGAGGCGATTACGATTGAAATGTTGATATGTGAGTTTAAGAAAGACTCTTATAAAAAGGAGCTTATTTTTTATTTAAGGGCATGTGAGTGGAAAAATTTGGTAAAATTATTATGTATCTTATGGAAACACTTGTTCAGATTGCTGTATCCATCAGATACATTTTATACAACTTAAGTTTCCAGAAGTCTCTTATAAAATGCCTTTCTTGATATCCCCAGACTCCTGGCAGCCTTCGACTTATTGCCCATACACTCCTGGAGTGTATCCCTTACTGCCTGTATTTCCAAATCTTTCAAAGTTTTCTTAAAAGTAGTTTCAGTTTTTTCCTTAAGGGATAAACATTCCTCAGGCAATTCCTTTAAGGTAATCATATTCCCTTTTCCTAAAACAACTGCTCTCTCTATAACATTTTTTAGCTGCCTAACATTCCCCGGCCAGTTATAGTTTTGGAATACTCTCATTACATGATCTGAAACGGTGAGTACCTTCTTCTCTCTTATACAGAAATCTTTTACAAATTCTGCCACAAATAGCGGTATGTCATCTTTTCTTTCCCTGAGTGGAGGTACATTTATATGTACCACATTTATCCTGTAAAGAAGGTCTTCTCTGAAATTACCAGCCTGAACTTCTTTTTTAAGATCACAATTAGTAGAGGATAGCAGACTGAAGTTAACCTTAATCTTTTTGTTACTTCCAAGCCGCTCAATTTCTCTTTCCTCGAGAATTCTGAGGAGTTTTGCCTGTACTGGAGGCTTAAGTTCACCGATCTCATCGAGTAATATTGTGCCACCAGAGGCCTCCTCAAAACGCCCTATTCTCCTTGAAAATGCACCTGTATAAGCCCCTCTTTCACAACCGAAGAGTTCTGACTCTATGAGCTCTCTTGGCATGGCAGCACAGTTAACTGTAATAAAGGGCTTGTCCTTTCTTGTGCTGCTATAGTGTAACGCCCTTGCTATAACCTCTTTTCCTGTGCCTGTCTCACCACAAATCAGTACACTGCTTGCTGAATCTTTGATTGCCTCAATAGTTTTAGATATTTTAATCATCTCCGGGGTATTACCAATAATACAACTTCTTTTCTCTTCTGAAAGCCTTTTTTTTAGGAGTTCTATCTCTCTTTTCATACTTCGCTGTTCGACTGCCCTTACAAGAATGCTCTTAAGTTTCAGATAATCAACTGGTTTGATAAAATAATAAAAAGCGCCATGGATGATTGCAGAAACAGCAGATTCAACCGTTCCATAGGCTGTAAGAAAGATAACAGGAACATCAGGATAGTGTTCAGTAATATATTCAAAAAATTGCATCCCATCCTTGCCCGGCATCTTCAGGTCAGTGATTACTGCATCTACATTCTCCTTACCTATTACTTTAGTTGCACTTTCAACATCCTTCGCTTCAAGCACAGCGTAGCCATCTTCTGATAATATGGCAGATAGCACTTTGATAGCATTAGGCTCGTCATCTACAATTAAAATATCCCCTTTACTTTTGCCTTTCATTTTACTTCACCGATTGAATTGATCGGAAAGTATAACTTTACTGTGGTTCCTTTTCCTTTCTTACTTTTTATCTCGAGATGGCCATTATAGGACTGAATAATTTCACGAGTTATAAACAACCCGAACCCTTTTCTTTTATCTTCTGTGGGTATGGACCGGACATCAATTCTGGTCTCAGCTATTCCCGGGCCAGTATCAGAAATCTCAATTGCAACAAAATCAATGCCAGTAAGGTTTTCCAGTCGTGTCCTTACTTTAAGCTCACCTCCAGAACGCATAGCCTCTATTGCATTGTTTATAACATTGAGAATTGCCTGCTCAATCTGAAAGTAGTTGATCATTATAGAAGGAATATCCCCATATTCATAGATTGACCTGATGTTATAGGTATGTGTTTGAAGAAATGAAAGTACTTCTATTTTCTTTAGTAATGAGTTAATATCTGTCAAAGAAAACCTTTCATACGAAAAAGATGCACTGAGAAACTGTGAAATGAAATTATCAATCCGCGAGATTTCTTCTTTCATTATCTTTGTAAACTCAGTGAGGGCTGGTTCTTTAGCATATTTTTCACTAAGGTATACAACAGCACCCTTTATAGCATTTAAAGGATTTCTCACTCCATGTGCAAGAGTTGAAGCTGTCTTACCAATATCAATAAATCGCTGTGAGCTCTGGAGGTTTTGTATAACAGAACAGGTTAAAATATTAGAGATGGTTATTTTAACTCCGTTATCACCTTTTACAGTCCTTAAAGGATCTATTTCTATGTCTACTTTAAAATGATCAAGGGGACATTTAAACTGATATTCTTTCAAAGTAATTTTTTTATTTTTTTCTAAAGCTAATGATAAAGCATCTTTTTCACCAGAGAATATCTGTGGGAATACTTTATAGTAATTTTTACCCAGTGTAGTAGAGGCATTTTTCCCCGTAAGCTTGGCGATCTCCTCCCCCCAAGAACTAATACATAACCTGCTATCAGTAGAAAAAGAATATATTTCCTTCATATTGTGTTACATGTATGATCTTCTTAATTTAAGCTAATTAAAATTACGAAAAAGGAAACAACCGGCATTTTTAATTTATCTGACTCATCGAGAAGGATATTTACCGCTTTGCTGAGTTCAGATGGTTTTTGTCCCCCGGTGAAGAACATAATCATTGATACTGGGACTTCTCCCGCAACTTTCAGTATCTCCTCATCAGGATACCCAGAACGTACAATCTCTTTTACATCTAATCCCTGTTCAATAAGCATCTGTTTGAGTTTCTTCACTGTTAAAGATATTCCTCCTTTAATCCTCTCTATCTCTCCCTTTTCACCTCT
>Ga0315296_10003570_pt1 | contig 12954 bp, 13 predicted proteins | sample YL17G14_18_MG_FD_203921 | JGI IMG/M metagenome (GOLD analysis project Ga0315296, IMG submission 203921) | Sediment microbial communities from Yellowstone Lake, YNP, Wyoming, USA - YL17G14_18 | ecosystem: Environmental > Aquatic > Freshwater > Lake > Sediment | place: USA: Wyoming | collected... | reverse complement strand
GAGCGCCATCTGGGCGAACAAGCTCCGCTCCTTCATGACGGTGCTCGGGAACATCATCGCCGTCACGTCGATCATCGCTGTCGTGTCGCTCATCCAGGGGCTCAACGCGGCGGTGAAGGACGCCATCCTCACCGAGGTGGAGGCGGACGCGTTCGTGGTGCAGCGCCGGCCGATCACCATGAGCGAGGAGGAAGAAGAGAGGACCCGGAGCTTCCCGCGCGTGACGCTGGATGACGCCAGTGCGATTCGCCGCTTCAGCCCGGTCGTGAAGGCCGTGATGGCGGAGGCGGGCAACTCGGGGGCCGCCACGTACCGGGAGCACGTCCTCGAGAGCGTCAGCATCCGCGGCGTCACGCGCGAATACCTGAGCTTCACGACCTACAAAATCGCCCAGGGCCGGTTCATCAGCCCCAGCGAGATCGACAGGAACAGGCCGGTGGTGCTGCTCGGGTGGGACACTGCCGACCGTCTCTTCAAGGGCGCCGACCCCATCGACAAGATCATCAAGATCGAGGGGTCGCATTTCCGCGTGGTCGGCGTTGCCGAGAAGAAAGGGGCGATCTTCGGGATGTCCCAGGATGAGTTCGTGGTGATCCCGCTCGGCGCCTTCCAGAAGCTGTTCGGTTCGAGGCAGTCGCTCCAGGTGACGGTGAAGCCCAAGGACCCGTCGCTCGTGGACGCGGCCATGGAGGATGCGACGGTGGCCCTCCGGATCCAGCGCCGGCTGGGGCCCAAAGAGAGGGACAACTTCGGCCTGTTCACGTCGGAGACGTTCCTCAAGATCTACCGGGATGCGACAACCAAGATCTTCGCGGTGCTGATCGGCGTGGTTGCGCTGTCGCTGGTCGTGGGCGGCATCGTGATCATGAACATCATGCTCATGGTGGTCACCGAACGCACGCAGGAGATCGGCCTGCGCAAGGCGCTCGGTGCCAGGCGCCGCCACATCACGTGGCAGATCTTGACCGAGTCGGTCACCCTGTCGGTGACGGGCGGCGTGACCGGCACGGCCCTGGGATTCCTGGCTGCCCTGATCATCTCGAAGACGACGCCGCTGCCGGCCGCCGTGCAGTGGTGGTCGGTCGCGCTCGGAATCGGCATGACGGCGGCCGTGGGCCTCTTCTTCGGCCTCTACCCTGCGATGCGTGCGGCCAGGCTCGACCCGATCGAAGCCCTGCGCAGGGAATAGGGCAGGATTCGGGAATCAGGATTCGGGAATCGGGGAGTAGGGATTGGGGATGAGGATTCGGGAGTCGGGATTCAGGATTCAGGGAGGCCCCCACGCCGCCGTGTCACCCCTGGCGGCAGCATCCCAGTTCCTGATCCCTGACTCCTGATTCCCGATTCCTGATTCCTGATCCCTTCGCCCCCGGCCCCTAAGAACTGATATGCGTCTGGCACTATTCGGCGACATCGTGACTATCGCCCTGGACACGCTCCGCACCAACAAGATGCGTTCGGTGCTCACGGTCCTGGGCGTGGTCATCGGCATCACGGCGATTGTCGGCATGACGTCGCTCGTCCGGGGGTTCGACGAGTCGCTGCGCGACTCCATCAGGGAACTCGGGCCCAAGACCATCTTCCTCGCCAAGTTCAGCGGTATCAGTTTCGCGGCCGGCAACGAGTTCAAGGACCTCATCAAGCGCCCGGTCCTGACCGTGAACGATGCCTTCGCCATCGAGCGCGACGCGTCCACCGTGGACAAGGTCGACGTGTGGCTCGGCGCCTGGGGCATCGCGACCCAGGAGCGAGTGTTCTACAAGGGTGAGAAGACGAAGCCGATCTACGTGTGGGGCGTCACCGAGAACTACGCCGAAGCGAACTTCCTGAAGCTCGAATCCGGCCGGTTTTTCACCGCGGCCGAGGTGCGTCACCGGCGGCCGATCGTGGCGCTCGGCCAGACGGCGTACAAGGCGCTGTTTCCAATGGTCGATCCGGTTGGCAAGACCGTGCGGATCGGCGCCGTGCAGTACGAGGTGGTCGGCGTGATCGCGCCGAGGCCCAACGCGGGCGGGCTCGGCAGCGGCCAGGACGACTTCGTGGTCATCCCATACACGACGTTCCAGAAGCAGTTTGGCTGGGCCAGGATCTCGGGGCGCGTGCGCGTGCACGGCACCGTGACCGACGCGAACGCCATGCGGAGCGCCATGATCATCATCGTCCCGCGCGAGGAGGTGTCGCAGGCCGACGCGATACGCGAGGTCGAGCAGATCATGCGCATTCGCCACAACCTCACGCTCGAGAAGCCGAACGATTTCGACATAGTGAGCCAGGATGCGATTCTGAAAGTCTGGGATCAGCTCACCGGCTACATCTTCCTCGGCCTGGTGGCGCTGTCCTCGATTGCCCTGATGGTCGGCGGCATCGGCGTGATGGCCATCATGATGATCTCGGTGACCGAGCGGACGCGCGAGATCGGCGTCCGCAAGGCGCTCGGCGCGCGGCGGCGCGAGATCCTGTGGCAGTTCCTGCTCGAGGCTGTCGTGCTCACCTCGGTGGGCGGCATTCTGGGAATCGTGTTCGGCGCCTCGATCGGCCTCGGCGTGCACTACTTCACGAGTTTCCCCGTCTCGCTCCCCTGGTGGTCGTTCGCGCTGGGCATCGGGTTCTCCGCCTCGGTCGGCATCTTCTTCGGCATGTACCCCGCGTTCAAGGCGGCCCGGCTCGACCCGATCGAGGCCCTGCGCTACGAATGACACCATAGGGACACCACATTCTGTACGCCTACTCGAGGGCGTCTTCGTCATGCCGGCGAAGGCCGGCATCCAGCCAAGGCGGCGCCGGCGCGTCGCTCCGCAAACCGGGTTGACGGACCTGTAGAGCACGGTCTGCTCCGGACGCATCCGACACCGCCTCGAACTTCTCGTCATGCGGGCGGCATCCAGCCAGTTGCTGCCCTGGATTCCGGCGTACGCCGGAATGACGATTCACCGCAGCCCAAGTGGCCTGCGGGATTGGCGCGCCGATCTCACGCGATTTCGTTGTATGATTTGGGTTTGTGTCCTGGGCTGCGGGCACCGCCGTCGGGGAGGAGGATGACCGCCTATGAAGGTATTTGACGCCGCCACCATCCGGAACGTGGCGCTCGTCGGCCACAGCGGATCAGGCAAGACCCAGCTCGCCTCCGCGATCCTGTTCGACGCCGGCATGGTCAACCGGCTCGGCAGAGTGGACGACGGGACGACGGTGACCGACTTCGACGACGAAGAGATTGCCCGCAAGCACACCCTGGCCTCATCGCTCGCGTACGCCGAGTGGCGCAAGAACAAGATCAATCTCATTGACACCCCCGGCATCGCCAACTTCCTGAGCGACGCCCAGGCCGCCCTGCGCGTCGCGGATGCGGCGCTGATCGTTGTGGACGCGGTCTCCGGTGTCGAGGTGCAGACCGAAAAGACATGGGAAGCGGCCGACGAGCTCGATCTTCCGCGCCTGGTCGTGCTGAACCGCTACGACCGCGAGCGCGCCAGCCTCGAACGGTCGCTCGAGTCGCTGCACGCCGCCTTCGGCCGCACGGTGATCCCGATCCAGGTCCCGATCGGCGACGAGAAGGCGTTCAAGGGCGTGATCGACCTTGTCGCGATGACAGCGTTCACGTGCGAGGCCGATGGCAGCGGCAAGGTGACCGAAGGGCCGATTCCCGAGGGGCTGGCGGACGCCGCAAAGGCCGGCCGCGACGCGCTGATTGAAATGGTGGCCGAGGCCGACGACGGTCTGATGGAGAAGTTCTTCGAGGCGGGCACGCTGGCGCAGGAAGAGCTGGTCGAGGGCCTGCGCAACGCGGTCCTTCAGCGGCGGGTCTTCCCCCTGGTCTGCACGTCCGCGAGCTTGAACGTCGGCGTCCAGCCGTTGCTCGACGCCATCCTCCAGTTTCTGCCGTCGCCCGCCGACCGCGAGGTGAAGGGCACGAGCGCGAAGAGCGGCGACGAGGTGATGGTGAAGGCGGTGGATACCGCGCCATACGCGGCGTTCGTGTGGAAGACGGTCGCCGACCCGTTTGCGGGCCGCATCAGCATGTTCCGCGTCATGTCCGGCACGCTCAAGGCCGACAGCACCGTGTACAACCTGACCAGGGAAACCTCCGAGCGCCTTGGCCACGTCGTGCTGCTCCAGGGCAAGACGCAGACCGACGTGCCGGAAATCAAGGCGGGCGACCTTGGCGCCGTGGCCAAGCTGAAGGACACGGTGACGAGCGACACGCTCGCCGACAGGGGTGGCGTGAGGTTCCCGCCGATCGCCTTCCCGGAGCCGGTCCTTTCGTACGCGATGGAACCCAAGAGCCGCGGCGACGAAGACAAGATCAGCGGCTCGCTCCAGCGCCTCCAGGAAGAGGATCCGAGCATCCGGTCGAGCCGGGACCCGCAGACCAAGGAACTGCTGCTGTCGGGCCAGGGCCAGGTGCACATCGAGGTGACGGTCGCGAAGCTCAAGCGGCGGTTCGGCGTCGAGGTCAACCTCAAGCCGCCGCGCATCCCGTACCGCGAGACGATCACCGCGGCCACCGAAGCGCAGGGCCGTCACAAGAAGCAGACAGGCGGCCACGGCCAGTTCGGCGACTGCAGCATCAAGATGGAACCGCTGCCGCGGGGCGCGGACTTCGAGTTCGTGGACGAGATCTTCGGCGGGTCAATCCCGCAGCAGTTCCGGCCGGCCGTCGAGAAGGGCATCCAGGACGCCCGGCTGCGCGGGTACCTGGCCGGCTACCCGGTGGTCGACTTCCGGGTGACGCTGATTGACGGCAAGTTCCACCAGGTGGATTCGAACGAGCTGTCCTTCAGGATGGCGGGCCGCCTTGCGTTCAAGGACGCGATGTCGCGGGCCCGGCCGACCATTCTCGAGCCCATCATGAACGTCGAGGTCTACGCGCCGAGCGATTTCGCCGGTGACCTCATGGGCGACTTGAACGGCCGGCGCGGCCGCATCGGCGGCATGGACACCCGCGGCAGCATGACGGTCATCAAGGCGCAGGTGCCGATGGCCGAGCTGCTCACCTACGAGCAGCAGCTCACCTCGGCGACGGGCGGGCGCGGCTCCTATCACATGGAGTACTCCCACTACGAGGAGGTCCCGTCGCACCTCCAGACGAAGATTATCGCGGCGGCGAGGGCAGAGAAAGCAGGGGAAGCGGAGGAAGAGGAATAGGGGAGGGTCGGTCGCGGGCTATTTCTGTCTCGCGCCCCGTCCTCCCGGCGCGCGGCGCGATCCGCCGGATCCCTTCCGCGCGGCCGCGCGGGCCTGGCTCTTCACTTCGGCATCGGTCGCGGCAGCGTCCTCGCTCTCCTCGGCGGCCTTCTTGCCGCGGATGCGATCGGCCGCCGCGCGCAGGCGTCCGCCGACTCCCTTGGCCTTTGGCTTCCCGCCCTTCTCCTTTGCGGCCTTCTCGGAGGCGGCCTTCGGGTTGAACTCGCTGCCGACGAGTTCGACGAGCGCGAGGTCGGCACTGTCCCCACGCCGGTAGCCGACTCTGAGCAGTCTCGTGTACCCGCCCGGCCGCTCGGCGAAGCGCGGCGCCAGCACGTCAAACAGCTTGGCGACGACCTCGCGGTCGTGGACGTCCCGCCCCACAAGACGGCGGGCATTCACCGCGCGGATCGGGTCGGCGCCGCTCGCGATCCCCCGCTTGGCGACGGTAATCAGCCGCTCAACGAAGGGCCGCAGCTCCTTCGCTTTCGGCACGGTGGTCTCGATGTGCTCGTGACGCAGGAGGCCGGTGGACAGGCTGCGCAAGAGCGCGATCCGGTGCTCGGTCACGCGTCCCAGCTTGCGATTGGCGACTCGGTGGCGCATAAATCAGTTCCCGGTTCTCGGTGGCCAGCGATCAGTCCACGATGCCAGATGCGGGCGCTCAGGGCAGGCTGGCCCCTGACCCCTGGCCCCTGGTTACTCCGCCTGTGCCTGTCCCGCCGGCTGGTCGAGCCGCATGCCGAGGCTCAGGCCCATGCTCTGGAGGATCTCCTTGATCTCGTTCAGCGACTTGCGGCCGAAGTTCTTCGTTTTGAGCATTTCGGCCTCGGTCTTCTGCACAAGCTCGCGGATGGTCCGGATGCTCGCGTTCTTCAGGCAGTTGTACGAGCGCACCGAGAGTTCCAGCTCCTCGACGCTCTTGTCGAGACTCTCGTTGAGCACGTTCGGGCCCGGCTGCGCGGCCGGCGTCTCCTGCTGGTCCTCAGCTGCGTCTTCGAGGTTGATGAAGATGTTCAGGTGCTCCCGGACGAGTTTCGCGGCGTTCGAGACGGCGTCGCGGGGCGTGATCGAGCCGTTCGTCCACACGTCCAGCGTGAGCTTCTCGTAGTCCGTCGTCTGGCCGAGGCGCGCAGCCTCGACGAGATAGTTGACCTTCTTGACCGGCGAATGCACCGAGTCGATCGGGATCCACCCAATCCCGAGGTCCTCATCGAAGTTGCGGTCGGCGGCCACGTAGCCGCGCGCACGCTTCATCCGCATCTCCATCTTGAGCGTGCCCCCCTCGGAGACCGTAGCGATATGGGCGTCGGGCTCAAGGATCTCGATGTCCCCGTCGGCCTCGATGTCGCACGCCTTGACCTCTCCTGCCTTGGCGACCCGCAGGTACAACGCCTTGGTCTGGTCGACGTGCAGCTTGAACGGGATCTGCTTCAGGTTCAGGATGATGTCGGTGGCGTCTTCGACAACCCCGGGAATGGGCGAGAACTCGTGGAGCACGCCCTCGATCCGCACCGCGGTGACCGCAGCGCCCTCGATCGACGACAGCAGGACGCGCCGCATCGCGTTGCCGATTGTCGTGCCGAAGCCACGCTCGAACGGCTGCGCGTGGAACCGGCCAAACTGCTCCGTCAACGTCTCGCGCTCGAACTCGAGCCGCTTGGGCCGCTGGAAACCTTTCAACAGCATCGGGTCAGTCCTTTCTTCCGCCCCTGGCCGGTCCGTGTCAGAGCCCGCGGCCCTCTGAGCCGGGGGCCGGGATCCGGCGGCCGCAGGCTTATTTCGAGTAGAGCTCGACGATCAGCTGTTCCTGCACGGGCAGATTGATCTGTTCCCTCGTCGGCACCGACACCACCCGCCCAGCCATCTTCTCGGGATCGGCCTGCAACCACTCGGGCACGCCGCGCCCCTTCACCTCCTCGAGGCCGTGCTGGATCGTGGAACTCTTCTGGCTCGACGGACGCACGCCCACGGCGTCTCCGGCGCGGACGAGGTACGAGGGAATGTCCACCTTCCGGCCGTTCACGACGAAGTGGCCGTGGCGCACCAGCTCTCGGCCCTGCGCCCGGGACGTGGAGAACCCGAGGCGGTAGACCACGTTGTCAAGGCGCCGCTCGAGGAGCTGCAGCAGCACCGTGCCCGTGATGCCGCGCTGCCGCTCGGCCGCCTCGAAGTAGAGCCGGAACTGATCCTCCAACACGCCGTAGATGCGCTTCACACGCTGCTTCTCGCGGAGCTGCACGCCATAGCCCACCATCTTGGCGGCCCGGCGCTTGCCGTGCTGCCCCGGCGGGAAGTTGCGCTTCTCGATCGCGCACTTCTCGCCGTAGCAGCGCTCGCCCTTGAGAAACAGTTTCATGCCTTCACGCCGGCACAGGCGACAGACCGGACCGCTGTATCTGGCCATTCTCTCTGTTCCCTCGTCGTAGGAATCGGGAATCAGGAATCAGGATTCGGGGTGGGTGCAGGCCGTCTCCCGATCCCTGATTCCTGACTCCTGATTCCCGACTCCTGACTCCTGACTCCCGATTCCTGACTCCTGGGTGCCCGTCCCCCTTACACCCGCCGACGCTTGGACGGCCGGCAGCCGTTGTGAGGGATTGGCGTCACGTCGCGGATTGACTTCACGTCAAGCCCGATGGTCTGCAGGGCCCGGATGGCGGACTCACGGCCCGCGCCTGGCCCCTTGACCCTCACCTCGGCCGTGCGCATGCCGAACGCCTTCGCGGCGTTCCCCGCGTTGATGGCGGCCTGCGTCGCCGCGAACGGCGTGCCCTTCCGCGATCCCTTGAACCCGATGGCGCCGGCGCTCGACCACGACACCACGTGGCCCTCAGCATCCGTAATCGTGATGATCGTGTTGTTGAACGACGCCTGGATGTGGATGACGCCGTGGTGGACGATCTTCCTCTCACCACGCTTCTTGTACGCCTTCTTGGCGGGCCGCTCAGCGGCCTCTTTCGGCTGCGCGCCCTCGACAGGCTCTGTTTTTGCCATCCGCCTACACCGTCTTCTTCCTGGCCACCGCGCCGCGCCGCGGACCCTTCCGCGTGCGGGCGTTGGTCCGTGTCCGTTGTCCCCTCACCGGCAGGCCGCGGCGGTGCCGCACGCCCCGGTAGCAGCCGATGTCCATGAGCCGCTTGATGTTCATCGAGATCTCCTTGCGGAGATCCCCTTCCACCCCGCCCGACTCCTCGATGACCCGGCTGATCTTCCTGACATCGTCCTCGGACAAATCCTTGACCCGGACGTCCGGGCTGACGCCCGCCTCCCGGAGGATCAGGTTCGACCGGTGCCGGCCGATGCCGAAGATGTAGGTCAGCCCGATCTCGACGCGCTTGGTCCGTGGGAGATCGACGCCTGCGATACGTGCCATAGCTCTGGTTCCTTCTACCCCTGCCGCTGCTTGTGCTTCGGGTTCGGGCAAATCACCCGGACCACACCCCGGCGACGGACGACCTTGCACTTGTCACAGATTCGCTTCACCGACGCTCTGACTTTCATCACTGATCCTTGTAGTGGCCAGCAGCCAGTGGCCGGTGGCCAGCCCGCAGAAGCCAGGAGCCGCGCATCAGCGGCAGCTCTTCGAACTGGCCACTGACCACCGTCCACTGACCACTCCTATTTGTACCGATACGTGATCCGCCCTTTCGTCAGATCGTACGGCGACAGTTCCACCAGCACGCGGTCGCCGGTCAGGATCCGGATAAAGTTCTTGCGCATCTTTCCGGATACGTGCGCCAGCACCTGGTGCCTATTCTCGAGTTCGACGCGGAACATCGCGTTCGGAAGCGACTCGAGCACCACGCCCGTTACTTCAATCGTGTCCTCTTTCGCCACCGGCTCTCCAGATTCCGAGGGGCTTCGGTTCCCATTCCCGCCTGGGCCGCGCGTGCCTGCCCCGATCCGTCCCGGTCCGTGAGCACCATCGGCCCGGAAGCGGTCACGGCCACGGTGTGCTCGAAATGCGCCGACAGGCTTCCGTCCTTGGTGACCGCCGTCCACCCGTCGTCCAGAAGCCGGACGGCGGGCAATCCGATGTTCACCATCGGCTCGATCGCCAGCACCATCCCCTCGGCCAGCCGCGGCCCGTGGCCCGGCTTCCCGAAGTTGGGGATCTGGGGCTCCTCATGCATCGACTGGCCGATGCCGTGCCCCACGAATTCCCGCACGACCGAGTATCCATGTGCTTCGACGTGCCGCTGCACCGCGTGGCTGACGTCGGACACGCGGTTCCCGACCCTGACCTGCGCGATCGCCTCGTAGAGCGACTCCTCCGTCACGCGCAGCAGCCGGGCCGCCTCGTTCGAGATCGGGCCGACCGGCACCGTGATCGCCGCATCGCCGTAGAACCCGTCGAGCAACGCGCCCACGTCGATCGAGAGCACATCGCCCTCGGCGAGCGCCCTGCGCGACGGGATCCCGTGGATCACCTGGTCGTTCACCGACGCGCAGATTGTCGCCGGGTATCCCCGGTACCCCTTGAACGCCGGGATTCCTCCCGCCGTCCGGATCTTCGCTTCGGCGAGCGCGTCGAGCTCGGCCGTCGTGACGCCGGGCGCCACGATCCTCCGCAGATCGTCCAGCAGGTCGGCGACCAGCAGGTTGGCGGCGCGCATCCGCTGGATTTCCGCCGGCGACCTGCAGACGATCACCGCGACGGCTCCTGCCGGGCCTCGTCGCCGCGGGCGGCCCCCAGGGCGGCCACTCCGTCAACCGCGGACGCCAGCGCTGCTGCCACCACGTCCGGCGCCTGCCCGCCGTCCACCGACCGGAACGTCGGCCGGTCGCGGTAGAAGTCGATCAGCGGTTTCGTGTCGCGCGCGTAGACGCGCAGGCGTTCGCGCACGACGTCCTCGCGATCGTCCGCCCGCTGGACGAACGTGCTTCCACAGCGGCGGCAGGCGGTGTCGGACGGGGGATCCGCGTTCGCGCCGCACGTGCCGCACACCTTCCGCGAGGTCAGGCGGCGTACGAGCTCCTCTTCCGCCACCGCGAGATCGACGACCACGAGCGGGTCCTTGCCGGCCACAAGACCGTCGAGCGCCCTTGCCTGGGCCACCGTCCGCGGAAACCCGTCCAGGACGAACCCCCGGGCGGTGTCCGGCCGGCCGAGCCGCTCCCGCACGATCCCGACCATCAGATCGTCGCTGACCAGCTCGCCGCGTTCCAGGATGGCCTTGGCGCGCCGGCCCAGCTCGGTTCCCGCCTGCACGGCCTCGCGCAGGATCTCGCCGGTCGAGATCTTCGGGATCCCGCGCGATCTCGCGAAGCGATCCGCCTGCGTGCCCTTGCCCGCCCCCGGCGGCCCCATCATCACCACGTTCAGCGCCACCATGCTCGTGCTGCCCCGAGAACCGAACTGCCGTTCGTGCTGAGCCGCGTCGAAGCACGAACGGTCTCTGTCGCTACCCGCGCCGCCCCTTCATGCGGGTTTTCTTCATGAACCCGTCGTAGTGCCGCATGATCAGCTGCGACTCGACCTGCTGCACCGTGTCCATCGCCACGCCGACCACGATCAGGAGCGAGGTGCCGCCAAAGTAGAACTGAACGTTCATTCCCTCGGTGATGAACCGCGGCAAGAACGCGTCGAGCTGCTCACCGATGAACGGAATCGGGGCGACCTTGAACCCGGTGATCAGGAACTCGGGCAGAATCGCCACGAGCGCCAGGTAGATCGCGCCCACGAGCGTGATCCGCGTCAGGATCGTGTCGATGTGCTCGGCCGTCCGCTTGCCCGGCCGGATGCCGGGGATGAACCCGCCGTACTTCCGCATATTCTCCGCGACGTCATCGGGATTGAAGATGATCGCCGTGTAGAAGTAGGCGAAGAAGATGATGCCGACGACGTACAGGAGGTTCCACAGCGGCATGCCGTACTGCAGCTGCTGCATCACGGCGTCGGCCCATCCCCCCGGCTGCGGCTGGAACATGCCGATGATCGTCGCCGGGAACGACAAAATAGATGACGCGAAGATGACGGGAATGACGCCGCCCGTGTTCACTTTCAGCGGGATGTGCGTGCTCGATCCGCCATACATGCGGCGCCCGACTACCCGCTTCGCGTACTGGACCTGCACCCGCCGGTGTCCACGCTCGATGAAGATGATGGCCGCGACGACCACGACCATCAGCACCATGAGCAGCACCAGCCGCATGGGACCCATCTGCCCCGTGCTGAGCTGGTCGAACGTCGACAGCACCGCGCGGGGAAGGCCGACCACGATGCCGGCGAAGATGATGAGCGACATCCCGTTGCCGATGCCGCGCTCGGTGATCTGCTCCCCCAGCCACATGATGAACGTCGTGCCGGTCGTGAGCGTCAGCACGGTCATCAGGCGGAAGCCCCAGCCGGGGCTGTACACCAGCGGGAGGCCGCCCGCGATGTTCGTGTTGCTTTCCAGGAAGATCGCGATGCCGAGCGACTGGATCACGCTCAGCAGGATCGTCCCGTATCGCGTGTACTGGGTGATCTTCCGCCGTCCCAGCTCGCCTTCCTTCGACAGGCGCTCCAGGTAGGGCCACACCACCGTCAGCAGCTGGAGGATGATCGAGGCGCTGATGTAGGGCATGATGCCCAGCGCGAAGATCGTCACCTTCGACAGGTTCCCGCCGGAGAACATGTCGTACAGCCCGAACATCGTGTTCCTCGCCTGCTCCGCGAGCTGCGCCAGCGCCACGGTGTTCACCCCCGGCGTCGGGATGTGGTTGCCGATCCGGTAGACCCCGAGCAGGCCGAGCGTGAAGAACACGCGCTTGCGCAGGTCGGGGATGGCGAAGATGTTCTTGATGCTGTCAACCATAGTGGCGCGTGCTACGATCCGGCCGCCGAGGCGCCGGTCGCACTGATCGTTTCAGCCGTCCCCCCGGCCGCCGCGATCTTCTCGGCGGCCCTGCCGCTGAACTTGTGGGCGCGCACGGTCAGCGCCTTGCTGATGTCGCCGCGCGCCAGGACCTTCACCCGCTGCTCGTTCCCTCGCACCAGGCCGCGCTCGCGCAGCAGCTCCGGCGTGACCACCGCGCCCGCCTCGAAACGGTCGGCCAGAACGTCCAGGTTGACGACCGCGTAGTCGGTGCCGAACAGGTTGTGGAATCCGCGTTTCGGCACGCGCCGGTGGAGGGGCATCTGCCCTCCTTCGAACCCGCGCTTGCGCTTGAAGCCCGACCGCGACTTGGCGCCCTTGTCGCCGCGGCCGGCGGTCACGCCGCTGCCGGATCCCTGCCCGCGGCCGACCCGCTTCTTCGCATGCTTGGCGCCCTTGGGCGGCTTCAGATTGCTAAGGTCCATCGCTACCCCACCTTCACCAGGTGCCGCACCTTCCGGACCATTCCCCGCGCCTCTGGGGTATCCGGCACCTCGACGGTGTGACGAATGCGCCGAAGGCCCAGTCCCTTGACCACCTCGGCCTGCGCCCGGTTGAAGCCGATGGTGCTTCTGACAAGCGTCACCCTCAGCATGGAGCGCCCGGCGGCCTTGCCCGTCGTCTCTGCCATCGCCATGTGCCTCTCTCGCGCCCGTCAAGGCCGATCAGGCCTTGACGCGTTCGAACTCGGCGAGGTCTCTGCCCCGCAGGCGCGCCACGGTCACCGGATCCTTGAGGTCGCCGAGCCCCGCGAACGTCGCCCGCACCACGTTGTGCGAGTTGTCGGAGCCGAGCGACTTGGTCACGATGTTGACGATCCCGGCCGACTCCACAACCGCGCGCACCGCCCCGCCCGCAATGATGCCCGTGCCATCGGGCGCCGGCTTGAGCAGGACGCTGCCCGCCCCGA
>Ga0315296_10003569_pt1 | contig 12954 bp, 21 predicted proteins | sample YL17G14_18_MG_FD_203921 | JGI IMG/M metagenome (GOLD analysis project Ga0315296, IMG submission 203921) | Sediment microbial communities from Yellowstone Lake, YNP, Wyoming, USA - YL17G14_18 | ecosystem: Environmental > Aquatic > Freshwater > Lake > Sediment | place: USA: Wyoming | collected... | reverse complement strand
CAAATTCGGCAAAAGCGTGACGCTTACGCCGCCGCAGCGTCAGCCGGGCGATGCTATAGCAGATACAGCCGAGCTAAAAGAGCTGCTCGGTGCCGTCGGTGTGGTCCTTACACCATTAAGGCCGGTAGGTACGTGCGATTTTTCTGGACAAAGGGTTGAATGTGTAGCCGAAGGCGGTTATATTGATAAGGGTAAAAAAGTTAAGGTTATCCATGTGGAAAGCACACAGGTAACCGTTCGTGTAATAGAACAATAGGGCTCCCCCTTAGGGGGGTCCCAAAGCTAATGAAAGGGTGAAAAATGAATAATCTAATCCATATAATCCTTGCACAAACTGATACTCCAAAAGTTATCGGCGTGACGCTGCTGGTTATCCTTATTATTGCGGCACTGGTGTTTTTACTGATGGTGATAAAGTTCTTCAGATTGTGGCTGCAGGCGAAATTGTCCCGAGCCGACGTAAGATTCTCCGAGCTTATCGGAATGTGGCTAAGAAAGGTCGATATCAGAACCATAGTTATCGGCAAAATAACTGCGGTTCAGGCAGGCCTGACTTTAACCACGCGAGATTTGGAGAGCCATTACTTGGCGGGCGGCCGGGTCCCGAATGTAGTGCGTGCCTTAATCGCCGCCAACAGAGCAAATATTGAATTGACACTCAAGACAGCTACAGCAATCGACCTTGCCGGCCGGGACATACTCGAGGCAGTCCAGACAAGTGTGAACCCCAAGGTCATCGATTGTCCCGACCCCAAGAAGGGCAAAGATACTGTAGACGCTGTTGCTCAAGACGGAATTCAGTTAAAAGCAAAGGCACGCGTGACTGTTCGTGCCAATATTCAGAGATTAATTGGCGGTGCCACGGAAGAGACCATTATTGCCCGTGTCGGTGAAGGAATTGTCACCACTATTGGTAGCGCTATATCCTATAAGAGCGTTTTGGAAAGCCCGGACAACATCTCTAAATCGGTGCTGGCAAAGGGATTGGATGCAGGCACCGCCTTCGAGATTTTATCCATCGATATTGCCGATGTGGATGTGGGCGATAATGTCGGCGCGCAATTGCAAGCTGCTCAGGCTGAAGCAGATATGCGAAGAGCAAAGGCCGAGGCGGAAAAACGCCGAGCAATGGCAGTCGCCCGTGAGCAGGAAATGCGAGCGATGGTCGTAGAAAATGAGGCAAAGATACCACTGGCTATGGCTGAAGCCTTCAAGAAAGGCAACCTCGGAATAATGGACTATTATCGAATGAAAAACATTATGGCTGATACGGAAATGCGTGACTCAATCGCAAAGCCGAAAAAGAAAGAATAGTCTCGATGCTCGATACTTGATACTCGATGCTTGATAACCTATGAACGAACTATTGGCACAACTAATCCTGGCTGCTCGAAACGAAGACATCGAAGGCTGGATGAAGATACTGTTTGTGGTAATACTCGCAGTCTTCTGGGCGATCGGCGGAGTTCTAAAAGCAAGGACGAAAAAGCCGGAGCAAGAGCAGGAGCAATTGGCTGGCAAGCCAACCCGCCGACAAGTGGCTATACCACAAGTCGAACAACTACGTAGAAAAATCAGACGTCCCCGGCCTGTTGTCCAGGCTACTACCCCAAAAAAGCCTATGCCAGTCCTCACTTCCGAAGTCCTCGAAGAGCCGAAATTGCCGAAGCTAAAGCCGGAAGTTCAGCCGGCCGTTGAGGAACTTCCACAACTTATCAGCAAGCCCGTAGAGAGGCCCGAGCTAATCCTCGCTACTGAATCTTTGCTGGATTACGCCGACCCCGAAGAGCTAAGAAGGGCGATTTTGCACTACGAAATCTTAGGCAAACCCTTGTCGCTGCGAGGTCCCGGCGAGCATATTATCGGACTTTAATTACTTGAGAGTTTCTTTGAGCTATTAGGCTTAGTATCAGCAAATGCGGGATAACGTCCCATAAGATATGTTATGTTTCACTTGAATATCGGACGTTCTGATAACCTCTTAATTTTTCTAAGCGTCGGCTTCTTGCCATCTGGTACGGTCACACGGATGATCCTGTGCCTCTTGCCGTCGCCGACGTACATACCTTTGAGCTTTCCCATAACGGCTGGCAAATCTACGACCCTCATGACTGCTTGTCAAGCATAATTTTGTGGAATTATAAGAAAATTTTACGGTGGGCAGCTTAGAGCTGGATCCGCCGGCGGTTTTACCCTATATTCCCGACACGCCACATCTACTATTTTTAGGACCGGATCGCTGGTTTTCATAACTTTAGTAGATTTGGTAGTTTAGGTAAGGGTCTGGCTTCAATTCTGCTGCCCTTAGATAGGCAAGGCAAGGCCAAAGTACCCCCCCTGTCTAAGTAGAAGCTCTAATTGAGTCCCTCCAGGCATCCTTGCAAGAAGCTAATGGCCTTGCTGCTTATCCTGATAGATAGATCGGTCGTTCTTGACTATCACCTGGTATAAGTCCTTGTTTCACATAATGTTGCGGTGAGCGTTCCTTCCCATAGAATTATGCGGGGGGTATGAGACTCGTCTCTGAACCACATGGGGGGTTCGGGGGGCTTGCCCCCTGAGATAAGAGGGTCGAGTGCCAGTGTGCTATGTTAAGATAGGTAATCAGACATTGGCACTCCGCTTCCCTAGAGCTAGAGCTTCTCTAGCTTTACTCTCTTGGGTGAACAGTTGTTCGTGGTCCCCGGGCCTGAAAGCAGTCAACATCTAACAGGTTATCCACACTCCCCCGGTGGTGGGTTTAAGACTTCTGTTAAATTAGGTAAGGTGTCTTTGATAGGAAATGGGTCGCTCTTGAGCTGCCTGACCTTCGCCCCGGAGCCGAAGAGCAACCGTAGCTGGCGGTCCTTCTCGGCCTCAAACGCCTGCTTGCCCATAAAGGCCTTCGCCAGCTTCTTAGAGGCCTTAGCGAAGCACTGGGACGTAAACCATTCGATCCGTTCGCCGTAAAGCTTGGCCCATATCCGCCTTCGGCGGTTAAAGGGCTGCTGGATCGTTATAAGCTCTTGCCTCTTTAGCCAGGCCAGCCACTTCTGGATCGCCCGCTCCGTTACCCCGAATCGCTCGGCCAGGCGGCAGTTGTACTGCCAGCAGCCGGTGTTACCGAAGACAAGCAGGTACCTGTAGAGCTTCTTTGGCCCGGAGGGAAAGTCTCTCTCAGGGATCGTCTCGAGCCACTCCGGGATCTCGTACTGATGTTTCGCAGGTATTAGTAGCTGCGTAGTCATAGTCACTTGGCACCTCGTGCCGCCTCTAAAAAGACCGTAGCCTCGGCAAGCTCAGGCTTGATCCCGATCGCTATAAGGTCCGCCTCTAAGATCGCCTCATCGATAAGGCCCTTGCGGTAGAGTGCTATGTAGGCCTGGCTGTACTTCGACTGGACCTGGCTGGTCACCGGCTCGAGCTCCATCTTGACCGCAACCGCCGGCTTTTTATACTTGCGCACCCTGGCGATCTGGGTCAGCAGCCACACCCGCTCGGGGACGACGCCCAATAGTGACATGTGCAGTCTCAGCTCATCGTGACTGATTAAGTCCTTCAGGTACGAGTCCGTCCAGTACTTGACCTGGTCGCCGGTTGCATCGTAGAGATAAGCCAGCTCTGCAGATCGGACGGCAAAGTGCTTGGCCTCAGGGCGGAACCCCAGCTCATCGAGCACCCTGGTAAAGTATTCCTTTGTGATATAGCCCTCCTTGTAGAGCTTGAACGCCTCGCTGTAGTAGCTATTTCGCTGGGCCAAAGCGATCCGCTTTAGCAGTGCCCGGTGCATCACAGGGGCATCGTCCCTGTCGTAGCCGGACCGGCGGAGCTTATCGATCATCCAGGCGTCCGTTGCAACGTCACTCTCCGCCATTATAAGCAGCTCTCTATACATCGGCTCGCGGTACATCGTCGCCTCGATCCGTCCGATCCAGTAGTCGCTATAGCCCTGGTACTTCATATACTCGCGGAACTGCTCGAGGGTGACATCCTGCTTGACCGCAAGCGTCTGCAGCAAGCCATCGTCCGGAAGCACCGGTCGTGTCTCTTTCTGGACCGCATAACGCATCGGACCTGCCAGGGCGACCGATGTATAAACGCCCAACGTTGCCGCAGCGATCCTGCCGAAGGCCGACAGGTCCCCTATCATCGCCGCGATCTGAGACATGCCCAGGGTTTTAAGCGGATGTACATTCTCCGCAATAACCGCAATTGCGTGTGCCGACATCCCCTGGGTCAGGCCAAAGCCATAGAGCTTTAACGCCAGTAGCGGTGCCATCTCCGGAGTCATCGGGCTTGCCCCCGCCAGCAGCTTGACCATACCATCGTAGACGGTCCTGCCCAGGGCCTCGAATTGGGCTCGAATCCATTGCCAGGCATCCGTAAGCAGCCGCTTGGTTGTCTCCCAGACCGCCTTGAAGAAGTCACCGAAGGTCGACTTTATCCACTCCCAGATGCTCTTAATCATCTCTCGCATTGCCGGCACAAACCAGCTTTGGACTTTCGCTTGCAATATCTGCTGAGTAGCCTCTTTGGCAAGCTCTGTCTGCATCTTCTCTACTTCTTCCGGGGTACGATATTCCCCAGAGACAACCAATGGGGACACCACTGCCGGCTTAGCCGCCTTCTGCATCTCCGCATAGTCGGCTACGAACTGCTCTGCGTAGTCAGGGACACTGCCCCACTCGATGATCCCTAAGGCGCCCAATATCTGGGCAAAGCCCGCAGGGTCCTCGGCTGAGTGTGCCCACTCGGTAGGATGCTCTTTAATCCAGTCCTCAAGTACAGTCATATTAACTCAATACCCTAACAAGCATTGACGCAAACCAGGGCACATCCTCAGTCCTGCGTGCTATCGCAGTGACCTGCCTCTGGACCGTCACGCTCCTGCCGGTAAGCGAATCCTCTACGCCGGCGATAGTCGCATAGACCTTGCTCTCTAATTCGACCATGCGCTTATCGTAGTTCTCCCGGATGATCTTATCAAAGTTCCTGATCCGATCCGACAGCTCTACATATTGTTGATTGGTTTTATCTAAAATACCCACGGTCGTCTTAGTGATCCCCTGGATGAGCTGAGCGATCGCAGCAGCGGTCGATTCGCTCTTGCCATCCGCCACATCTCCCAGGAGCTTGCCCACCGCATCGATCCCGCTCGTCAGGTCGCGGATCACGGCCAGGCCTGTTATCGTATCGTAGAGCTCCTTTAGCTCTATGAATGGCTTGAGCTGCTCGTTGACGAAGCTCTCGACGCCCTTGACATAGTCGTGGATCGTCTGGAGGCTATTTTTGATCGGCAGCAGGATCGGCTCCAAGGGCTTAGTAATCGCGGTAGCTAGATTGCCGATCCCTGTCTTCAGGGCGGCAGTTATCGACTGGACCGTTGTCCCCACCGCCGCAGTCACCTGGCCGACGGTAGTTGAAAGCGCTGCCGTGATGGAGGATACGGCAGCGCTAACGAAAGTGACAGCACCGGCTGCAGCAGCAGCTATAGTCCCTGCGATTACTGCGGCGGCGGCCCCAGCTGCTGAGGCTACGCCGCCTACTACTGCCCCTATGACTGCTGCTACTACCGGCATGATTAACCACCTGGACTAACCGCCTGGCGGAACGAATTGACTACGGCTCGTGTCCCTCGGCGAAGCCAGCTAAACTGGCGAAGCTCCAGCTCGGCCACGAGCTTATCAATAAAGGCTGCGAGCGGGACTTGAACCGCTCGCAGCTCATATGAGAGGACAAGCAATGCCTCGTCGCGTAATTGTCTATCTGCCATACTCTTTGAGGATTCCCGCACGGAGCTTCGCTGCCTTAGTAAGGTCTTCCTTGAGCGTCTTAACGTCAATTCCTGCCCGCTCGGCCTTTGCGATCTCCCGCTCGAGCGCTGCTATATCGACGCCAAGGCCCTCAAGGGTCCTCTGGTCATCAGGGGTCAGCTTGATTTCCGGTATAGCCATATCGACCACCACAACAATTTCTCGACCAGGTAATACAACATTTTGTATCTAACCGAGTCTGGCTTCATGTCCGACTTATAGTCAATGTACTCTCCCAGGTTACAACTCGCCCAGTAGACTAACTTTGCCAGGAATGGCAGCTTGGCGATTCCGTCGATGTCAATATATTTCATCTTGTGCTCCAACTTAAAGCGTAAACTCCTTGCCCGTCCAGGCCTGCATCGCCTCCAGGTCCTTGCGTATCGCCTCTTTGATGATCGACTCGGTAAGCACATCCTGTGCGATTGTCACGATATAGACCCTCATCGGGTCGAGCTGATACGTCACAAGGTAGTCTAGCTTGCCGATCCTCGACGGCTCGGCCGATGGAATCCTGCGAACGTCAATGACCTTAAAATTTACTGCCATAGCCTTACCCGTTATTACGTCCTTATATTCGAGCTGATATTCTTTGTCGCCCCACGCCCTTGTTGCCTCAAGCGACAATCGATCCAGCTCTGCCTGCCTCTGTTGCTCTTTAGCCAACCACTCGGCCCCGTCTTGTGCAAAAGTCCTGCCAGGTTCTTCTGCCGTCTTCGCAACCGGCTGCCGTGTGCTATAGGCAGGTACATGTTTCCCTGCAGGGAACGGCAAAATATACAAACACGACCTAAACCCTATCAGGGTAAAAACCACGATGCAGATCAGCACGGTGAATGTTGCGACTATGACCTTCAGTATGAACTTCATGTCACGCACTCCCACAATCTCGTCTCTCGTGACCCGTGACCCGTGACCCGAGCGACGAGCGACGAGCGACTATTTGTAATTGCATCCGTGCGTTTTGCTTCCGGCCTCCCTGCGATGATGATAGCTATTATAGCACATTGGCCGGTTAAGTCAAGGCCTTAGCTTATACCCAGCAGCCACTTGGCAAGGCCGACTAAGATGTCGTCTGTCTTGCCCTTGGTCTCTTTGGCCTTCGCTTCCCACTCGCGGATCGATTTCTCGACCGACTCTCTTAGCTGGGGCGAGGCCGTACCCCATATCACCTGGATCAGCTGCCATACCCATAATTGCATAATGTCACCTACCTTTCAGCTTGCATCCTATCGCAAAGAGGATACTGCCTATCGTGATATATATAAAGCCCACATCCGCCTTGAGGGCCAATTCGATTCCAACGCCTGCCCCCGTCACCACAAGGCCTGCTAGCTGGATAATTTCACCAATTCTCGCTCGCACTCCTGTATCTCCATTGAAAGCCGGATCGCCGCCTCGACCAGGCCCAGCTCGACCGCCTTGTCCTTTCGCAGGGTAAGGTCTATGAGCTGGCCCTGCAGGCCATCCTTACGTGCCCTGTCCCTGGCCTTGCGATTCGGCGTCACCGTCACACCATCGAAGGTGTCGCCGATAGCGATCTCCATATCCGGCAGATCGTGATACTCTTTGAAGCCAGGGAAGGCATAGCCGCGCGAGAGATTCTCTTTCTCGCTGGCAATATCGACCACCTCATCGTTGACGTTACAGATTACGTTAAGCATAATTACTCCTCGATCGGCCTACGGCTCTTCGTATGTCACGATATACCTGTACTCTAACCCGCTAGCGTTGACGGTTACGTGGGTGCCGAGCTGAAAGCCGGTGGTCGTTATCGCTTGTATTCTATCGCCCTGCTCGGCGACATCGTCGAAAGGCTTCGTTGAATCTCCCTGACCCATCTCCGCTCGCATTTGAGGAGCATAAGCGTAGGTTACTTTTTGAACAATGACGAAGACATTGCTCTTGGCCGTCAGGTCAACGCCGATATTGATGTTACGGTCGTCGTTATCATCGCCGGTGTATGTCCCTGTCAGTATCTTTGCCCTGACCATCGCAGAGATGTCACGGCCATCAACGGTCAGGCCGGCTCCCAGGGAGAGGCTGCCTGTCATGGCGACCGTACCATCCTTAGCGACCTGCTCTTTATCGAGGACGCTGCCAAGTCCGACCTGGCTCTTAGTGACGGTATGAGGGTTACTGACGTTTGCCACGTGTGCAGCGACAACAGCCGCATCTGCCTTATCCCACATTGTCATCGTATTAGCCATTTAATCTACCCAAAAAGCCATATATCTATAGTTGTTGCCATTGGTGTTGACGGTGGCATCAGTTCCAACCTGAAAGCCTGTAGCCGTGAACGCTTGAATCGTATTTGCAGACCCGCCCGCCGCATCAAATACCAACGCAAAATCGGCGCCCTCAGAAGTTGATCTATGCACGGCCTTTGACACACCTGACCACTTAATTACAACCCAAACATAGGTCTTTGCTGATAAATTCACTCCAATATCTATATTTCTATTATCGAGGCCATCGCCGGTATATTTCCCAGTCTTCATGGAGCAGCTGCCGCTGCCGCCGCCGCCGCCAAAATATGTCATTTCGTTCGGCATCGCTCAATTTAGTACCATCCTACGATCTGGCACGAGGCGTTGCTGCCCGGCGTTGCGTTCTTGACTGAGATATAGATCGTCGAGCAGTCGAATGAGTACATCGTATTGGCCGGTATCTCGATCTCGCCTTCGTAGCCGGCGGCAGTCGTGGGCTGACGCTTTATGATAATACCGTAGTTCCACGTGGTGATGTCGATGCGCGAGCAGACCCGGCTGAGCGTCTTTTCTGCGTAGGCGTCGGCTACCGTGAACTTGGCGATCGTCTCATTGTGCTCGTAGCCCGTGCCCGAAGGTGCGACCTTCAGCTCACCTGCCGCCGTCGCCCTGATCCTTACGGCCGCCTGATCGCTCTGGCCGACCACGTGGGCGAGCGTCCTCTGGACCATGTTGGAGACGAAAAACTCCTCAACGAACTCGGGGCTGAGCTCGATGTCCTCTTTAAAGTACTTCTCCTTGAGGTTCTGCCACAGCTCAGTCACAGTGATCTCGCGGCCTGCCATGCTTTCTCCTTAGCCAACTATGTGATACACGTAGCTGCCGTAGACGTCCTTGTTTGTCGCACCACAGGTGATCGCCACGTTTATGATCTTACCTATCGGGATCTCGCGGTCTATCTCGATCTCGCTGAGCTTGTGAACTGACTTCAGCATGTTGGTGCTGGCGGCCTCACTCGTATCGAGGCTGTGGTCGTATATCTCGAAAAACTTCTCCCGCTCGAACCAGATCTCGACCTTGTTACCGGCGTGGCCGGTAAGGTTGAGGATTATCTTATCGAGGTGCTTCGCGTCGCCGGGGCTGGATGCAAGGCCCGCGTCCGCGGTTGTCTTATTAGCGACTCCAACTATCGTAAATGCCTTTGCGTATTTGGCCATGTTACTCTCCTTATGCTGCTTAGTCTCTTAATTTAACCCGCTCGAGCGGGCTGACTATGCCACTAGTTTAACCCGCTCTATAAGGCCGATCTCAAGGTCCGCAGCCGGCAGGCTTGCCGCCGATACCGAAGACCCCACGGCCACCGTCAGGTAAATGCCCAGCTCCTCGCCGGATTCAAATAGCAGGGGCGGATCGAAGAATAGCGGCGGCTTGCCGTCGACATCACAGAAGTTCCCGATAAGGGAGAGCCCCCTGGCAAACTGGTCCGCGACATTGGCCGTGCCTATAAGGCCCATGACGAGGATGCCGTTCTTATCGGCATCGAATAGTGTCACCCTGCCTTTAAGCATCTTGAGGTACTGTGTCACCACGTAGTCTGTCGAGGTGCGATAATCGACCGCATCCGACAGCAGTATCCCTAATAGCTCGACCTGGCTCTTGGGGTCGACCGTCTTGCCGTATGGGAAGTCCGGGAACTCTGCAGGCGACTGGACCACGCTGTAGAGCTTGTCGCCGACAGTAGTCGCGGCGGCCGCGATCCGGCCATAGTTGATGAAGGTATACTCAGTGGCATCCGAGCCGTTGGGGTCGGTTTTTTTTATATCACCGGCATCGTACTCCTCGTAGACGACTACCTGGAGGGCCAACGCCTGCTTGACGCCTGAGAATGCGATCGTCTCACCCTCTGCGACCGGGAAGCCTTTGAATAGGCCCCTCGACTCCAGCAGCGCAAGGATCGTCTGGTAGTAATTGCACGGTATCGCGCCGAACTGCAACAGGTTGGCGTGAGTGCCCACCTTGCCGGTGACGGTGTTGTAGTTGATCGCCGCAGCAACCCCCAGGGCGTTCGTGATCGGGTAGGTCTTTAATGTCTCGGCCGTTGCCTCGGTCCCCAGGATAAGGTCGTGGCTGTGTTTGAGTGATCCGATCGGCATGGGCAGGTGATTGCCGAGGTTGCCGCCGACCCTGAAATACCCCACCGTCGATAGTGCGGTTTTGATCGAGAGGTACGAGCTCGCAGGGTTGTAGATGAAGATGTTTTTAACCAGGATGCTCTTGCCGACATCCGCCTTGAGCGACAGGTCCGTATCGCCGTAGACCTGCTTGACCATGAATTTCTCGCGTAAGCCCATAATAGTTCTCCTTGACTAAGTGACAATGTCACTATCTGTTTACTTTTACGACGCCGGGCAGCTTTAGCCGCCTCGCATCTTCTTGCCGATCTCCTGCATCCCGCGCTTGGCTGCCAGCATCTTCGCTTCTCGCTGGGCATCGGTATCCTGCGGCATGCCGTCGAGCGTCGTCGCCAGGGCCGCAACCAGGGGCTGGAGCTTATTGATCTTCGATACGGCCTTAGCCTTGTGGCGTGTGACGCCATCGGTGAAGGCGGACGTGCCGCCATCGGTAATCACCGCCGTCCGGGCCGCCTCATCGTAGGCCGCTATGCCCTTCGGCCAGCGGTCCTCGTTAAGGGCCGCCTGGGTATTGGCCTTGAACTTGCCCGCCGCCTTTATCGCCGCTTGCTTGGGGTCCTTCTTGGGGGCGAGGGTGTTTTTGAGCCAGCTGGCAGCCCGGTTAGTCGCCCCGGTCGTCATGTCGTCGACCCACTCAGTAGCGGACTTGACGCGCGGGCCTAACATGACGGGGTTACCTTCAGGGTGGCCCACTAACACGGCTTTTGCAAATTCCTTGTCGGACTTCATCCTTGCCAGCGTTGCATCCAGCTGCGAGGCGATGTTATCCGGCGTAGTTTGTACCTTTGCCATAATTTCATCTCCTTAAATTCGTCCGTGACTTTTTACTAAGCATGGACAAATCACACCGCGCCGCCGCCGGCCTGTCAAGATATTTTCTATCTTTTTTGTCCGCCATATAATTCTACGGCCAGGGCCGGGCTCGATGAGAGTCATCCGCTCCTGGCCTTGAGTAGGATGATAGCCCGGCCCTGGCCTAAAAGAGGAAAGCCATACCCTTACTATCGCACCTGCACGCTGAATCGGGCCGAGGGCCCGCTGCCGTGCTTGGTGATAATAATTTTCTTGCGCTCGTAGCCCTTCGCCTCTAAGATCGGCTGAATCTGAGCGATCAGCGTCTGCGACGTTATATCGTAGTAATCCGGGTAGAGGGGCTTGACGGACTCAGGGACATGCACCCGCAGGGCCACGATCGCCTTATTAGCCCCTGATGGTCGCGGGTGAATCACCATCCTGCCGAGGGTGTACTTGGTGACTATGAGCACCTTTACCCCGCCGTCACCGAGCTCAAGTATCTCATACGGTCCCAACAACGTTTCTAACGTGTCAATGTCTGGTATCGGCATACTAAAACTCCTTTTTGCTTTATCCTATCCCCCACCTGCGAAAATTTTTGGTACGGCACCGAACAGCACTGTAAGTTTTCAGACATCCTATATCCACAATAACTACTACCTTTGTTTCCCGAGATCTGTAATGTTTACGGGAGTGACTCGTCTTTCCCGTGGGTAGAGTATGCTAAGATAATCGTTGAGCCAGGGCGGCTTATATTCTACTACTTTGATTCCTTCCTGGCGTGCCAGCTGCACGATTACTTCGTCAAGCATTGCGTAAACCAGCTCTAAGGTTATGGGTAGACTTGCATAGGGCTGCATCTCGGGCGTGTGGGGAAAGAGGAGTTTGTAGAGCTTTAATCTCGATATGTCACCTGGGTCGGCCCTTATCGATGCCTCGATGATAACTATCTGGTCCGGCTTGAAGATCACTGCGTCAGCCCACCTTCGCCAAGAGCCTGCCATCCGTTCCTCCTCAAGGTTCTGGTATCGACCCGACAAAACGTTCGAGATCGACCCGAGTCGCACTCTCATTCGGTAAGGGTACTCTTTATAGTTGAGCTGTATGTATTCAGCGACCATCCGTGTCTCGCGTGCCTGCCACTGGCGCTTCTCGTCCTTCATAAGAATCCCTTCTGTATCAATCCCCCAATTCGAGCCTCCACCTGGTCCCATCGTCGTAGTATAAGGCCCTCGTTGATGTCCCTCGCTGCCAGCACTATAATTAGAGTGTCGCGGTCATACCCCTGGCCGAACCGCACAAGACACACCTGCTTATCTTTGGCGTACAACGTATACCAGCCGGGATTAACTGGCCGGATCCTGTCGAGCAGGTCGGTCACCTCCTGCAGCTTGGTCCCTGTTTTCATATGTCACCTTCTTGATTGGCTTGTGATTCTGCTCAATTAAGTCATGGGCGTGATCGAGACACGCAAGGGCAATATCCGCTCGTGCCTTGCGGAAAGCTGCCGCCGCTTCATTCACCTCGATCCTGATCTGTTTTAGGAGCTGCTTCCTGTTCATGTGTCTCCATCTCTTCCCATGCTTGCCACACCGGCAGAAGCAGACACGCCCTGGGCTCGACCGGCATCTCTACCACACACTCGTATGGACAGTGCAAGTAGCCTAACCTGATCTTTGATTCACACCGCCACTTCGGCATTGCTTCATTACCAGATGCCGGCGGCCTTACCCAAGCTGCTCACAGTCGTCCCTGACCAGCCTCTCTCAGGGGGACGCCGGCATAATAGCTACAACTGTTACATACTATCGCGGCAACATCCGACATTCTGGATATAGAAGATATGTTATGTTTCACTTGAATATCGGACGTTCTGATAACCTCTTAATTTTTCTAAGCGTCGGCTTCTTGCCATCTGGTACGGTCACACGGATGATCCTGTGCCTCTTGCCGTCGCCGACGTAC
>Ga0315296_10003568_pt1 | contig 12955 bp, 11 predicted proteins | sample YL17G14_18_MG_FD_203921 | JGI IMG/M metagenome (GOLD analysis project Ga0315296, IMG submission 203921) | Sediment microbial communities from Yellowstone Lake, YNP, Wyoming, USA - YL17G14_18 | ecosystem: Environmental > Aquatic > Freshwater > Lake > Sediment | place: USA: Wyoming | collected... | reverse complement strand
TCCTTGTATTTGGATAATAATCTTTTCAAAACGCACTAATTTCTTATAACAAAATCAGAATTCTTTTTCAATATAAAAATCTTAGTTTTTTCTCATTAGCACCAATTTTATGGGAAGTTTGGTTTTAAACCCAACATCATAACATACAAACGGAAAAGCAAAGCAGCAGTTTCAGGGTCATAGGCCATTAGCCGAGCAGCAGTTATGTCCTTCCTTTGCTCTGAAAACTCATTCATCCTGTTAGGGTCTCACTGCTCGTTAATAAAGATGCGCCAAAACAGTGATGTGTTCCATAAATTTTATATTTTCAGGGAAGATGAAGGTATTATTGACTTCTACGGCATAAGTCTTTTATTCACAGACCCTTAGGACGGCGGCAGCACGCAGTTTGGAGTGCTTCAACCGGATTAGCACTTCGTTGGCCTTATCCAATGGAAATTCCTCAACAGTGGGCGTAATAGGAATTTGAGCAGATAAGGGCAGGAACTCTTCAGCGTCCCTGCGAGTAACGTTGGCGATGCTTTTTATTTCTTTCTCATCCCAAAGATATTTGGCATAATCCATCGCCGGAACAGGTGTTTCCTTGCGAATGGCGTTAATGACTAATCGCCCGCCTTTTTCCAGAACAGCCATCGCATCGCGCACACATTCTCCAACGGGCGTAAAATCCATTGCCCTGTTCAACTTTGCCGGCGGCTGGTCGCCGGAACGGCCCGTCCACGCAGCGCCCAGACTTTCGGCCAACCTTGCATGTTCAGCGGTTTTGGTAAATACAAAAATGGGGCTATTGGGAAATTTATACCTGATGAGCTGGATTACGATGTGGGCTGAAGCTCCGAAGCCAAATAGGCCGATAGTTTGACCATCGGTGACATCAGCAAGCCTGAGAGTACGATATCCGATAACTCCGGCGCATAAAAGCGGTGCCGCCTCGGCATCTGAAAATCTTTCAGGAATATGATAAACGAAATCCTCCGGAACAACCATATATTCTGCGTAGCCGCCATTGACGTCCTTGCCTGTCCATTTGGCAGCATTACAGAGGTTCTCATTGTGCGTTTGGCAGAAATTGCATTTGCCACAAGCAGAATAGAGCCAGGTAATTCCGACCCTGTCACCCGTTTTGAATTTTGTTGCGGCTTTTCCTTTATCTGCTACAACAGCAACCACCTGGTGGCCGAGCACTATAGGCAGCCTGGCTGGTATCAGCCTGCCTTCGGCTTCGTCAAGGTCGGTATGACAGGCGCCACAGACTAAAGTCCTTACAAGGATTTGATTTTCAGATGGGACAGGAACCGGCAAATCAGCAACTTGCAAAGGCTGGTTTTCAATGCGAGATGTTTTGTTCAATACCATTGCCTTCATTTTGAGATTTCCTGTTTTAACTGGTTTTCGAATACTTGGTAACTATCCTTGCCAAAAAGGCAAAAGATGACTTTTTCCAGACTGGTTTGTCCTTTGAGATAATTGACAGTGGTTTTAAGCATTATTTCGGCACATCTGTGGATGGGAAAGCCAAAGATGCCGGTGCTGATTGCCGGAAAAGAAATGCTTTTTATGTCTTCTTTGTCTGCCAATTTAAGAGAATTGAGGGTTGCGTTTTTTAACTTTTCATCTTCGTTTGCTTCGCCCATTTGCGGCCCGACTGCGTGAATGACATACTTTGCTTTCAGATTGCCGGCGGTAGTTTTAACGGCCCCGCCGACAAAAGTCCCCCCTGTTTTGTTACATTCCTGCTGGATTTTTGGGCCGCCTTTTGTTCTGATTGCTCCGGCTACGCCGCCTCCTAAAACCAATCGAGCATTGGCAGCATTGACGATAGCCTCTGTTTCCATCTCTGTGATGTCTCCTTCGACCAGTTCCAAGATGCTACTTGCGATATTTACTTTCATAACGTTTGCCTACCTTAATCACATTTTTATACCCGTGGCAGAGCTACAGGTTAGCTTTGGTATAGCAGGGCAATCACAGATGCTGCCAGGCGAACTGCTGAGACCGGCGGTCGAAGAAGAGCGAAGCACTGGCTGCATAAGTAACCTGCTTATGGATAGTAGGGATGCGTTAATACCGGGATACCTTTATATCAGTTAGAGTGCCCGTTGCGAGAAAGACTATCCGTTCGCAGATGTTTGTTACGCGGTCGGCAATCCGCTCGAGATTATGAGAGACCCAAATAAGATAGGTTGCCCGTGAGATTGTTGTAGGGTCTTCAATCATATATGTTAAAAGCTCACGGTAGACCTGCTCATAGAGCGAATCGACATCGTCATCCTCATTGCAAATTGACATAGCTATCTTTGCGTCGCGTTTTAGAAATGCATCGAGAGTTCTTTTGAGCATATCGACTGCCTTTTGCGCCATTCGAGGAATATCGATTAGAGGTTTAAGGGGCGGCTGGTTGCCATACATAATGACAATTTTGCCAATCCCTTCAGCGTAATCACCTATTCGTTCCAGCTCACTGGCGACGCATAAAATAGCTACTATCTCTCGCAGGTCCGATGCCACCGGCTGCTGAGTAGCGATGAGGTTGATGCATCTTTCCTCGATATCCCATCGTTTTTTGTTTACCAGCAGGTCGTCGGCGATAATTTGCTTCGCTGCTGTAATATCGCGGTCCTTGAGTGCTTTTATCGACCGTTCGATTGCCGTGATGACCATCTGGCCCATTTCTAAAATTTCTTTTTCAAGTTCTCTGATATAATTACAAAACTTTTCTCTAAGCATAAGTGTCTCCAGAAAAAATTAGCCAAAGTGGCCTGATATATAGTTTTCGGTAAGTTTTTCTTTGGGGTTAGTAAATAGTTGCTTTGTTTCTGAAAATTCGATAAGTTCACCGAGGTACATAAAACCGGTATAATCCGATACTCTGGCAGCTTGCTGCATATTGTGCGTTACAATTACAATAGTATAGTCCTGCTTGAGCATACGCAATAAATCTTCGATTCTAAGTGTCGCAATGGGGTCTAGCGCCGAGCACGGCTCATCGAGAAGTATTATATCGGGTTTTAATATCAGCACCCTTGCGATACAGAGCCGTTGCTGCTGCTCCAGTGTAAGGGTGGAGGCGTTGCTTTGGAGCTTATCTTTGAGCTCTGTCCAGAGTCCGACGTGCTCCAACCCATTTTGGATGCTTTCTGTAATTTCCTCTTTGCCGTCAAGCATCCGGTGTATGCGCAGGCCGAATTTAAGGTTATTATAAATAGATAAATCAAAGACATTGGGCCTTTGGAAGACCATTCCAACCTTTCTTCGCAGAAAAACCACGTCCGTATCCGGCAGGAGGATATTGTGGCCGTCGATGATTATGCTGCCGTGGACTTTTGTATTTTCAATAAGGTCGTTCATCTTGTTAAAGCATCTGAGCAGCGTGGATTTGCCGCATCCGGACGGCCCTATGATAGCGGTGATACTTTGCCCGGGGATTTTTATGCCTACATCCTTCAGTGCCGGGAAATCGCCGTAATACAGGTTCAGGCCGACTGTTTCGATTTTCGCTGTGACTTCCATATTACCCAAATCTGCCGCTTATGTAATCGTCTGTGCGGCTGTCCTGCGGATTGGTAAAAATCGCCGATGTTCGGCCGACTTCAATCACTTCGCCCATCAGGAAGAATCCGCATCGCTCACTTACGCGCGCCGCCTGCTTGGTATTGTTTGTTACCAGTATCTGTGTATAATTCTGCTTTAACTGTTGCATAGTATCTTCAACCATTGCTGTTGAGATGGGGTCCAGGCCCGAGCACGGTTCATCGTAAAGAATTACCTCCGGTTCCACCGCAAGCGTCCGGGCGATGCACAGCCGCTGCTGCTGGCCTCCGGAAAGTCGCATAGCCGGCTCTTCGAGACGCTCATTCACCTCGTCCCACAGGTAGGCCTTTCTAAGGGCGGTTTCGACAATCCGGTTAAGGGCCTTTTTGTCGGTGATGCCGTGGACTTTAGGGCCATACGCAACATTATGATAAATGCTAACCGGCAATACCTGCGGCAGCGCAAAAATAATGCCGATTTTCTTACGCAGAATAGAATCGCCTATGGTTTTAATATTTTCGTTTCCTAAAAATATTTCGCCGCTCTGCCAGTATGAGATATTAATTTGATTAAGCCTATTTAGTGCTCGTAAGAAGGTGGTTTTTCCGCTGTTAGCTGGCCCGATAATTCCGAAAATCTCGTTCTTGTAGATTTCCAGGTTTATTTCTCTTAAAACCTGCTGCGTGCCGTAATAGCAGTTTAGATTCACAGTTTTTATTATCATCTGCTTTACCATAGCTTCTTTTTTCTAAAGTGCGCCCGAAATATTATACTTACGAGGTTCAGCACAAACACCAGCGCTATGAGGACAAAACCCGTGGCGAAACTGAGCTCGGTCGGTATATTCGGGACCTGCGTGGAGATGACATAAAGATGATACGGCAGGGCCATAACCTGGTCGAAAACCGAGCGAGGCAGGCGGGGCAGATAAAATGCTGCAACGGTAAAAAGGATAGGTGCGGTTTCGCCCGCGGCCCTGCTGAGACTCAAGACCGTTCCAGTAAGAATGCCGGGAATGGCGTAAGGCAATACGCAGTGCCGCACGGTCTGCCATTTTGTAGCTCCTAAAGACAAGCTGATTTCCCGGAAGCTCCTCGGCACCGCTTCAAGTGCTTCTTTGGTGGCTGTAATAATTACCGGCAGACTCATTATGGCCAGTGTCAGAGAACCGGCAACAATGGATGTCCCCAATCGCAGAAGCAGCACGAACATCGTGAACCCAAACAGACCATATACGATAGATGGAATCCCTGAAAGGTTTACCACCGACAATTTGATTAAGCGGGTGAAAAAATTGTCCCGGGCGTATTCTACAAGGTAAATAGCGGATAATACGCCTAACGGCAGCGAAAATAACATTGTCCCGATGACAAGAACGATGGTGCCGACGATTGCAGGGAAGATGCCGCCTTCCCTCATCCCGTTGCGCGGCGGCTGAGTTATGAACTCCCAGCTTATTGCGCCAACGCCGTTGCGGGTTATGTAAAAGATTGTCATTAGAATCGGCGCAACGACAAGCAACGTAACAACTGCGAGTATAAAAAAGGCAGCTTTTTGGCGAATTTGAGCTGCGTTCATTTTCTTGCCCTTCTTAAATAAGAATCTGCAACGAAGTTTATTATGAACGTTATTATAAATAGCACCAGACCCACAGCAAAAAGGGCAAAATAATGTTCGGAACCGCCGACAGTCTCGCCCATCTCGCCGGCAATGGTTGCGGTAAGTGTTCTTAAAGGTAAAAGAATCGATTTCGGAACAACAGGCGCATTGCCGGTAACCATCATCGCTACCATTGTTTCGCCGATGACCCTGCCGATGCCGAGCATCACCGCCGCAATGATGCCGGAGCACGCCGCAGGAAGGCTGATACGCCACAGGGTTTGCCAGCGTGTTGCCCCCAGGCCGAAGGCCGCCTCTTTATAAGTTTTTGGCACGCTGACCAGTGCATCCTCGGATATGCTGATGATGGTCGGCAGCGCCATAAACGCCAGCAACAAACTTCCTGTCAGCCCGCACATACCGGTAGTCAGACCAAGGCTGTTTCGCAGAAACGGCCCGAGCCAGACAATGCCGATAAATCCTAAAACGACGCTTGGAATCGAGGCAAGAATCTCAACCAACGATTTCAGGACATATTTTAACGACCGCGGGGCAACCTCGGCAATGAACATAGCCGATGCAATCCCTACAGGCACGCAGATAACAATGGCCCCAATGGTAACATATACCGAACCAAGCAGCAGCGGTGTTATGCCGAACCTGGGCGGTTCTGAAATGGGCAGCCAGTTCCTTCCAAATAGAAACTGACCTATTGGGTACACGCCAAATAAGGATAGAGAGTCCTTTAATAAAAATAGGAATATTAGAAATACAAAAATGATGACCAGCAGCCCGCTAAGCCTGATGCAGGATTCTATGATGTATTCGCTAACCTTTCTCGTCAATTGTCGCTCCTATAGGCACGAATCCGGTTTCTTCGAATTGCTGCTGGCCCTTCGGGCTTAATGCGAAGTCGATGAATAACTTTATAACCCCCTCTGGCTGACCGTTGGTATAAAAATAAAGCGGCCTGGCAAGAGGATATGTCTTTTTGAGCACATTGTCAATGTCAGGCGGATAAAACTGACCGTCTTTAGCTAACAGCAGCGTTTTGGTTCTGCCGGAGATGTAGCCCATACCTAAATATCCTATCGCTGCTTCATTGTTTGCGACCTCTTCCACTATCGCCTGCGATGAGGTCAAAAGTAACGTTTGGGCAGAGAATTCCTCGGAGCTGTCTTTTTTGCCGAGCTGGATGACTTCTTCCTTGAAGTAAATATGTGTGCCGGAACTGACCTCCCGCGACAGGGACACTATCGCAAGGTCTTTTCCTCCGAATTCCTTCCAGTTGGTTGCTTTTCCGGTAAATATCCTGTGCAACTGTTCGATTGTTAGTTTCTCAACACTGTTATTGTTGTTTACAATTACAGCAACGCCGTCATAAGCAACCGTAAATTCTTTCGGGAATACGCCGTGTTTTTCAGCGATTTGTATTTCTTTGGGCTTCATCTCGCGGGAAGCGGTGGTTATATCGCAGGTCTTGTTTATCAGCGAAGCAATCCCTACGCCGCTGCCGCCGCCGGTCACGGCTACAAAGACATACGGGTATTCTTTCATAAATTCTTCACTGACCTTCTGCACGGCGTTAACAATGGTGTCCGAGCCTTTGATTTGTATAAAGCCTGCCGGCTGATTCGGGTCGGCACTTTCACCGCAGCCGGTGATAAAAACTGCAACAAAAGCTATTAGTATTGGTTTTATAGGAGTGTTCATAATGCACGAATTTTAATGGCGAACTGGTTCATTTGCAAGGTATGTTTGCTGATGCTGTGAAAAAGGCTCCCAGAAACTCGTAATGCTGCAAGTGCCCGCGGTGTTTTGGAAAGGCGGCGGTGGGAGTCCGGCCTTCGGCCTTGAACCCAAATTTGCTCCGCAAATTTCCATAGGGGCTCTGCCCCTCTGGCGTCTCTTCGTTCCTGTCACCCCGACAACTCGGGAGAGCTTCTCTCCCGAACCCTCTCGGGTTCGAATCCCTGTGTTAATAAGCAAGGTTTGCTGTTGGCTGGTGAGTTTTTCCGAACGACCGGCAACTAAACAGGCGGCGGTGGGAGTCGAACCCACGAATAACGGTTTTGCAAACCGTCGCCTTAGGCCACTTGGCTACGCCGCCAACCCCGTTAGAAACCCCGCTGAAGCTTAGTGTTCCTCGCCACTGTTAAAAGTCCGGACTCACAATTCGCTTCTAACGGGGCCAACCTGAAAACTGCGTTTAGTTTACCTGCAATCTGCCGGTTTTGCAATAGAAACTTAATGCTACTTTTCTCCATTGCCAAGGTGATTAAGAGGTTTTTTTGAAATATTTTTTTGAGAACAAGCGTCTAATTTATAGAAAAAATTGGGCCAAAAATCCCACTCTTAGAATTTTTTTTGCGCATAAGTTGTTGAATTTAGGGATTTTATTGAACAGTGTTGTATGAAATCTGCTACAAATACCGAAAATCGTCAGTGATTGCAAGGGCCTTGGTTGGTTTTTTAGCTTTTTTTTCATAACCTTTTGTTGTATAATGGTATAAATACGGATGATAGTGTTGGTGCAAGTGGGGATTGCAGTGGAGAAGGGCTTTATGTGGCGTAATTTCAGGCTAACGATGTTATTGTGGGTGTGGTTATTCACGGTAATTTTGCTTGGGATGACCGGGGGGTGCAGCCCTGAGTATTACAAGGCCCAGGCAGATAAAGAAGTTTATAAGATTATCGACAGCAAATGGAAGGACAGTTTCGGCCAAAAGGTAAATTATACTATCAGCGATGTCCCGCCATCGCCAAATGACATCCGGATTGAAGAGCCTTTACCTTCATCAAAGGTTATAAGTCTTGCAGAGGCAGTTGCAAGAGCTACTGCATTTAATCGGGAGTATCAAAGACAAAAAGAAGAACTTTATTTAAAGGCGCTTGATTTAACACTGCAAAGGTACGAGTTCGCCCGCCAATGGTTCGGCACCATTGATGCCGGGTATGTCAAAGACAGTGAAGATGAAAAGCTAAAGATAGACGATGTTGGTACCAAACTCGGATTTGAACAGGCGCTGGCCGATGGGGCGGTAATTAGCACTAACATCGCAATCGATTGGGCACGCTTTCTCACCGGCGACCCGAGAACTACATTAGGCTCGGTCCTCAGTGCAACCGTAACGCAACCTTTGTTGCGCGGTGCCGGCCGGAGAATCGCACAGGAGAACCTTACCCAGGCGGAGCGGGATGCTCTATACGAGATACGCTCTTTCAACCGTTTCCGCACGGAGTTTGTGGTTTCAATTGTAAATGACTACTACCGCGTCCTGCAGCAAAGAGACAGGGTAACCAATGTCGACAATAATTACAAAAGAGTGCTCAAATCAAAAGAACGCCTGGAGATGGAGCTGCAAGCCGGGATAAGAACACGCATCGATGTCGATGAGGCAGAGCAGAACGTGTTGAGAGCACAAAATAACCACGTCGAAGCTGTGCAGCGTTACCAGCAGAGTCTCGATGAGTTCAAAATAAGGTTGTCCCTGCCGACCGACGCCGACATAGAGCTGGACCAGGATGAGTTAAAAGCGCTGCAGACCATTGGAATAAGCGAACCCAATTATACGCCCGAGGCGGCTATCGAAACAGCATTGCTTCAGCGCCTCGACCTGGCCAATACCGCAGACAAAGTCGATGATGCGATGCGTAAGGTTATGGTGGCGGCAAATGGCCTCGGTGCCGACCTGAACCTCACGGGCGGCCTGAATGTAGGCTCGGAAGAGAAAACCGACATCGGAAAATTGCAGTTTCAGGATGGAACATACTCATTGGGTCTTTCGGCTGATTTGCCCCTCGACAGAAAAAAAGAGCGTAATATCTATCGAACGGCGATAATTGCGCTGCAGCGGCAGCAGCGGGAGTATGACAACAGTGTGGACAATGTTAAACTAAATGTGCGCCAGGCCCATCGCCAGCTTACGGAAAAAGCCGAGAGCTACGAGATTCAAAAAATGAGTTTGGATTTGGCCAAAAGGCGGGTTGAGAGTAACGAGCTGTTATTGGACGCCGGACGGGTAACGGTGCGAATTCTGCTGGAATCGGAGGACGCTCTCGTGGAGGCCCAGAATAATGTTACGGCTGCCTTAGTGGACCACACTATCGCAAAGTTGAGTTTTTTCAGAGATGTTGGTCTTCTGCAGGTTAGACCCGATGGAATGTGGGAATAGTAAAAGTATGACCGGCCAGGATGATACCACAAAAGTAAAAAGCATCGAAAATCGCGGTAAGCATCCTGCCGTTGCGTTGGCACTTGTAAAACGCCTTCGCTGGCCTTTAATTGTCGCAGGTGTGGCTGTGATTGGAGGCATTGGTGTATTTGTATTTTCACGCCGGTTATCTGGTAGGTTTAGTAATTCAAATAACGAAGTAACAACATTTATAGTGCGCCGCGATAATCTGCCTATTAACGTAACTGAAAGCGGTGACATCAAGGCGCTTAATTCAAAAGACATTAAGTCCGAAGTGGAAGGCAGAACGACTATAACCAGTATCGTTGACGAGGGTACAATCATTACCCTCGAAGACGTTAATAACGGCAAAGTGCTTGTCAAGCTTGATTCTTCAGAAATAGAACAGAAGCTAACGCAACAGGAAATCGCGTTTTTAGACGCTGAGGCCAGTCTCACTGAAGCGAGAGAGTCGCTTGACATCCAGAAGAAACAAAACGACAGTGACATTAAGGCCGGCCAGATGAAGGTCAGGTTTGCGTTGATGGACCTGTATAAATATCTCGGAAAGAATACTGCTGAAAAACTTATGTCGGGTTCGGTAAATCCGGGCTATGAGGACAATGAAATTGCGTCATTTATTGAGGACGCCAACCTCGGTGGCGAGGCTTTACAAAAACTTCGGGAGCTGGATGGGGATATTAAATTGAAGAGAAAGGAGCTTGAGCTTGCTAAAAACAAGCTGGACTGGACGGAGAAGCTTTACGAGAAAGAATACGTGTCGCTCACACAGAAAGAAGCGGACAGTTTAGAAAAAGAAACGAAAGAGATTGAATGGGAAAAGGCCAAAACCGCCAATGAGTTGTTTGTAAAATACGAGTTTCCGAAACAAGCCGAGAAACTTTCGAGCGACTACGATGAGGCCAGGCGGGAGTTGGAACGTGTTGAGGCTCGCGCGAGGTCGAAGTTAGCGCAGGCACAGGCAAAACTCGACAGCAATGAAGCAACACATGCGCTGCAGAAAAAGCGACTTGAAAAGCTGCAAAAACAGTTAAAGGCTTGTACTATCAGCGCGCCAGGGCCGGGCCAGGTAGTATATGCAACAAGTCTGATGGACAGCTGGATGAGGCGAAACTATCCGATTGAGGTTGGGGCAGAAGTCAGAGAAAGTCAAAAGATTATATCAATACCTGACCCTTCGGTAATGAAGGTGGAGGTCAAGATTTATGAGACGTGGGTTGATAAGGTTCAGCCGGGCCAAAAAGCAAATATAACCATCGCAGCGTTTCCAGATAAAACTTTCACAGGCGAGGTGTTAAAAAAAGCACCATTAGCAGACCCTACAGAATGGCTCAATCCCGACCATAAAGTTTACTCAACCGACGTCAGGATTGATGGAACGCACGATTTCATCAAAACTGGTATGACCGCAAAGGTCGAGATAATCATCGACGAGCTGAATAATGTTATCATTGTGCCGATACAGGCAGTTGTCACATTAGAGGGGAAAAAGGTCTGCTATTGCTTGACCAGCGGCGCCCCTAAGATGCGCGAGGTCGAAACAGGCTCGTTCAATGACGACTTCGTTGAGATAAAAAATGGTTTGGCTGAAGGGGAGAAAGTATTGCTTAATCCGCCTCGCCCAAGTGAGTCAAAAGCAACGGGCTGAAAAGTTAGCAAAGCTGTGCAAATCATCAAGGTCTGGGGACAATGGCTGTAGTTGAAATCGAGAAATTATGTAAGATATATAAAATAGGTTCGGTTCAATTACCTGCCCTGCGCGGCATTGACTTGAGTATCGAGGAGGGGCAGTACATTGCCATTATGGGGCCCAGCGGGTCGGGAAAATCCACGTTGCTCAATATGATTGGCTGCCTCGATAGGCCTACCAGCGGCCGATACCAGCTGGGGGGAGAAGACGTCTCAAAACTTAATGACGATGAGCTATCTCTAATCCGGGGCAGACGTATCGGATTCATATTCCAATCTTACAATCTCATTGGTCAACTAAATGTCATAGAGAACATTGAGCTTCCAATGTTTTATCAGGGTTTTTCCGAGCGTGAAAGTGCCGAACGTGCCGAGGAATTAGCCAAAATGGTAGGCCTCGGCGACAGGCTTAAACATCGGCCTTCGGAGCTAAGTGGCGGTGAGCAACAAAGAGTGGCGATTGCCAGGTCGCTTGCAAATGACCCGCTGATTATTCTGGCAGATGAGCCAACGGGCAATTTGGACACGGAAAGCGGTGCTGAAATTCTGAGTATTCTTGATAATTTGCATCACCGACACAAAACACTGGTTGTTGTTACTCACGATGAGCATATTGCACGAAGGACTGAGAGAACGATACTACTTCTTGATGGACGAATTGATAGGTGAGGGTGTAATCACGAACGGTAATCTATATGTATTGGATTAGCGTTAAAAAAACGATTAAGTTAGGTATCAAAAGTCTTTGGATGCACCGGCTGCGGTCGGCATTGACGATGCTGGGTATGGTTTTTGGTGTTTGTTCCGTGATTGCGATGCTGGCGATAGGAGAAGGAGCCAGCCAGGAAGCACAGCAGGCCATAGCACGGCTTGGAAGCTCGAATTTAATTGTTGAAACGGTTAAGCCGCCACAGGAACAGGCTGACACCGGTAAAGCACAGACCGTCCGCAAGTATGGCTTGACCTATGAAGATGCCGAATCCATTCGCAACACGATACCTGATGTTAAAGTAGTCGTGCCTGTCCGCGAGATAAACCAAGAAGCAAGATACCTTAACCGCAAGGCGGCTATCAGGATTGTGGGTACGATTCCGTGGTATACAGAGATTGCGCCGATTAGGTTGATACGGGGCCGGTTTTTAAGCAGCATCGATTTGCACCATCGGTTGGCTGTTTGTGTTATCGATGACCAGGTGGCTCAGAGGCTCTTTGCTTTTGATGACCCTCTTGGTCTGTATGTGAGGATTTATGGCAGCTATTATCGGGTAGTAGGCCTTGTTTCTCAAACATCGACCAGCAGAATGACAGATACCTTTGAGACTGAAGCAGCTAAGGTAAGTGAAAGCAAAGGTGGCGCAGTGGGCAATATTTATATTCCGCTTACGACGGCAAAGGGTCGGTTCACCGACCTGGCAGCTACTTTTAGCGGGGGAAGTGAAAACATAGAAAGAGTGGAGCTGCAAAAAATCATTGTGAAGGTTAACTCGTCCGAGCAGGTGTTGCCGACTCGAAATGTTCTGGACGCACTGCTGGACCGTATTCATGATAAGCAGGATTATAATATAGTGGTTCCGCTGGAGCTGCTGCGGCAGGCTGCTCGAACAAAGCGAATATTCAGTATCGTTCTTGGCTCAATTGCTGCAATCTCGCTTTTGGTTGGCGGCATAGGAATTATGAATATTATGCTGGCCACCGTCAGCGAACGCACGCGGGAGATTGGCATTCGCCGTGCTTTGGGTGCCAAAAAACGGGATATTATCGTTCAATTCCTCTCAGAGACGCTGCTTCTAACTCTGTTTGGAGGTGTGCTCGGGATTATTTTAGGCTCTCTTATACCATTTTTGGTAACCTGTTTTGGCCATATGCCCACCATCATTACTGCCGGTTCGTTAGTGTTGGCCTTTGGTATCAGTGCGGCGGTGGGAATAACTTTTGGTTTA
>Ga0315296_10003567_pt1 | contig 12957 bp, 9 predicted proteins | sample YL17G14_18_MG_FD_203921 | JGI IMG/M metagenome (GOLD analysis project Ga0315296, IMG submission 203921) | Sediment microbial communities from Yellowstone Lake, YNP, Wyoming, USA - YL17G14_18 | ecosystem: Environmental > Aquatic > Freshwater > Lake > Sediment | place: USA: Wyoming | collected... | reverse complement strand
CTCGCGACAGCGATTGCAGCGCAGCATTAGTGTCTTCCCGCTCCAGTTGGCGTGGACGTAATCCGCCAGAGAGCAGCCGCCGCCGTCAGTTTGACGCGCAATGGTTTATCCCGCAGCGCTTCTTCCAATAGCCTGACCGATCCGCTATCCCTAACAGCGCCCACTCCGAGCGCAGCCGCAGCGCGGATCGCAATGTAGTCCTTTGCGCGCTTCTTCAGATTCGCTCGAAGGCCAGCTAGCCCTTCAGGGTAGCCGAGGGCAGCGAGGCAGCGGGACGCTTCGACGTGGTCCCATTCAGAGGTCCAGTCCCATGCCGGATCGTTTCCCGCAGACTGCAACATGTCTTTCAGAATAGGCACGACTCTTTGGTCTCCGAGACGGCCGAGGGCAAGTGCAGCCTCGCCCTTTGACCATCCCTGTGAGCGGTTCCCGGCAATACGTGCCAGGGTGTCTCTTGCGCTTGGCGTGCCCAAGGATCGGGCAATGGATATGGCAGTCATACATGAGGATTCATCCGCGAGCGCGGACTTGATTACCTGCATTCCCCCATGGTCGCCCAGCGTGGCTAACACCTCTGCCGCGCACAGACGCGTGTCAGCGTCTCGCGATCGCAGCGCAGCCAAGACGATAGGGCGATACTTGCCTTCCCCTAGCCGCACCAGCGCGCCCGCTGCATAAGCGCGCACAGTCTCGCGCCTGTCATTCGCGCCCTGTTGCAGCGCGGATACCGCGTCATCGCGTGGGTATCGGAACAGGGTCTCAGCCGCTGAACGTCTCGTCCACGGGTCTGGGCTTACAACGAGCTCACACAGCTTCGCTACGCCGCGCGACCGTCCCAAGACGGCAAGTCTTGATGCGATTCGCAGGGAGTAGTCTTCGGATGCCGACGACATCTTCTCCTCAAGCAGCCTGATGACCTGAGTGTCATGTTCAGAACAGAGTTCACAAAGCGCGTCAGCCGCCGCCTCTCGGGCCCACGGTTGCTTTGCGTTTAGTCCGGAGGCGGCAATCTCCAATAGAAGCTCAGGCCTATGCCGCCGTGAGACTTTCATGAACTGCGAGTAGACCCGAACTGCCGCACCGGTGGCACCTGTGCGAGCGTGCGCTCGAACTCGGCCAGCGAAATACCAGCATGCGCTTGTCCAGGCTGCCCCGGCGAGCACGAGCAGCACAAGAGTGAGAATCGCGGAGAGCAAAGCGACTCGTCTAGTCTGCGCTCCGGTTGGCCGCGCCGACTCGTGCACCGGACTGCCGCAGAAAGCGCAGTAGCTCACCTCCCCAGGGTTCTGCTTGCCACATCTGGTGCACAGCATGGGTCATCCCCGCCTTTCACGCCATTCTCTGCACACCAGCCAACGATTCAAGCACATTTCAATCCAGGGGTCCTCATTTGATGCCCACTGCGGCTGCTGCAATTGCTTCCGCGGGAAACGTAAGACGAATTGCTTCGTCTCCCCGGGACCTACTCGCATTACCGGGTACTTCGGGTGTAGCGCAGTTTTCCGATCAAGACCGAGATTCACCAAGAACAACTTCCCTAGAAAGGGAGACAGCTCGTATACGCGAGGTAGATGGTTGACGATGCTTCCTCTGATAATAATAGGCCTGGAGGGCTCCACGACGCTCAGAATCTCTAACGCCGACGAAGGAGCAATGCAAGATGCCTTGGTGGCGAAGGTGCCTAGAGACCCTCCGTGTCCTCCTGAACCCGCGTCGATCTTAGCCGTTCTTACGACCACAACACTATCATCGCCAAGGCCAATGATGAACCCCAGACTTGCGTCGACGCTCACTTCAACCGGTGACTCGGCCCTCTTCGAACATAGTGCGGCCCGCTGTCGGGCCTCTTGGTCCCCTGGCAGGTAGATCGATACCTGGCTCCAGCTCTCTGCTGCCTCTTTCCACGCCCATTTTGTCTCCAGCCTCCGGGCAGCGGAACGGTAGGGTGCGGCTTCCTCCTCCAAGGCTGAGTCAATGCGCATCACTAGTGCTTTGTCGGCGATGACTTTTCTTATCTCGTTCAGCGACGCTGCGGCCGCTCGTCCGACCCCGCTGTTCTGATCCTGTAGGAAATGGCACAACCCACTCACTCCGGCACGGTCCTCCAGAAACGCCAACGCGACACACGCCCGCATGCGCTTGTCAGGTGTCTTTGCTCTAAGTGTCGAACGAAGCAGAGCAAGCGCGACCGGTCGAGCCCACGGCTGCTTGAGCTCAGCCGCTGTCTCAACACGGCGTTCTCTGTCGTGCGCGGCGATCAGCGAATGGACGCCCCCGGATATCCAAGTTCCATAGGCTGCAAGCGCTGCCGCCAGCGCTAATACGACTGCAAATGCATACACAAGACGAGACCACAACCTCGGGATATTCAATCCCACTGCCGCACCGGCTCCAAGAAGCGCGGGCGACAGCAGCGCAATGCTCAGAGAATACCACGGCCTATTAGGCTGCCCTTCGAGGTAAACAACAGAGATGATGCCCAGTGCTCCGCCGATCGCCATGAGCAGCCCCATCAGATCGCGGAGTGAACGAGACCATCGTGATCTACCGTGTGCTGCGCCGGGTTCTAGGCCCCCCTCCAGGATGGTGCCACACCATGCGCAGTACTTGACCCCCTCTGCATTGTGTTTCCCGCATTTCTCGCACCGCACCTCAGCCTCTCCTCATTGCACCCTCGCGCGGCTACACGACGCGCCCCGGCGCAGCGGGTCGCACTACCACCACGTTTCCTATGAACCAACCGAGAAACCATTTCACGGCCCAGGGAATCGAGATGATGCCGAAGCAGGCGAGATAGCCGACAATCACGCGCCACAGCAACTCGTGACCTTTGGCGCGGAAGTCGAGCCGCGATCCGGGCGTCCTGATCTGGGAGCAATACCAGCGCATGGCCGCAGCGCCCGCCCAAGCCCAGCCGATGATGGAGAATGCGGACACATAGACGAGAAGTGCCCACCCTAGAATCGGCCCGTAAGCGCCCACGAAAACGGGGCGAGTCCCTGTTGAGAGTTCGACTGCACCAATAAACCGGCGTAAGATATGCTGGTACAAGGCAGCGGACGCCGGCATGAGCACGATAAGGATGACATATACAAGGTAGATCAGACCTGGCTCGTCAGCGGCACTGGCGAGAATATACGGAATCCAGGACACGTATCCCAGCAGGGCCAGAAGCGCGCACGATCCCCACACGTCGGTGGCTTCGCCACGGTATGTTGCCCGCGTGCCACCGCTGAATCTTATACTGCGAACGAACCATCGCCAGAAGGCGGTGTAGCCCCATGCGGCCGGGACGACAAGGTAAGCGAGCAGGGCGGCGGCAAGTGCCCAGCCTACGTATTGCAGCCCCGTTCCATGGAATTCGGCCCTGATCTCTGACGGAGCCGCCGCAGCAAGTGGCCTACCGCAAAAGGCGCAATAGGTTGAGCCGACAGAACTGTCTTTCGCGCAGGACGGACACCAGTGGGCGGTGACCATTGAGTCGCCAGCCGCGCCTGCGGGGAGCTCCTGGACCGGCAGCCGCGTCACCCCAGCCCGCGCGAGTTCGTTGATGCTGGCCTGGACCACGCCAGCGAAGATCGGATACAGGAATAGGTAGGACAAGAAGTTGACGTAAGGGATGACTTGGACAACACAGGTTGCGATGGCAAACGGCCTCAGGCCTGCAGCTGGCAGGCGCCCGCCCTGACGTTGCTCATCCAGTCTTTCGCAAAGCCGCATATGCGTAAAGAAGACCCAGTAGAAGTTGTAGAATGGGATGAAAAGAAACCCGACTGCTCTTCCAGCGGACGGGTCATCCGCCCGGCGTCGAGGTATTCTGCCGTGATACACGTTCAACCACACGATCGAGAATATGCCGAGCGTCACGTAGTGGAGAACAATCAGCAGCCACACAGGAAACGAGGTCAGGCTGTGCCCAGTTGCTTCAGCCATCCCCACAAGTGCTGTCCCGCAAGAAGCACAGTAAGTCGCCGTATCGACGTTTTCTCTGCCGCACTTCGAACAGAACATACCTCGGCCTCCTCGATGAAGGTTCGGAACGGGCTGGGCGGTGCTGTGTGGCTGTGCGTTAGCGACCGGAACCGTCACGATGGCAGCGAGGACGCAGCCAAACCCCACAAGACTGATGATCCAATTCCAGCGGAAGAAAGTGAGATGCCACCACTCGTAGCTTATTGCCGCTGCGATGTCGTTGGCCACCCTATTCAGGAGGAGTAGGCCGAATCCAATGCCTCCGAGAATGGCGGCCGGAGAACGCCGAAACCGGATAATCGAGGCGATGGCGCATGCCAGATACACAGCGGAGAAGAGGTATTCGAAATAGCGAATCATCAACCGACCGCCCCCTTTCTAGACCGCCGCAGCGCAGCCTACCGCTGTGTGCGCGCAAGTGGTCCTTCATATTGCCCTCGTTCATCGCGAGTCTCGTAGGCTGTGGCGAATGCCAGCAACCGACCTCGTCAGGTTCAAGAGCGCTGCGGCGGCCGTCACTCGCACGCTCCACGACTCGTCCCGCAAAGCATCGGCCAACACCTCCGTGCTGCCCTTGTCAGCTATCTCGCCAAGGACTTTGGCGGCCTGGGCACGTCCTTGCGCGTTGGCCAACTTCGGGTTCGTCAGCCGGTTGCGCATCGCCTCAAGGCCGTCCTGCTCCCCCAGGTAGGCAAGGGAGACCAGGCATCCCGCCTTTCGCGCATGCGGCACGACGCGGCGATCTCCCAGAAGTGCCAGAGCGCCGATCGCCGCGTCGCGTATCTGCCGCGTTTGCCAGGTGTCGTCGTCGGACTGCGCCGCCGCCGCCAGCAGGACCTCGCGGCTGCCCGATCCTCCCAAACGCGCCAGCGCGGGGCCGAGCGCGTGGGCCCGCTCGGGGATCTTCCAGAACCACTCCTCGAGCACCCGCACTCCGCTCTGCTCTCCCAGCACGGCCAGGGCTTCTGCCGCCTCCTCCCGAAGCGAGGCATCCTGGCTGGACAGGGCCCGCTGGACGGCAGGCAAGAACTCGCGATTCCCCAGTTTGACCAGCGCCGCAGAGGCATAAATGCTATCAAATCCAGGAGGGCCGTCTGCCAAGGTTCGCAGGCCGCCAGCCGCTTCGGGCACACTGGTGTAGCACAGAATATACGCCGCTCGCCCCCTAACCCAGAAGAGCGGTTCCTGCTCGCTAAGGCATGCGACCAACGCACTTCGCCCAGGCTTGCCGCCGAGTTGCGTCAACCTCTCCGCATGCTCCACACCAACCCGCACGTACATCTCCGCCCAAATGCTCGGCGGATGACTGCTCAAGTAGCCCTGGACGGCTCGCGCGACTCGCTCGTCGGTGGGAGCGCCATAGGTGCAGAGCTGCTCCAGAGCGCACTCCTGAGCCCAGTCCCAACGAGCCTTCAACCCGGAGATGACGATCGTGAGAAGCAAGTCGGCATCGTGCTGCTGGTAATCGCGATACCACTCAAGATAGGCCCCGATCGCCGCGGTGGTATCGCCGCGTTCGCTCAGCGAACGCACACGCTCGGCCATGTCCGCGCGACGGACGCTCGGAAGCACTCCAACAAAGATCACGCCCAGCGCGGCAACCGCAAAGGCCGGGACTCCCACGCCAAGGGCAAAGAGTTGCCATGGTCGCCGCGTCACCCTCGTGAAGTGGGGCAGACTACCGCCGCAGAAGGCGCAGTAGGCTGAGTCGTTCGAGTTCTCCTTGCCGCACTTCGGACAGCGCATTGCTCTCACCCTCCGGTATCACTGTTGTGCGCGCAACGTAGCTGCTGCGAGCCAGCCCCAAGGCATCCTCTAACGGCAGATCGCCAGCATGCAGAACAGCTTCGCAGAGACCTGCTACGCTTCATGCTCCCCTTCACCTCGACAGTGTTCGACTGCTTCACGTCAGCGTATATCCCCTCTTGTGCACACAGGAAGTCTGGTGCACCACACGGGCAACCTGATGCTCACCGTCGGACGAGCCCACTCCGATACAGTGCGGCCGAGTCGTGCATGCCGAGCAGGTCCATCATGTCAGGGTCCCCTCCGGCGAAGGCGAGGACTCCAGGAGTTATGCCCTTGACATCGGCCGCTCCAGTATTCGCCCTGCTGGAAATCAGGAGTTTGACCGCCGCCTTGTTCCCAAATGCTACCGCATCATGCAGCGGCGTCCAGCCCTGCTTCGTATCCTTCGCGTTGACATCTGCCCCGTGATCAATCAGAATCTTCGCCACAAAAGTCCTGGCAAGGATCTTTGCTGTGTCCCCCTCTGCGGACACGGCCAGGTGTAAGGGCGTAGTACAGGCTGATCGGCTGTCCCGCACGTTGACGTCGGCGCCATTGTCAATCAGAATCTGCGCACAGTCCACTTGACCTGTCGCCGCTGCCGCGTGCAGCGGGGTCAGGCCGCGGTTGTCTGCGGCGTTCACGTCTGCGCCTTTCGCTATCAGCAGTTCTGTCATATTCTTGCTGTATGCGGCAGCCAGACGCAGGGGTGGGACGCCGTCTTTTCCCCTCGCATTGACATTGGCACCTTTTGCGATCAGAGCCTGCGCCGCTACGCAGTCCCCTGTGCGAGCGGCGCAGTGCAAGGCAAGGTCAACGGCCTCTCGAAAATGGAGGCCCCTCGGGAACTTCTTGGTGTAGTCGACGTAGGCTTGCAGTGTGTCGGCGCGTCGCGCCTGGCGAAAAGCAGCGTCGTCCGCTCGCGTTTTGACCTCCAGCCCGATTCGGATGCCTGCAATGAGGAGCAGTACGAAAAGCGCCCCGGCAGCAGCAATCAGCGCCGATTTGCGCCGCAGCCGCACCGGACGCAGGCCTGGCAGTTCGCTGCCACAGGCTCCGCAGTACTGAGCCTCCGCGGGATTTGTCTGGCCGCACTTCTCGCAGCGCACGTGGTCGCCGACCGGTCTCGCGCGCCTCTGACTCACGAATGTCTTCCTTTCATCCCGCGCCCACTGCGGCTAGTGTTTATCAAGTCGTCCTAGGTCGGACACATAACGCTGCGCCTCGCGCACCACGTCTTCCTTTGGGCTGAGCGTCAAGGCCCGGCTGATTGACTTGCCGGCCTGCGCTGCCTCGCCTAAGGCTGCTTCCATCATGGCTCGGCACGCCCACCACATTCCTTGGCTGGGAGCGATCTCTGTTGCTTTCCGGAAGAAGGAAAGCGCATTACGGAACCTGCCCACCTCCGCGTAGTACTTTCCGATCATGGTGTTGTTCTCCAAAGCCATGTAGGCCGGATCGGCTGCGATCGCCATGGTCAGATCGTAAGTAGCGTTTTCCAAGGACTGTAGTCTTTCGCGGTTCAGTCTAGGGTAGTACCACTTTGTGCAGTAGGCGATAGGAACACGCGAGCGCTCCAGCCAGGGCACCCCACCAAAACCGGTTTGCAGGGAGGGCACCTTGTCCTCCAGAATCCAGACTGTCCGTGCCTCGAAGGGTTTGCCACGAAGCCGCGAGATGGCGTAGTCAAGATACACCAGAGATTCCGGATATCGGCTCTCCGCGTGCAGGACACGGGCCTCCTGTAGCACCTGTCCGAGCGTCAGGCCGCCCCCATCTAGTGCTTTGTCCAAACAATCAAGCCCGCCTGCCGTTTCTCCTGTCGCCAGCAAGCACTCGCCCTGCAGCGACAAGAAGGCAGAGCCGTGCCCTTCTATGTCTGAAATCTTGGCGAGCACCCCCAGCGCCTCTTGAAACCGGCCCTTAGCCCGCAGTGATTTCGCCTCCAACAGCAACAACCGGGGCGTTCTCTGGGAGTCCCTGCGCCGCGTCGAAACCAGTTTCTGCTGGGTGTGGGCCGCAGCGTAGATCTCCTGAACGCGCTGCTGCCACCCGGCCACACCTTCCCTCGGTGGACGCAATCTCGTCTGGTCGGCCTTGACTTCATACAGTTCAGACAACACTTCTCGGGCTTCGTCTGCCGAGCGAAGGCGTAGCGCTTGTTTGCATCTTGTAATCGCCTCGTCATATCGCCCTGCTGACTTCAGGCGGCGCGCGTCTTGCAGGTAGTCGTACGCCTGTCTCAACCTCTGAAGCCAAACGACCGAGAAGAGAATGCTGCAGGCCACGATGGTCCCCCCAATGAATAAGAGGGCCTTCCGCCGCGAGGTCCCCGTCCGACGGTCTTCATGGCCAACTGCACGGGCGCTCTGCTCTCCATGCTGTGCCGCCGAAATCTTGAGTCCTGCTCCACAGTACGCGCAGTACTCCCCTCCGCCTGGGTTTTCCTTGCCGCATTTCTGGCAGCGCACTCTCCTCACCCTCCGGTATTGCTTTCCCTTACGCACGCACCTGCCGCAAGCCACTCCCAAAAGTCCTCTGATGGCAGATCGCCCTATTTCGCGCCATGTCTGCGGAGAAACTCTGCCATTTGGGTTTCACCGTGAACGATTGCGTAATCAAGCGGGGTCCGGCACACGCGCCTTTCGAACAGCTTTCCATCTGGTAGACGCGCCGTGAAGAGGGATGGATGTGGAACCTGAATGTTTACATTCGCACCGTGCGCCAGCAGCACTTCGGCCACTTCCTTTGAGCCGTGCATCGCGGCTATGTGCAGCGGGCTTTCGCCAGTTTGACACCGGGCAGAGATGTCTGCTCCGTAACGGAGAAGAATCTCCGCCACCTCCTTGTAGTTGTTCTGAGCTGCCATGTGAAGCGGGGTCGCGTCGGCTATCTGCGCGGACTCGTCCCGGAGCCTGGCATTGACATCTGCCCCAAGGGAGAGGAGAATTGCCGCCGACTTTGGATTATCTGCCTCCGCTGCTTCGTGCAGCAGAGTCCACCCTTGTTCGTCCCTAGCATCAACGTCAGCGCCGCGTTCAGCGAGAAGTTTGGCAACCTTCCTCGATCCGCTCACGGCCGCCAGAGCGAACGGGGTATATCCGACCTCGTTCTTTGCGTTGAAGTCTGCACCTTTGGCTAGTGTTCTGCACAGAGAACACCTTTACATAGCGGAGAGCAGCCACTGGTTCGAATCGCGAAGCCAAAGGCCTCTGATACTTCCGGCGCAAATGTAAAGAACTGTCATGTGCAGTACACTAGCAGCAATTCGGCTATTTCCTTGTGGTTCCTCTCGGCCGCCGCATGCAAGGGCGTGTTCTTCCTCTTGTCTTCAACCCGGACATCTGCACCCCTGGCCAGCAGCACCCTAACCGCTCCCACACGCCCGCGTTGAACTGCCAGCTGCAGCGGCGTTAGTCCTTGTTTGTTCTTTGCGTTGACGTCCGCCCTCGCCGTCAGCAGGAGCCTGGCTATGAGCGGATGGTCTGCGTTAGCGGTCCAGTGCAGAGCCGGTTGGCCGCTCCTCTTCCACGCCGTCACCTGGTATGCAATCGCAGCAGCGCCCGTCAGCGCCAAGACCAAGGCGCAAAGTGCGACAACGCGTCGCCAGTTCGCGGCAGATTTACTGTCTCGGGCCGCCGCACGCATCGGTTGCGCCGTCGGCGCTCCGGAATCAGAGCATTGTGTCGCCCGCTCCGGATTGTCCTTGCCACACTTCTCGCGGAGCATGCCAGGTCGCCCATACTAATGAGTAAGCCCCTTGTTCGAGTATCCCGGCTATTCGAGCCACTAATCCACCCTCCCCGCAGGGCCCTCAATGATGGGCGCAAGAACGATGTGGTAAGGGAAGCCGAGTGTTAACGGCGTCCACCACATACGCGCGGCCCTTGGAGAATCAGCCCTCAGCGAATCTTCGAAGTCGTAGATGGACTCTAGTCGCTCCGCAATTTGTGCGGCCTGCGCCTTTTGGCCGAGTCGCCTCAAACACGCAAGTCTCTCCTCGAGTATCCGGTTCTGGCCCATGTCGCCGTGGGGCAGCATGTAAGCCGGACTGCGGCGAGAGGGAAACCGGGAGGTGCCTTTCCTTATCGTGGCGGGTTTCCAAAGATAGCCCCATCGCTCTGTGCGCTGGTATGTAGGCCACTTATCCCACAGCCACGGCACGGATCGCTCCAGATGCGGGGGACAAGGAAAGTCGCCTTCAAGCTTCAGGGACTGGCGGTCAATCTCCTGATACGGGCATGCGACGTTGATCCCGACGAAGCTAGGTACGGCGCTAGCATCCACCTCCTGGCATTCCCCTATCTTTCTTATTGCCGCATCTGGCCGCCCTGCTTGCCGAAGGACAACACTCTGCCGACAAAGGACGTATTCGCTCCAGGGCGCGACCAGATGCGGAAGTGCCCGATCAAAGGCCGCAAGCGACTCTTCTGATCTGCCGAGCGTAGCCAAGGCCTCCCCCATGAGAGCGCGACAAAGACCATCCAACGGCACCGGTTCTACCGCGAATTCTCCCCCCAAACGCCACGGCACTTGGCGTCCCCCGGCGACCCCGAGCACGGCTTGGAAGTCGGCGAGCGCTGCTTCGGCTCGTCCTTCCTTGAGCAGGAAAAGCCCGCTAACCACCGAGGCCAGGCTCCGATAGGTTTCATTTTCCGGGTCAATCCGCGAGCCGACCTGGATAATGGCTGTGAGCCTTCCTTCTGACAGATCACCCCGGATGCGCTGTTCGATCGCTTGCTGCAAAGCCCAGCGCACTCGATTGGTAGCCTCCCCCCAGCGCGGCACTATCTTGAGCGCCTTCCGGTATTCCTCCAATCCCCGCTCAAACTTTCCGGCCTCGACCAGTTGATCACCTCGGTCTTTGTGACCTCCTGCGATGAAAGACCGAGCGACAAGGAAGCCAAGCGCCGCACAACACGCCAGCGCCGCGCCGCTCACTGCCACCCCGGCAACGGCTAGACCCCGTCCTCTCAAAGAACCCTTGCTCCGCCTGATCTGGAGCAGAGCAGCGATCCCGAGGCTCAACCCGATGATCGCTGGAAAGAAAAGGAAACCGAAGAGCCCACAGACCAGCGAGGCCGTTGCCAGCCTAGCGCGTCGAGGTGGGCCTGCTGGCGCGGGGTTCATCTGCGCACCACAACTTGCGCAGTGCCGGGCGTCATCCCGGTTTTCCCCGCCGCACCGTGGGCAGAACATCGCCTGGCCCCTCCTTACGGGACGCTGCGCATTCTCGCTCTTCGCAGTCGCACCGACGCTCCTATGAGTACAGCCAGAATTGCGAGCAGAACGCAGAAACCGATCAAGAGCGGACTGATGCCGCGCGAACCCGAGGTGAGCCTCCCGCGCCAGTCGTAGGTGTAGTTGCGCGTCGTCCCGTCCAAGCCCATGGACATGCTCAGCCTTCCCCGGTCATCATACAGGTAGAAAACTCGTCCCTCGCCTCCAACCACCGCTTCGGCCACGCGTCCGTCGCCGTCGTAGATCAGACGCACACCGGAGAACTCGGCATCTGCGCGCGGGGTTGCCTTGCCGTCAATCGCGGCCGTCACGAATTCCCCGGCCTGGTCGAAGTCGTAAACGTTGCCCCACCGGTCCTCCAGGCGAAAGCTGCCATCACCGAGAATATAGAGCCCCTTCCAGCGCTTGGACTGCGCCGAGAAGTAGCCTATGTTACCTTCTACATCACGACCGAACGTGAGGGTCTCAGACTGCGGGCGATCCAAGACCGTCATTGCTCGCGGGAAGGACATCCCTTCCATGACTACCGATTTTCCCCCGTCAGGCGACAGACCTAGCGGGATGCCCCAGATGCTGACCACTCGCTTGCCTTTGTAGCCGTACGCCCAGCGGTTCTCCCTGCCCATGTCTACCAGCACGAGCCGGCCATCTCTGTCGAACTGAAAGGAGTTGCCGCGAACATCCCGCAGCTGCAAGGATAGATCCGACATCAGGTACGCACCTTCCCAATGATTCCGCTCCTTTGGGAAGTAGCCAGCCAGCCCCTCCTTGTCGCTGCCGAAAGGAAAACTCTCTCGTGTCCCGGCAACAGCGTCGGCCACGAGGACTTCTCGGGGGATCGAAACTCCCTGGAACTGCCGAGTTTCCTTCGATGGTATCAACCGATAGGGCACAAGCAAGTGCCAGCCCGGCCCGAACTCGCCGCCGGTACGGCGCGAATGGTCGTAGTATCGAGCCAGTTCCACCACGGGCCCGCTGCCCGTGATGACTGCGTCCGTCTGGAAGACCAACTGGCGCCCGCCTTCGGCAACGACTGTGCACGGCAGGTCTAACGACGTATAGGTTTCTCGACCCTTGGTGAAACGGACGCTCGGCAACTTCGTACCGAGGCGCTCCGCGACGTCAGGTGCCGCCATACGACGCACAGCACCCGCTGGCCCGGTGTAAGTGGTGAGCACAGGCCCTACGAACGCTGGAACCGAGTCCCATGCGGATACATACGACCCACGACTGGCAAGGTCCACGCCTCCCCAGATCTCCAGCCCACCGGTCTCTTCGGCAGGGATGGTGTAGCCTACGGTGGTCGCCGGCGTGTCGTAAGTCACCGCGGGCGTGCTGTTCGCGAAGATAAACCAGTTGAGCGGCACGCCGCGGTCTTTCAGGTACTTGGCGAGACCTACCATCTTTGCGTACTCGCGCAGGTCGCGCAGTTCCGGATGCTTGCGCGCGAAGGCGTCGTAATGTTCGGTGAAGAACTTGGCGAAGGCTTGCGCGGCCGGCTCAGACCCCCCGTTTAGGCCGAGCATCATGTATTCGGTCCTGACCTCGATCCTGACCCGCTCGAATACCAGCGCGTCTCCCGCGCGCTTGGCTCGAATCTCAGCAGGGACAAACCAAAACCGCACCATCGCCCCATTGTAGCGCAGCCCATGTTCCTCGATCAGTTGGAGCATGTTCTTGAAGCCCGGTATCCCAGGGGCCATGCGGTCGCCAGTCAGGTTGTCGCGGCCCACGGTGTAACACTTGAGGATGCGGTCGGCCTCAAACATCACCTGCCCCAGCCGTGTGCCCGCAACCTTACCGATGTAGCGCACGTTCATCTCATTTCGCGTAGGCCCTGGATCAATGGACACCCCCGGGTCTTCCCCGCCGTACACCGTCATCAGGACCGCGACGAAGTCATCCAGGAAGGTCTGGGGCAGTGAAGCCACCTTCCCCTTGACGATCAGCCCAAGC
>Ga0315296_10003566_pt1 | contig 12967 bp, 11 predicted proteins | sample YL17G14_18_MG_FD_203921 | JGI IMG/M metagenome (GOLD analysis project Ga0315296, IMG submission 203921) | Sediment microbial communities from Yellowstone Lake, YNP, Wyoming, USA - YL17G14_18 | ecosystem: Environmental > Aquatic > Freshwater > Lake > Sediment | place: USA: Wyoming | collected... | reverse complement strand
CACCTGAGAACACTCTGAAGAACCCAGAAAACGACCCTGCATGGGCCGAACCGATTATAGGCTTCAGCAGCGGCGGAGACCCGCTCTACAAGTTCTACAAGGAAGACATAGGAGGATTCTACCTCACACCCCTCGAATTCTTCGCAAACGAGTACCCCAACACAAACGCGACAGCAGATGAGCTAACCATAATCAGCTGGATACTGCCTCAGACCGAAGCGACGAAGACCGATCACCGTAAGGAAAAGTATTTCCCTTGTGAAAGATGGGCCCGCTCACGCATCTACGGAGAAGAATACAACGATAAGCTACGAGCACACATCGTACAAGAGCTCAAACAAGCCCGAATCCAAGCCATCGCACCAGCCCTCTCCCCCCTCTTCAAAAGCGAAAAGTCAAAGACGTACGGCTTCGCCTCCACATGGTCAGAAAGACACGCTGCCTATGCATCTGGCCTTGGCACCTTCGGCCTATCTGACGGCCTCATCACACCTGTCGGCAAAGCGATGCGATGCGGATCAATCATCGCCCGGATCGCAATTCCACCGACCCCCAGACCATACAACAACCATCACGCCTACTGCCTCTTCTACACAAATGGAACCTGCGGAAAATGCATTGAACGCTGCCCCATAGGAGCCATCACTAAGGAAGGCCACAACAAAGAGCTCTGCTCCAAGTATGTCAACATGACAAGACAATACGTGGAAAGACTCTACAAGTTCAACGGCTACGGCTGCGGCCTATGCCAGACCAGCGTCCCATGCGAGTCAGGGATACCGGCAGGACTTCAGATAACAGCACATTGATCGAACTATCAAGAAAATATCGTCAGAAACCTCTTGACTCCGCAAGAGAGCAGGCATGAAGCCTGGCCAAGATAAAGTCCACACCATCTGTTCATTTAAGACCTCCATGACATACATCACTTGTCGCCACTCGATCCAAAGACAAGAGGTATTGTGACGCGGAAGCTTTCAATTGATGGGCAGTCCTTATCCAAGCAGAGCCCTAAGATTCTCCTTTAAAGCGCCTAGTTCAGTGTTTGCCGTTATTCTGAGAGGAACAAATCCAAGCCTACTCCAGAAACATTCTGATTCAATGCTCCCAAGAATATAGTTGAGCGATACATTCTCCACACCCTTAGCTTCAAAGAAGACGCACAGCTTCCTCACAAGAAGGCTCCCTATGCCTCGCCTTCTGAAAGCCTTCCTCACAAACAGCAAATTGATCGATGCCACGCGTTGAGGAGTATAGTCCTTCCTCTCCGATACATGCCCCCAAGCAACACCTACTAGCCCGCCCATTTCCTCTCCCACCAACACCAAACCATCCTTATCAGCAAGCATCTCATCGACTTTCAGTCCCATCTGCTGCTTACCCAGCTCAGTCAACCGCCAAATCCTCGGATTAGAAGCCTCCAAGTGCTCCTGCAGAAGAACCCTCATCTCAGCAATCTCTGCTCTATCAGAAATACCAGCTTCTCTAATCACAAAGCCTTCCATCACACATACAGGAGGCCAACCCCTAAAGAAAAGCACTCCTCACTTCTTGATGAATAGAAAGAAGCCGATATCTGAAAACAGGGAACGGGACTCCTAGCCAAAGGTCAACCGCTCAGCTCCTTCAAAGCATCAAGCAGATTCTCGACCTCTTCCCCAGTATTATAGAAGCCGGGAGACACCCGAATACCCGCCGCTCTAAGAGATACCGTGAAGCCCCTTCTCGTTAAACCCTGAAACAACTCCTGCACCTTCTTTGTCCGGAAGCTCACGATACCGGACTGCTGTCCCTGTCCTAGAGGAGACACAACCTCAACCCCGAGTTCAAGTAGCCCCTCTAGAAGCCGCCCGCTCAACTCAAGCACCCTCTGCTCAACGCTCTCAGGGCCCAGCTTCAAGATCAAGTCAATACCCGCCTTTGTTCCTACGAAACTCAGGTAGCTCGGCTCACCCAGCTCAAACCTCTCAGCAGACCGCTTCAAGACAGGCCTTTCCAAATCGTGTTTCTGAATCCCACGATAGCCCGGCAAAGCGGGCTCAACCTTCTCAAGAAGCTCCTTTTTCAAGTACAGAAACCCTGCACCAGATGGGCCCAGCAGCCACTTGTAGCTCCCACAAGCATAGAAATCAACATCATCCCTCCTCACATCCACCTTCAAAGCACCAGCAGCCTGAATACCGTCCACAACCAAGAAAGCCCCATGCTCATGAGCAATCTCCGAGACTGCGCGAAGATCGGTCCTCGCACCTGTCAACCATTGAACCTGACTGATCGCCACCACCTTAGTACTGTCATCAACCACTGCCTCCAAATCCTCCAGCCTCACTTCTCCACCCACACCCTTAACAACCCGTACCTCTATCCCCTTCCCCCGCTGCATGCTCCAAGGATAGACGTTCGCAGGATTCTCAAGGTCGTTCACTACCACATTCATCCCACTCTTGAGGTTCAAAGCTTCGGCGATAGCGGACAGGCCAGCGGAAGTGTTCGGCTGACATCCTACCTCTTCAGGCTTTGCCCCTATGAGATGTGAGAAGCTCTGATTTGCAAGCCTAACACGCTCATCTCCCTGCCTATTATCCCTATCCCAATCATCAAGATAGCTCTCCAGAGCTCTCCGAACCGGCCTCGAGGGCGGCGAATGATTGGCAACATTCAGAAAAACACATTTATCCGACAAAGGAAACTCTTTTCGAATCTCTTCAAAGCTTATCATGATCAAGCCAGACACTTCTCATAATAACTTGGTAGGCCACTAAAAGAGTTTGGAGGAAAAAAACATGCAAGGCCATTCGGGCGCGGCTTGCCACACGAATAGACCTGCATTGTCCGATCGATCGATCGCGCTGAGCTAGAGCTGAGACACTAATAGCCCTGAGTCTTGGACTTGTTGAGAAGCTAGATCAGAGAGAAACAGCAAGTACATCTCAAACACCTTCTCTCAATCGATCATGTAGCGCGGCTCAAGATAGGAGAAACGGATCTAATCCGATCCAGCTCGTCGGGCTCCGATAAGGATAGACAATTCAGAGCGGTTGCTTAGACCGCTCAATCCTTTTAAGTCGTCTGACTACACACCACTGTCAAGAGGCAGACACCGAAATTGGACAGGGCCAGCAGACAATCTGCGCTTCTCGCAGCGACCATGAGCTCCTTCCTGACGCCTTTCATGAGTTCCTCGATAAACACGGCTCTGCCCTCAATAGGAAGAGAACTGGCCCTTGACGCCGTGTCGCTGAGCTGGGTCTCAACCGCCTATCTTCTAGCATCGGCCATATTCCTAGTTCCCTTCGGAAGACTTGCTGATATACACGGTAGGAAACGCATATTCAGCCTCGGCATGGTCCTCCACACCGTCTCATCTCTTTTGCTCACATTCTCAAACTCGTCTGCATCACTCATCCTGCTCAGATTACCACAGGGAATGGGCTCAGCCATGATCTTCGGAACCGGGGTCGCCATCCTGACTTCTGCGTATCCACCTGGGGAAAGAGGAAAAGTTCTCGGAATAAACAGCGCAGCTGTCTACATCGGCCTCTCCACAGGACCATTCCTAGGAGGCCTCATGACCCAAGCTCTCGGTTGGAGGACAATCTTCCTACTGAATGTTCCCCTAGGACTCATTACAATTGCTGTCATAATGCTGAGACTCAAAGGGGAATGGGCTGAAGCAAAAGGAGAAAAACTCGATCTGCTAGGCTCTACAATCTACGGCCTCAGCCTCACGTCCACAATGCTCGGCCTCTCACAGCTACCCTCAATGACAGGCGCGTCGTTGCTCCTCCTCGGACTCCTAGGCACAATAACCTTCTTTCAGGTAGAGACAAGATCTCAAAGCCCAGTGCTTGACATACAGGTCTTCAAAGACAACAAAGCCTTCACCCTGTCGAACATAGCCGCGCTGATGAACTACAGTGCAACCTTCGCCATCAGCTTCCTCCTAAGCCTGTACATGCAGAACATCAAAGGCCTGAACCCCCAAAGCGCAGGCCTAGTCCTCATGGCTCAGCCACTTGTGCAAGCCGGCTTCTCACCCCTAGCCGGAAAGCTCTCGGACAGAAGAGAGCCAAGGATCATCGCCTCAACAGGAATGGCCGTAACCTCCACCGCCTTGCTCCTTCTTGCTCTTGTGATGCCAACAGGAAGCTTGGAACTCATTATAGGCATCTTAGCACTTCTTGGTTTCGGCCTAGCCCTCTTCGCTTCTCCAAACATGAATGCAGTCATGACCTCCGTAGAGAAGAGGCTCTACGGAGTAGCCTCCGCGACCCTTGCAACCATGAGAGTAACAGGACAGATGATCAGCATGGGAGTTACAACCGTAGTGCTCGCAGCATATGTCGGAAGGGTCCAAGTCACGGAACAGTACAACGCGCTCTTCGTACAGGGCTTGACTGTCTCCTTGATAGTCTTTGCAGCCCTGTGCTTCATCGGCATCTTCGCTTCCCTTTCAAAAGGGAAAATCGGACAAACAGACAGCCTTCAGCGACTCAGAGAACTACGAGAATCGACAGATCATTGACATTCGTCCCAGTAGATCCTGTAAGAACAAGGTCGCTGAGCCTAGAGAAGAAACTGTAAGAATCATTCTCCTTCAGAAAAGCCTTCGCATCCATCCCACGCTCTCTGGCTCTCTGAACGGTACTCCCATCAGCCAAGGCTCCAGCAGCATCGGTAGGACCATCAGCCCCATCAGTGCTGAAGGATACTAGGGCCGTGTTATTTAGGCCATTTAGCTTCAAAGCCGCCCCCAAAGCAATCTCTTGGTTCCTGCCGCCTTTCCCTTCGCCGGTAACAGTGACAGTCGTCTCCCCGCCCAGAACAATGCCAGCAGGAGTGGCAACAGGATTACCAGACGAAACCATCTCGATAGCCATGGCACCGAGCATAAGGCCCAGATCCTTGGCCTGACCCTCAACATATGAACTGAGGAAAACTGTCTGCAATCCGTGCCTTCTAAGCTCATCAACAGCTGAGGCACATGCTAACCCATTGTTTCCAATGACAATATTTGACACTTCTTCAAAGACAGGGTCACTGGCCTTCGGAGTCTCCGGTATCTCACCTTTTTCACCGTTAGAAAGAACCTTCTTGACAGAAGAAGGAACAAGTTCCCAAAGAGAATAGCGTCTGAGAACCTTAATAGCGTCCTCGAAAGTCGTCGAATCTGGAGCAGTCGGTCCTGAAGCTATCACCCCAACGTCATCTCCGATCACATCTGAGAGTAAAAGACTGATTACCCTTGCAGGAAAACAGGCCTTGGCAAGCCATCCGCCTTTGAAACCTGATAAATGCTTCCGAACCGTGTTAATCTCACTGATGCATGCGCCGGACCTGAGCAGAAGCTCAGTAACCCTCTGCTTGTCGCCAAGAGAAAGCCCTTCCAACGGCGAAGCCATCAGACTGGAACCTCCACCAGAGAAGAAGCCTAAGACGAGATCCTTATCCTCAGCTTCTAGGGCGAGATCCAGAAGCTTCCTTGCACCTGCAACACTATTCTCATCAGGAACCGGGTGACTAGCCTCATGTAACTCTATTCGACCAATGAAACGCTGCTTAACCGTTCCGCGGGGAACCACAACCAGACCCTTGTTGATCCTGTCACCAAGAAGCTGAATTACAGCCTCAGCCATAGCCCCGCTTGCCTTTCCTCCTCCCACCACGAAAACTCGCTCGAAGGAATCTAGATCAACCGAGCAACCCTTGACTCGAAGAAGACTGCCATCCAAAACCATCTTTGATTCAACGATCCTTCTGGGATCAACAGACTTCAGTACACTTTCAACAACGTTCAAAGCAATCTTCCGCGCCCGTAGGCTAGACTTTTTCGTGTCAAGGAGCTCCTCTCTGTTACTAATCCTTAACATCTAGCAGACCACCAGCTACCCGCCTTCTGCCACCAGGTGTCTCAGTACTCTGCCATTGCGAACCCCTGTGTGCTCACCGTTCTCGACTGTCACCTCTCCATTAACGATGACATACTCGACGCCCGTGGGAAACTGAACCGGGTTCTCATAGGTAGCCCTGTCAGAGACCTTCTCAGGATCAAAGATTGTGATATCTGCCGACATGCCGGGCCTAAGCAAGCCTCTATCCAATAGGCCGAATCTCTGCGATGGAAGTGACGTCATCTTCCTCACTGCCTCTTCGAGCCTAACGATCCCTCCTCTTACATAGCGACCTAGGACACGTGCGAAAGCTCCGTATGCTCTGGGATGAGGCTTCCCAAGAACAATGCCATCGGTGCATACCATCTGAAACGGACAAGCCATTATTTCAGATACATCATCCTCACACATCGTAAAGCTCACCATGGCCACAGCATTTTCCTCCTCTAAGACGAGATCGAAGATAATATCGAAGACTCTCTGACCTCGAACTTCAGCTATTTCAGTGAGCGTTTTGCCTTCAAGCCATCTATTAGCCTCGCTCTTGAGCGAGGTAATCAGAACCTTGTCCCACCTTTCTTCACTTAAACGATCCGTCTCAGACACCTCACTAGCGATCTTCAGCCGAGTCGCTGGCTCCCTGAGTCTTTCAAGCATTTCGGCTGTGCCGCCTTCATGAGCCCAAACAGGAAGCAGGCTGCTCAGAAACGTACTCCCTGCGACATATGGATACTGATCAACAGTCACATCCAAGCCACATAAACGAGCTTCTCCAAGCATCGCCAAGGCTTCTGTAGCTTTTCCCCAGTTCCGCTCCCCGCTCGACTTGAAATGGCTGATATGCACAGGAATCGAAGCTTCTCTCCCGACCGCAAGAACCTCGTTGATAGAGTCGAAGAGACGGTCACCTTCATTCCTCATATGAACCGCGAAGATACCGCCATATGCAGCTGCAACCCTGCAAAGCTCAACCAGCTCGCTTGTCTTGGCATAGACGCAAGGTGGATAGATCAACCCGCTGCTGAGACCATAGGCACCATCACGCATCCCCTCAATGAGCAGCTTCTTCATCACATCTAGCTCATGAGCTGTCGGCTCCCTGTTCTTCAGACCAACTGCCAACAGCCGGAGATTCCCATGTCCTACGAGAGAGGCAACATTCGTTGCTGGCCGCGCCTCTTCGATTCTCTCAAGATACTCAGCGAAACTCCTCCAACTCCAATCTACATCAGGATCACCGTTCAAGCCCGAAAGATACCTACGCCAATCCCCAACTACATCATCTCTGAGCGGCGCTTCCCCCAAACCATCTTGACCCAGAACCTCTGTGGTTACACCTTGCATAACCTTTTGCTTAGCTTCAGGCTCCACCATCAGCATCAAGTCCGAGTGGCTGTGAGTGTCAATGAAGCCGGGGGCGACGATCAACCCCTCAGCGTCAATAACCGTTCTCGCAGAATCAAAGGACCCGAATGAAGCTATCCTTCCCTGGGAAACAGCGACCTCAGCTCGAAACCATGGATTCCCGGTCCCGTCCACGATTTTCCCGTTCTTAACGACAAGATCATACATCGGCAGTACAGACTCTCGCTCTCTTCCCATTAAAGCGCTACGAATAGCAAGGAAGTCCTAAGCTAAGTAGACCCTTCTTCTAGCCCAAGACGCTACCAAAATCATTATATATGTTACTCCTTCTAGCTTCAATAATTGTCCAAAGAAAGAGTGCGAGTTTAGATAACTAGCTTTACTAAGCTCCTCTCTGAAAGTCGCTCAACAGGTGTTACCATGGGGAGACTTGTCATACTCCTTTGCGATGCTCCGTTTCAATCAGAGAGAGTAGAACACTCAATCAGAATCGCAGAAGCCGCTCTGGCGAAGGGACACAACGTCTTCTTCTACCTGTTTATGGACGGCGTATACAACGTGATAAAGAGCCAAGATGGCAATGCCTTCCGGATGAGACCTATCTCTGACCGGTTCAGCGAACTAATCGCCAAAGGAGCCCATGTTTCCTGCTGCAAACTCTGCATGGACCTCAGAGGAGTAAAGGAAAACATGATACCTCAAGGAGTAAAGGTAACTGGATTGGCAGAACTCAGTGCTCAAATGGCCGAGGCTGACTCTTTGGTGAGCTTTACAGGAGCAAACTGACATGTCGAACAGAAAGGTCGTAGTCATGACTACCTCTAGTCCTTTTGCAACACTGAATAGCTATGAAGCTCTGCGCCTCAGCCTAGGACTCTTCGACGTCAAAGTCTCTGTACTCTGGAGCGGTGAAGGGGTCTACAACGCCATCAAAGGAGGGGACAACACGTTAATACAACCCTTCATACGAGTGCTGCCGGATCTTGACATAGATCTCTACGTAGACAAGTCCGATTTGCAGGAAAAGGGGCTGACTGAAGCTGAGCTTATACGAGATGTGAAAGCCATAGAAAGAGAAGATGTCATACAACTGATCTGCGAAGCAGACATTGTTCTCACCTTCTGAGGTATGAAGATGAACAACCCAGTCATCATAATATCAAAGCTTGACGCCAGATCTATCTCGCTAGCAGCGCAGATTGCTGAGAGTGGTAGCACACCCGACATGGTGCTCATGTCCGAAGCAGTCTACATGCTGAAACAACGAGGAGACTACTTCAGAGAAATCATTACAGCAATCAAACAGGGAGCTAGATTCTACGCGATATCAGAGGACATTACAAAACGTGGAATAGCAGAGCTAGTAGAGCATGTAACCCTGATAGGCTACGGGGATCTAGTTGACTTGTTGATGGAAAGCCCGAGAGCAACAATCAACCTCTAGGCCGATGGTTCTACGTGGCGCATGCTGTAAATGCAATTGAAAAAGTCGATAATGCGTTTCTGCCTTTGTCGATCGAACATTCAGGCTTATCCGAAGTCATCGTCATTGGCCTTCTCAATCACCGACGCTAATATTGGGGCAGGGTTAAGTCATAGACTCGACGGGAATCTCAAGCTGATCAGAACATGTGTCCGCATTAGCCTCGATCAATCTTTGTGGCTCTGATTCCCAAAGATGGATTTCATCTTCTTTGTTTTCTTTCGTCTTTGAGTCTGTGGACAAGAGAGATCAGCATCCCCAAATCACTTTCAGAAATTCTGAATTCATTTCTGTGTGGACAATCTCTATCTAATGTGGCACGATTGGCATCTTCATCGCAAACAATTGGATAAAGCCTACATCCTTCTGGCCTAATGTCGTAGATCGAGCATCCTTTGCCATCGTTATAAACACATCTTCCATTCTGATTCTTCAATTGCAGCCAACCATCTCTACTGACAACAAAATGGTCGTAGGAGAATCCCCGTCCTTTCATAGATTCGATTTCTTCATTGAGCAAAGGCATCTCGGTCTCTAGGCAACACTGAACGCATTTGTTACGCAGGCAAGGGCTTCTCATATCTTCCCTCGCCAGGAATAAAGAGCATCGCTCATAATCAGGGTTTCTTTTGCTTTTTACCTTTCCACAACAACTGCTTCTTCTTGAGTTCCAGTTGTCAACGGAGAGCTTGACGGACCTGCAGGATGGCGAGTAGGTCTTCTATAACTGAACGATCTAGTGACAAGCCTATTCAGCCAATAACTGCAGTCGGGGAACAGGAATTGGTTTTCCCCTTGGTAGCAATCTGGGCATATAGCCTGACCAAATCCAAAGCACATCATGTGAAACTCCTGTCCGCACTTCAGGCAGACAAAGCTGCCGCTCAACCATTTCTGAAAGGTCCTCAAGAAGGTAAGAGTCATACAATGATCTGCCTGTAAAACAATGGATAATACAATTACACATTCAGAGTTTATACTTATGTGAAACTAGTCGAGGTGACATCCTGCCATTTTGCACGTCGCCTATCATGGTGTAGCGGCGTTCTTGCATGCAGATGACATTCAGAAGATGCATCCTCATCCAGATTGCCCCGAACCAGTCATCCAAAGAGAATCGAACAAAATAGGAAGACCTGTGTAGACCGATGCGGCACGAAGCAGTTGGACGATAACATTGGCATCACCAAGTGTTTTTTCAGCGAGCTGCGGTGGACATGCTCTACTTGTGCGCCATGAATCAAGTTGAGTGCAGGTGTGAGCCAGACATTCGGAACATACGTGCGAGCGAGATCCCCCAAGTGTTGAAGCTCTTGAACGGCTCCGCTCGAAGCCAGGCCTTTCTCCTCTATCAGTCAGATCGGTAGCTTAAGTATTCTAGCAAACGGTAGAAGAACTCCAAAGAACAGACTGATTGAACCCAATGCCTTCAGTACAAGTCCTGGAAGGTCGTATGAAGCTTCTAACAGGAAAGTTTCTCCGAAGAGGGTTTGACCAGTATCTCTATCCTTCACAGTCACAAGTATTGGTTTCACGCCGTTTTCTCTTATTTCAAATGAGAACCAGACAATTCGTATATTATCCATAAATCTTGACATTAGACCCACTACATCATGCTCAGTCTCCGATTCTGCAACGTCCTGCCCGGTTCCAGAGTAAACCGGTAATACATCTTCAAAAGGTAGGTCAAAATCTCTTGGGGATAGAGTCACCGCCACTTCAGCAGTTGTTGGGAAAACGGATCCGCATGTATAGCTGATCGAGAGCGCTCTGTTCTTGTCAGACAAGTTGTTGTATAGGAGAACGAAGCCTTTACCTATCTGACCTCTTTTCTTCTTCAAGGAGACTTCAGCGTCTATGAAGACGCTGCTGCCCTTAAGTTCTGCAAAATCGTCTAGCATTTTGACGAAGAGTCGATCTAACAGTTGTGTGAGTTCTGGAACAAGTCTTTTCGCTTTTCCAAGAATGACTTTCAGGCGGTCAAAGCCAAACGTATGGTGCAGTTCAAGTCTGGTGACGTATTCCTTCCTCTTGAGTAGTTCAGAGACTTCTTTTCGCACATCTTCGGTTGCGATGACTCCATACAGGTTTTGGTACAGAAGCAGCGACAATTTGCTGAGAGCGTCACCGGTCGTCAATTCCTCCTTCAAGTACTCTGATATCTCTTCCTCATATTCCTGAAATCTAAGGCGATTAAAGGGATGTATGAATGTTTCAAGAAAAACATCCGTCGTTATGACAGAGGGAAAGACATCAGGTTCATACAGTCTGAGCATCTCGTCAGGGTCAAGGACATGCTCCCTTTTTATGATTGAGAAACCGAAGGTTATCAGGGCCGACCCCATCGACAGGTAGGTAAAGATTATCTCCGGAGAGACATTTCCAAAGAGATACATCACCAGAGATGATGTGGAAGAAGCGCAGAGAATCGAAGCGTACTCAGTTTCCTTCTTAGACGCGTCTTTGATTGCTTCAATTCCCACCAATGACGCATATGGTAAGCCCTTTCTGCAGTATTCTTTTAGTACTCTGTCAAAGAAGAAGTTCATGCTTAGGAAGTTCGCTAGCATCAGTAGGGTGTCTAGGAACATGAAAGCCAGTAGTAGGGATACTATTAGCCCAAGCGTCGCTCCATAGATTGGCACTCCCATATACGCGTACAACCCAAGTACTACTGATGCTACTATGGAAGCAACGAGTATCGAAGGCAACCCGACTTTGCGATTGTATCGTGCAAGAATGTTGAGACTCTTGTTCTCGCTCCTGATCACCGTCATTTTAGACACCTATATGACAGATCGATCGATCCTGGTGGAGATTTTTCCTATGTCGGCCTCAGATGCTGTGATATCGAGACCTGGGAAGATTGTCTCTTCCTCTCCGACGATGCTTCTAGCTTTGTGAAGGCCATCAATGCCACTGTTTCATATGCTGTTCATGTCAACTTCAATCTTACGACCATATCATACAATCTTCTCATTGGCCCAATCGATGAAACCACAAAGGAGTGTGAAATGATCCCATCATGTGCCAGCGGTACATCTCTGGAAGCAATCACAAACGCTATCAAGATCAAAGAGCATGCTTTCACTCGGAAGCGCGGGTCCAAGAAGTGTGAGCAAAGAGGATAGTAGGCCTAATGCTCCTAGCGATCACACGCCTCCTGGCTGTTCCAACACCTTTGGTCGGGGGTGAGTCCTTGGGCCCTTTCCCGCTGATACGGGATCGAATGAAACAGAAGAACATGAGAGGTTGGAAATTGAGGAAACTAGCTCTAGCGACCATCTTAGTCCTACTCATCACAGGGATTATCTTTTACCCTTCCCATGCAGAAGTATCCAACTATTTTTCCCTGATCAAGGTCTACTGGGGGACTGATAAGGCAATAGAAGTATCGCCTGGCGATTCGGCAACACTTGGAGTTGTCTTACGATATGACTTTGGATACTCTGTCAAGAGCGTAACAGCAGACCTTTCCTTACCCGAAGGCTTCAGAGCCCTAGGAGGCGGGAATAGAGCTGAAACCTATTTCAGCGGTGCCATATCTCAAAGCTCGATAATCACAATGGAGTTTCTCCTCTTCCTAACCAAAGATGCGGGTAGAGGTGGTTACATGACGTATCTTGAACTCAATTACTACATACCAGACCTCTCTCGCTGGCGCAACGAGGTACTTGAAGTCTACTTTGAAGTCACGGGAAAACCCTCCATTGATTTCAAGGCCTTGAACAGCAGCTTGAGTGAGGGGACCCAGTTGATCCTAGTCGCCTTGACAAACAAGGGCGATGCGGTTGCAGACAATCTCAAAATAACGAGGGTCAATTCAATCAGTGCATTATCCGAGTTTCCGGAAGGCGCGACTCTTGGTATGCTTCAACCGGGACAAAATATCTCTGTTCCTGTTCGCATACACGTGCCTACTGGACTTGGAAGCGGCCTCATATCTTTCACAATAGACGGCAGTTGCGTTGGTCCGACCAACGTGTTCTATTCATTTTCAAAAACCCTTCAACTCACATTGATACGGTCAACCGCGATATCACCTCTAGTCCTAGGCTTAGAGCCCACGAAACTAGTCATAGGAGAAACCAGCCAGGTGAGCATAAACGTCAAGAACAGCGCAAGTCATAACATCTCAAGAATTAAACTGTCTTTGACACCTGACGCCGTCATGAAGATCTTTGGGACCAGTGAATTCTACATCAATCAGCTCAAGCCAGAAGAGCGC
>Ga0315296_10003565_pt1 | contig 12967 bp, 6 predicted proteins | sample YL17G14_18_MG_FD_203921 | JGI IMG/M metagenome (GOLD analysis project Ga0315296, IMG submission 203921) | Sediment microbial communities from Yellowstone Lake, YNP, Wyoming, USA - YL17G14_18 | ecosystem: Environmental > Aquatic > Freshwater > Lake > Sediment | place: USA: Wyoming | collected... | reverse complement strand
CAGCATTTCCGCACTCAAATCAGATTGGCATTGTAACAGGACCCTTGAGGTAAAGATGGTTGAATCAACGCATGTTGTTACCCAACACATGAGCTTGCACCAGATGGTTGAGTCGTTGACCAGTATAGCAAAGGCCAGCCTGGGCCGGTATTATACGGATACCGATAATAAACTGCCTTACTCTGCAACCATTGGCCCCGACAGTGAATGGAAATTTCGTGGGGTCAGTCTAAGGTATGCGGCGATTAGCCAAATAGGACTTGGCCGATGGATTGAATACCATCCAGAAGACAGGACACACCTGCCTGACCTATGGCCGAGAATAGTCGACAATCACCATGAAATTACACAAATTGGGGACTTGGCACTTGCTCTTTGGGCTGGCATAGAGAGCAAGGCGAGCGATTCTCGACTGTTTGCAGATGCAATGTCTGCCGCCTGGCAGGACCACGCAGATATGTGTAATGCAGTTGAGCTCGCCTGGGTCCTTCAGGCATGTACGCTGGCCCTGCACAGGGACAAGGATTTACAGTTTTACATAGAGCCGTTGATGGAAGAAGCGAAAGACCGGCTCCTTAATCTTTTTAGGCCGCAACAGAGCCTCTTCCAAAGACACAATAGACCCGGCTTTAGACAGGCTATCAGCAGACGCATTGCGTGTTTCGCCGACCAGGTCTATCCAGTTCTTGCACTGTGTACTTACGGGCAGTTCTTCGAAGACAATCAGTGCATTGAAATCGCCCAGAAGACCGTGGAGCGAATATGCCGGCTTCAGGGACCGCTTGGACAGTGGTGGTGGCACTACGATACGAAAGAAGGAGAGGTCTGCGAGGAATATCCTGTGTTCTCGGTTCACCAAGACGCAATGGCACCGATGGCAATTATGGCAAGTGACAGATTAACCGGACAAAACCATTCCCGAGAAATCGAACGCGGCTTGCGTTGGCTTTTGGGGCAAAATGAACTGAATGAGTGTCTTGTTCTGTATGACGCTGGGATTATCTGGAGAGACATTGAAAAACGCGAACTCGCAAAGATTTCACGCTCTGTCCGGGCGTTGTTGTGTGTGGCCAATTTAAAGTTGCTGCATACTCTTGCTGGGAGGTCCTTTCTTGGTTTCTGCATCAACCATGAATGCCGTCCTTATCACCTGGGGTGGATTCTGTATGCTTGGGCAGACTACGATAGCAGGCCAAATCTGCTTCGCCCAGAGGAGTGCGACTGAGCCGTTCAATTAACCATCACGCTGTGGACTTGCTGGGGATAAGAGTTGCTGCGCTGACCATGGATGACGTGCTGCGCATTTGCCAAGAGCATATCGCTGCAAAAAGCTCGCTGTTATTGTCAGTCGTAAATGTCGCGAAGCTTGTCAACAGCCGCAAAGATGGTGAACTACGCAAGAGTGTAGTGGAAGCAGACATTGTTTTAGCCGATGGTTTGCCGATTGTCTGGCTTTCGAGACTAATTGGTGACCCTTTGCCGGAGCGACTCGCTGGGATAGACATAATGTACGGATTGCTGGAGCGTGCATCTCAAAATAACTATGGCGTATACTTCTTGGGAGCGCAGAAGCCAATTGTTCAAAAGGTTGTACAAATCGTTGAACGACTGTACCCAGGCTTGCGTGTCGCTGGCTACCGAGATGGGTATTTCCCTGACTCAGAAAGCAAAGAGGTTGCGGAGAAGGTAAGAAATAGCTCCGCAGACATCCTTTTGGTCGCTATCAGTTCGCCCAAGAAGGAGAACTTTCTGAGAGATTGGCGCAAGTTTATGAACGTCCCTGTTTGCCACGGAGTAGGCGGAAGTTTTGACATCCTTGCAGGTGCGACTAAACGTGCGCCGTTTTGGGTGCAAAGATATGGCTTGGAATGGCTTTACAGACTTGTCCAGGAACCACGAAGAATGTGGAAGAGATATCTTGTTACAAACACGATCTTTGTGAAACTGAGTTTGCAAGCCATTTTGCGAAGCAGGCTCAGGCCGTTTCACGCAACAGCGGATACGACAGTATGTAATTGCAAGGACACGAACCATCCAAAACCTTCAGAATAGTTGAGTCGGACAAACCCGTGCATAGAAGAGAACATATCACGGCTGTAATGCTTGTGGGTCACTGCGACTTCGGACGCCATCATGTGGCTACACGGCTGCCACCAGCCTTGTGGCCGGTGGGTCAGAAGACTGTCTTAGAACGCTTGTTGGTCCACCTGGCTGAACAGGGAGTAAGGCAGGTGGCAGTCTGTTCCGGTGGCCTTGGAACACTACTGGCAGAGCCGCTCCGAATACCCAGTGGTTTGCAAGTGAGTTTTCTAGATAAGCCGTTGCCGGTTGGAGCAGCAGGATGTGTCCGCGATTCTGTCTGTCATCAAGGGGACTCGTTGGTGCTAATAATGTCTGCCAGCATAACATCACCGCCGCCAGTCGATGTGCTCGTGCGAGCCCACCGAGATGGGCAGTCTGATCTGACGATAATGTTTAATCCAGGTTTCAGCGACGCCCGAGACATAGGCGTGCCCGCTGATATCTACATTTGTGACAGTCAAACATTGGAACTTGTCCCCAAAGCCGGATACTTTGACATCAAGGAGGGGGTCATACCAGAGATGATACGGGCGGGCAAAGCCGTTCGTGCTGTAAAACTGCCAAAGCCGGTGGGGAACTTTCGAGATTGGAGGGAATACCTGTTTGCCGTCGGCAATTACCTTGAAGGCGACCCGCAGATGGGCGGAGACCTAAAGCTTTGCAGATGGGCCAACTCAGCAACTGTGTGGGCAGCCGACACCGTATATCTTGATCCAAGCGTCCAAATTCACGGTCCCGTTGTGATAATGGAAGGAGCACACATATCAAAGAACGCAACTCTCATCGGGCCCCTTGTGATTGGACGGAATGTCAACATTGGCGAAGGTAGCCTCTTAGCGAACAGCGTGCTCTGGGATTATGCGAAGATAGGCCCAAATTGTGAAATCCAGCAATGCCTGATTGACAACCATGCAGTTGTGCCACCTAATACAGTTGTGGAAGATAAACCCATAACGTGCGAAGCGCAAGGCAGATTGAAGAGCTTGCTCAACACCGCAAGGATAGTAAAAAGCCACGCAAGGAAACTGCGAGCAGCATTGCAGCCTCAGCTTGCCAGAATGAGCGCAAGACTACCAAGCGGGCTGCGGCACCGTGATGCGAAGCTCTTGCTCTGGCTGGCTGCCGCCCTTTTTGTCATGGCGTTTCTCTGGTCTTATTGGTCCGGCATTGTTGAGCTCTGGAGTATTTGGCAGAGAAGCGATGAGTATTCAAGCGGACTCTTAGTGCCTTTCCTGGTCGTTTACATCTTGTGGTCGCGACGCAACGACCTTGTTGGATGCAAGATAAGGCCCTGCGTCTGGGGCATTGTCGCGTTTGCAGGCGCCCAGGCAACCAGGCTCTTCGGGCTGGTCTATACCTATAGCTCGGCAGAATGGTTGTCTGTCGTGCTTAGTATCGCAGCAATCCTGCTACTTCTCTTTGGCTGGCGATTCTTCAGGAAGGTATCTGCGGTAATGCTGTTTCTCTGTTTGATGCTACCTTGGCCGAGTCGGATACAGACTGCTGTGACCCTGCCTCTGCAGCGGTGGGCGACATCATCCGCGGTATTCTGTCTGGAGACAATGGGTTACAATGTCGTGCAAGAAGGCAATGTCATTCACATTGGCAATGCAAGCGTGGCGGTGGCTGAGGCTTGCAATGGCCTAAGGATGGTCACCGCTTTTTTTGTTATCAGCGGCTTAGTGGTTCTATTGGTCAAGCGCACATGGTGGGAAAAGTTGATTGTTTTTGCTTCAAGCTTGCCGATAGCTTTGTTGTGTAATACAACGCGGCTGGCAATCACGGCAATTGCCTTTACGGTCGTAAGTGGAGAATACTGGGAGAAAGTATTTCACGATTTTGGCGGATATGCTATGATGCCGCTGGCTCTTGCTGTGGTGGTCGCGGAACTCTGGATATTGGCGAAGCTAACCACACCACCAACCGAACAAGAGACGATAGTAATTACCAGGCAAACGCAGTAATCGACACTCAAAAAGAACGGGGAATTAGAAAATGGATAACCTCGAAAAATATACTGCTCAAGTGATTGAACCAAGACCCGCTTCTTTCGAAGCGCCAGTAGAACCCGGTACCCAGAGCACAGCTGACTTGTTCAAGGGTGTGCTCCGCCGTTGGTATATCGCCCTTGCGGTGTTCTTACTGATATGTGTGCTCGGTTTGTCTACGATATGGTTTCTAATCGAACCCTCATATAGTATGACAGGCGTAATAAGAGTCGCTCCCATCATACCTAACATCCTGGGCGGCGAGGCAGACCGAGGCGCAATATCAAACTATGACAGCTTTGTATATACACAGGCACGACTTATCACCAGACCCCAGGTAGTTCAATTGGTAGCCTATGCCCTGGCGGACAAGAATTTGTCTTTCTTCCAGGATGAACCAGTCGGCTTGCTCACGAAGCTCAAACGCCTACTTAAGGTTGCCGAGGCAAATCGCGAACCGGCCAACGTATTGAAGGATGCAATACAAAATGGAATTATTACCGCCGCACACGCCCGCAGGACGGAGTTCATAGAAGTGACCATGAGGAGCACAAAGCCAGATGAAGCAAAGCGGATCGTGAATGCTTTCATTACCGCCTATATGGATCTTGAACGTAGTACATCTGGTGAACATGAACGCGGAACACTTGACGCATTAGATGGTGAGCGAAAAACGCTTATCCAAAATCTGGACGTTCACCGTGCAAAGCTCCGAGATTCGGCACAGCAGTACGGCACCACAGCCTTACGTGGCCGCCAGGATATGGCGCTGCAGCGGGTTAATGCTCTGCTGGGGGAGTTGACACGAATAGAGGCAAGCAGAATCAATCTTGAAGCTCAGGTACAATTCCTTCGGCAAACTAAGCCGGAAGCTATAGCGCCGGATGTTGTGTTGGAAAGGCGCACGCAATACGTTAACTCCAACCCGATGTTCCAGGAACTGACCCGAAGTTTTGTTCAGCTGGACCAGCAGCTCCTCGCAGCCAAGCAGACATTGGGACCCGGAAATCCCACGCTCAAGCAACAAGAGGAGCTTTTGGAGACATCTCGATCGCGTCTTGCGGGAAAACAGCAGGAATTAGAAAAAGATTTTGAGGCTGTGATTTCTAAGGAAGTTGGCAAAGCTAACAGAGATAAACTGCTCAGCGCAGAGGCCCAACTGGACCAAACCAAAGCCCATGAAAAATACCTTCGGGAGGTTCTCGGTGTGCAAGATACTCAAACCATCCAGCTTGGTCGGACGCAGTTGAACATCGAGGAACTGCAGTTTCAATTAAATTTCGACCAGCAGCAGTACGAAGCAGTCTGCCGACGCATACGTGAACTGGAGATGGAACGAAAAAGTCCGGCCAGAGTCTCTGTTGCTTTCGATGCCGACATCAACGGGATTAGCGATAATCGAGTTAAGTTCTCTGCCGCACTTGTCTTTTTTGCGTTCGCCAGCGGTTGCGGGCTGGCCTTTCTAAGGGACAGGGCCGATAAGAGCCTGAGAACCCCTGATGATGTAGCCAAACGCATAGGCGTCCGGGTCATAGGCACTACGACAAGTTCGCAGACGGTTAAACCAGCGCTTTTTGCAGCACAAATAGCCGAGGACTATCAGACTATCCGGGCCAACTTGGGGCTGCTCAATAACGAAGGAATGCCAAAGAAGGTTGTGGTCACCAGCCCTAGCGTGCGTGAGGGCAAGACTACCTTTGCCATCAACCTGGCAACAAGTCTATCCAAATCGGGCAAAAGGGTCTTGCTGATAGATGGTGACTTAAGAAAGCCTGACATTGGATATCTGTTAAATGTTCCAAGAGGCTCAAAGGGTTTAGAGGAAATGCTTCTGGGCACCGAATTTGAGCAGGCGGTTTGCTCTATACCTTCAACTGGCCTGGATGTGCTGGCGTCACATTCTCGGGATGGTGTCGATGTATACGAACTAATAGCGTCACCTGGAACAGCCCAGAAGATAAATAAGCTTACTGAACGCTACGACCACATTATCATTGATACTCCTCCTGTACTGGTGTTTCCTGACGCTCTGGTTTGGGCCAAGATAGCAGGCGCTGTGATATTAACCAGCTTCGCTGGACAAACAACCCGTCCAGATCTCAAAGAGGCGAAGGAAAAATTTGAAGAGATAAATGTGAGAATACTCGGTACCGTGCTTGGCAATGTCCCCCTTGGCCGGAGCTACTACCGCTATGGTTATCATTACTACACCCGAGACGGCAAGCGAAGGAGAAAAACCGAGCGAACCGCACCGACGCTTCTGCTACCTATACAGGACTCTAAGGATAAGACCAGCGATTCTGACTAATAACAGACGGTTCACAGACTCATAGTCCTGTAGTCAGCTACTTTTGCCCAATCTGCATGAACCTTGTTTTCATCCAAAAGCAGGATCTTTTCGCACCTGCCCGAAATGGCAATGTGCTCAGGTCGGCATTGGCCGATGAAGTAATCGCCCATCTCATTTTCAATGGCTGGGCAACAACAAAGTTGCCGCGACTTTGCAGCAGGAAGACCATTTTCGCTGTCCCAGAAGAACCGCGCACCGAGTATCTGGCAGCCTGGCATAACATAATAAGTTACAAAGAAAAAACGCCTGTTTTTTCTTGTTTGCTGCCAAGAAAGGTCCGCAAGGCATGGATAGCCATCTCCAATGGGCGATTTGCCACCCAAATGAATACAGAGCTGGTGGACAAAGTGCTTGCTGAAACTCAGGCAGACATCTTAGCAGTGAACGCCGACCCGGATTTATTGGCGTATCGGGAGAAAGTGCTGCTGACGGCCGAAGGAAAGGTGGCAGGCTTCCGCCGGGTGTATACCGATTCTATTGAACCTGCGCCTGTGCCTTCCGATTGGCCTCACCATATCTTTGTCAGGACCAACGTTCTCGACCGGATCTTGTCAGATAGCGTTCTGCCCGCGTCTTTTTCGGCTTTTCTGGGCAGGTGCAACTTGGCTGCCCTGAGGCTTTGCGTGATTAATGTGGCTGGTCTTGCCTTCGACCTTGGCACCGAAGAGGGGCTGCTGAATTTTTGCATGGCTTACCTCTCGAGGATTTCAGTTCCGAAACCTCAAGCCCAAAAGTCCAATAGGATATCACCTAATTCAAGATTAGTTGGCAGAGTGATCTTGGGAAAGAACGTTGACATCGGCCCTCATGTTGTCGTGGTAGGCCCAACAATCATTTCCAATGACGTTAAGGTTGGAGAACGTGCCGCCATAGACTCATCAATCATTTTTCAAGGCGTTACGGTACAGCAGAACGAATTCGTACAGAACTGCGTCGTCAGAGAAACCGCGTCAAGACGAAAGCACCTGGCCGTGTCATCAAAGCATGCTGCGACTCAGTTTTTTTATCGCAGCATCAGTTTGGACAAGAGAGAACGGATCAAGGCAACTTTCCGCACCTGGCCTTGGTTTTCCTACGCACGAACCTTGAAACGAGGTGCTGATATCCTCGCCGCAATGATTGTACTGATTCTATTCGCACCCCTAGCGCCCTTCATTGCCTTGGCCATAAAACTGAATTCGCCTGGCCCGGTATTTTTCAAGGACAAACGCCAGGGCTTACACGGAAAGGCATTCAACTGTCTGAAGTTCAGGACCATGTATGTTGGGGCTGATGTGATCCAAGAAAAGCTGAGAGTCATCAGCCAAGTCGACGGCCCGCAGTTCAAAATAGCCGACGACCCCCGAATCAGCACCATTGGCAGATTCGTGCGTGACACATACCTTGACGAAATACCCCAGTTCCTCAATGTTCTCTGCGGTCAGATGAGTGTGGTCGGCCCAAGACCTTCACCAGAATCCGAGAATACGCTGTGCCCATGGTGGCGTGACGCCCGACTTTCGGTTCGGCCTGGAATTACAGGGCTGTGGCAGGTTTGCAGAAGCCGTGAGCCCACGAAGGACTTTCAAGAATGGATTCATTACGACAGCGAATATGTCAAAAATCTGTCGCTAAGGATGGACTTATGGATATGCTGGCAGACAGCTAAAAAGATGGTTCGGAACTTTGTCGGCCAGTTCTAACGAGTGAGATATAAATGGATGCGAAAGGTTAGGAGATGGCCAAGAGATACTTTAACTGGAAATTAGCAATCGTCCTGCTGATGGGTTTTGTTGTTTTGGGCGCAACCGCTGTAGGCTTACGCCGATGGCAGAAAAGCCGCAGGGCAGAAAATGCGCTGCCGGCTGGTCTGGAAGCATATAGCCAGCAGCGGTGGGAAGAAGCTGCCAGTAATCTTGGCCGGTATTTAGGTGTCAATAGAGGTGACGTAAATGTCCTGCTCAAGTATGCCGAGGCCCAGCTCAACATCAGGCCGCCCAAACGAAACAGAGTTCAGCAGGCAATCGCAGCTTATTGGGAGGTCTTGAGGATAGATAAGAGCAACACCGAAGCCGCCAAGCGGCTAACCGAGATATATCTGGCAATGGACAGCCCGGGTGAGGCTGAACTAATCGCAAGAAAACGGATCGAAACGAATAAAGACCCTGAGCTTCGCAGGCTTTTGGCTCTGGCATTGGCTGCACAACGCAAATTTGCTGAGGCAGCTACGGAACTAAAAAGTATCGTCGCGGAACACCCTGACCAGATATTGGCTTACGAAACTCTGGGCCGACTCACACAGCAGCGTCCGGAGGAATTTCCTGATTCGGCAGCCGACTCGTTCAATCAAGCAGTAGACAAGAATCCTTCCTCAGCTCTTGCGCATATAATCCGTGCCGGTTTTTTCCTACGAAGCGGCAAAGAATCCGAAGCGAAAGCAGACCTCGAACAGGCGGAGAAACTGGACCTAACCGATCCGGACGTAAGGCTCCGCCTGGCTATGGAGTATATAAACGCCGGTGTTTTAGACAAGGCAGAAAAACATCTCGCTGTGGTCCAAGGTGTCAAGCCAACAAACCTGATGTTGTGGCAGACTTGGTCCCAGTTAGCACTAAAGTCGCAGTCCCAGGCAAAGATGGTGGAAGTAGCCGAAGCCGGCCTGCAAGAGCTCTCTTCTTACCCCTGGGATTTTTTGCGAACAGCGGCAGAAATGTTCATAGGGGCGGGCCAGCTCGGTCGCGCCAGCGAGTGTCTATCTCAGATGCGGCAAAAAGAGCTCCTGCCGGCGACTGTGGCATTTTTGGGGGGCCTTATAGCAGAGCAGAAAGGTCAGACGTATGAGGCGGTGAAAGCCTGGCGTCGGTCAATTGAGTTGGGCGAGATTGAGCTGGCCAACAGAATTCCGCAAATTCGATTAGCGCTGGCCACGGGACTATCGCGATTAGGTGACACGCAATCGGCTTTACGCGAGCTGCGCAGGCTCGTTTCGGAGATGCCCAATTTCTTCGCTGGGCGTATGGCTCTTGTCAGGCAATTGGCTCGGGCCGGAAATTGGCCCGAGGTAGCCGAACAAGCCTACAGAGCGAAGCAACTTTCGCCGCAGAATCTCGAAGCCAACTTATACTACCTGCGAGCTCGAATGTATCTGTTGGCTATGCAGCCAACCCCCGCGACTGCTGAAATGTGGCAGGAGATAGAAAAGGAACTGGCCTCGCTGGAGAAAGCCACTGAGGGCGCCGCCGATGTTAAACTTTTAGAGTTCCAGCTTGCAATGCAGCAAAATAATCTGGGCCGGGCGCAGGACTTATTGACGCAACTAAAAAAGAAAGAGCCTTCTGCGGCCACAAGTCTTGCTTTGGCCGAGGCTGAGCTACTTGTCGCACAGGAGAAAACAAATGAAGCGATATCGATACTGAAGCAAGCTATCAAGGACTCACCGGATGCTCTTGAGCCGGTTACTTATCTTGCGCGTTTACTAAATCAGGAAAAGAGTCGCGAGGAATGCGAGGCGGTCATTAAGGATGCATTGGCTCGCATTGAGCAACCTGCTACACAGCGTGAGTTAGGCCTGTTGCTCGCTCAATTATACACACAGTGGCAAAAACAGGATAAAGCCTACGAGCTTCTCAAAACACTTACAGAGAAGTTACCAGGCGATATTCCGCTTAAGCGCCGATTTTTGGCATGCGAACAGGTTCTCAAGGAGCCAGCAAAAGCTCAGCAAATTGTTGACAACATTAAAACTCTCGAAGAAGGCCAAGCCGGTTGGCAATGGCGATACGAACAGGCACGCATCTGGTTGACCGGAGCCGATTTCAGACAGCGCTATACTCAAATAACGTCACTGCTGCAGGAGAATCTGCTATCGAATCCCGAGGACCAGGCCAGTCGGGCACTGCTGGCGGCGGCGTACGACCGGGCCGGCGAACTGCGATTGGCAATATCCACCTACCAGGATGCCTTGAATCGCTCGCCGGATGACCTTGGCATAATTATTCCCTTTGTTGCTGCACTTTCCAGAGCCGGAGAAAATAGCCAGGCAGACGAAATTCTGGACAGGGCCTCCCAGCAAAAGCTACAGCACCCCACCAGCCTTCAGGTACTGCAACTACAGAGTCACTTGCGGCGAGGCAAGCTGGCTTCCGCCTCAGACATATTGGAAGACATGCTAAAGAGTGACCCTAATAACCCGGCTATAGGCCTGACCCTTGCCAGGCTGAAGATGCAGCAAAATCAACTCGCCGAGGCAGAGCAGCGATTAGACGGACTCAAGCTGCAGGAGCCAAACTCACTGGAGGTAACTTCCGCGCAAGTCAGACTAAAAATTCGCCAGGATAAACCCCAGGAAGCAATAAAACTGTGCGATGAAATGGTAAATAACCTGAATAATGTCTCAGCTTACATCCTTCGAGCCAGAGCATACGCTGAACTCGGCGATCCTAACAAGGCAGAAAAAGACATTGAGCAGGCTGGCACTATTGAACCCAAGAACGTCGAGGTTTGGATAGCGAAAAGTGATTTCTACCGTTCTCAGAACCAGGCCGACAAGACCACCAACAGCCTGCTGCAGGCACTATCAATAGACCCAAATAACTTGCCGGTGCAAAAGCGTGCTATCCAGCTTTTTTTAGCATCCGGCAATCCTGACAGAATCCAGCAAGGCAAAACCATTCTCGATAAGGCCCTGCAGGCAAGTCCCGCAGATATTGATCTTCGGCTGTTTAAGGCAAATTCACTTTTGGCTGAAGGAACGGCTTCGGCCATTGCAGGTGCCCAGCAGATTCTTCAAAAAATCACTGAAGAACACCCAGAACGCAGCAGCGCCTGGGCGTTGCTCAGCCAGATTGCGATGAGTCAGCAAGAGCCCACAAAGGCACTGGATGCTGCTATGCGAGGCCTTGTACATAGACCGAATGATAGAGCATTGCTGGCGGTAAAAGCTGATGCTGAGTTCGCTCGCGCACCCATTCTGGCAATTCCCACTCTCAGGACCCTGCACGACCTGGACCCAAATGACGTTAACATTGCACTGCGCCTGGGAATGACATACGTTGCTGCGGGCCAACCTAAAAACGCAGTCAGGCTTCTGGAGGAGCAGGTGACTTTGTGCAAAGATAGCGTTCAGCAGCGAAGAGTAAACACTGCGCTTGCTTTTGCCTTGTATAAGAACGGTAACAAGGAAGATGCTCAAAAGAAATTCGATTCTCTACTTCAATCTGCTCCGGACGACCCATATCCATTAGTGGCGCAAGCCCAATTGCTTACGGACGACGAGCTCTGGAGCGACCTCCATCACAAGGTCACCCGCTGGTGTCAAGACAATCCGAAGGATACTAACACGCCCATTGCGATCGCGGGCAGACTTGCCGCTGCTGAAAACGACGACGCTCGGAAAGTCGCAGAAGATCTACTTCGTGCGGTGCTGCAACGCGACCCCAGCAATATGGCTGCTATGACCATGCTTGCCATGCTATTGCAGACACTGGGACGCCAGACAGAATCAGCCGAACTGTATCGGCAGATTCTTGAACTCAATCCTGATAATGTGATCGTTATCAATAATCTTGCCTGGATAATGTGCGAAGAGCAAAAGAAATTCCAGGAAGCACTTGCGCTTGTCCAGAAGGGGTTGGCGATTGCGCCGCAGTACACGGACCTTATCGATACCCGTGGCGTGGTGTACTACCGGCTCGGCCAGTTCGAAAAGGCCATCAAGGATTTCACCAAGTGCGTGGAGCTTTATCGAGATTCAGCACCGGCAAAGGCCGCTGCACATTTTCATTTGGCAAGGGCTCTTGACAAGCTCGGCCAGAAAGCCAAAGCCATTGAGCAGTTGAATCAGGCTTTGGATTCGCAGAAAGCTTTGGATTTACAGAATCAAACCGGAGGGTTGTCAAAAGCAGACCTGGCCGAGGCCCAGCGTCTGCTTGAACAATTGGAGAAAGGTGGTTAGCCATGTCTCAAATCCCAATCCCAGCAGGAGGACATCTCGCCAGAGATGACGTGCATCTCAAGGACGTCAAGGTTCTACTATTTGATAGGAAACAGTGGTCTCACGTGCAGGGCCGATACGAGCTGACGCCTCGTGAGCGGCAAATAGCGGAACTTGTCTGCCAGGGCCTGCGAAATGGCAGTATCGCCAGGCATCTGCGGATACAGCCCGGCACCGTGAAGACTCACATAAGGAATATCTATCGAAAGGTCCACGTCAAAAGCAAGATTGTCATGCTTTTGAGGTTTGTAACCGACGCACGAGCATTTTCGACGCCGTATGAAGGCGAACACGCAGTCCATGTTTCTGATTAGAAAAAGCCCCTCTTCCGCAATCTCACCCCTCGTTTTTTGCCTGTTTTAGCACATCAGACATAGCACCACCAGGCACAGTTTTCCCACTCTCAACCTCTTCCTCTTCTTCATCCTCACACATCCCTCGTCTAATGCATAACCTACATTAGAATCAGCCTTCTGTACCACTTTTGGGTTATCCCAACAGGCTTGGAACCAATTTGCCTCACTGGTGGGTAATACCCCCGCCCGTAGCACTTTTTCGGTTTTTTTTGCTGAATTT
>Ga0315296_10003564_pt1 | contig 12968 bp, 10 predicted proteins | sample YL17G14_18_MG_FD_203921 | JGI IMG/M metagenome (GOLD analysis project Ga0315296, IMG submission 203921) | Sediment microbial communities from Yellowstone Lake, YNP, Wyoming, USA - YL17G14_18 | ecosystem: Environmental > Aquatic > Freshwater > Lake > Sediment | place: USA: Wyoming | collected... | reverse complement strand
AGAATAGTGTGTCCCGTTCTGTGCAGACTCTGATCGACAACGATGTTTCGATGCAGGACGCGATAGAAAGAGGATACGGAAACTACAGCGCTATGGCCCGAATTCTAAGGCCGCGGGTTGAGGAAGACCTAGGACGAGCGGCAAAAATCGAGAGCATCATAACTGCGGTCAAGAGAGCCAAATCAACCATCCAGGCCAGCCAAGAGAGCATAGCAACAATCGTCAGCAATAGCGTCATTAATCTCAGAACTGATGTCGCGAAAATCTCCATCGAGAAGACAAGGCGCACCACTCAGATAGTGAGACGAACGATGGCAGATCTCAGAGGAGAATTCCTTCAAATCCTAGAGGGTCTATCAGCAATAACACTGATCTTCGACGAGAAGCTTTTTGACAATGTCTGCTCAATGTTTCGAAAGGGAGACATCCTGGACGAGAAAAGGGGACTTGCAGCCATAATGGTTCACAGCCCTCGAGCCATCATTGGTGTCCCAGGAAGCGCAGTAGCCTTCTACAATCCTGTCTCAAGACGCCACATAAACATTGAAGAAACCATGAGTTGCTTTACAGACACGATTCTAGTCGTCCGTATGGAAGATGTGGGAAGAGCATTTTCCAGCTTGACAGAGATGATCTCTCATGCTCGACGGACAAGTAAAACCAGGCCAGGTAGGATCGGGCGCCACCCAAAGAGGAAAAGAAGATAGTTCAAAACATCCTGATCTCGAAAGCTTCAAGTGAATTCGGGAAACAGATGATGAGTGTGCGGACGCGGGCATAGCATGCATAGGAGGTTTCGAGGAACGTACTCAACAATTGAAGATCCTATTCACAACATACGCAGTCTGAGAACATGGATGCGAGATCTCGAAGAAGACGAGGGGCTACGCATTGTGGGGAGAGCACGACCCTTTGCTGGAGGAGGATTCCTATTTGTATCCATCCATCAAGGAAAGTACCGCGTTAACATCTGCGACAGGATCCGACATCAAAAGAAGGCAAACTTCATTGCAGGCGAAGGAGGAGAGTGGCATGAGTTTGAATCCTTCGAAGAGGTATGGAAGTTCGTCAGTCAGAAAATAAGGCATCCTGTCCAAGCATGGGTTTATTGAGAAACAATCCGAACGATTTCATTCCTCAGCTTGTGTTACAGAAGTCCCAGAATACTAGACAGCTTCGCCATTAGCTCTAAGGCATTTGAAAAGCCTTGACGTTTCCTTCTCAAGTGCAGGTCCTTCACCAGACAATCAGCGAAAGCGATGACTTCTCTAACAGCTGTCTCCGTGTCAAAGTCATCATCCATTGCCTTGACAAAGCGTTCTTTGAACAGTAAGGACATCGCATTGACACTGCCAGCCGAGTCTTCTCGGCGGCAATGAGTCGAAGCCTGCTCTAACTCTGCCAGCTGAGCACGAAGGCGACGGGAGAGTTTGGCGCCTTTTTCTAGGTCTAATCGTCTGAAATGAATCGGTTTTCGGTATTGAGTTAAAGAAAAGAAAAGCCTGAGAGTCTGCAGGTCGTATTGCGTCAGAATGTCCCGTATCGTTATGGAGTTTCCTAGGGATTTGCTCATCTTTCTTCCCTTGACGTACAGAAGACCTGTGTGAAGCCAATATCTGCAGACTGACTTGCCAGTTACTCCTTCGAGTTGAGCTTTTGTCGCTTCATGATGTGGGAAGACCAGTTCGTTCCCACCTCCGTTGATGTCGTATGGCACACCCAGATGCTTGAGACAAGCTGCGGCGTCTTCGATGTGCTCTCCAGGCCGGCCTCTACCCCACGGTGAATCCCAAGTGTCTGTGTCTGCCTGGAGAATACTCCAGAGAGGAAAATCCTCAGGATGCCTCTTTGCCGGACTCAAGTTGAGTCTTCGCAGTGCAATCTCACTCCTTGACTGGTGGGAGAGTGCGCCATACCTTTTCACTCTGCTAGTGTCCAGGTAGACTCCTTCATCTGTCACATAGGCGACCCCTTTCTTTAGAAGCCTCTCTATCCAGTTCATCATCTCAGGAATGTTGCCCGATGCGCAAGCAAAGACATCTATCGTCTCTATTCCGAGAGATTTCGCGTCTTCAAGGAAAAACCGAAAGTAATCATCGGAGTAGTCTCTCGAGGACTGACCTGTCCTTTTCGCATTCCTTGAAATGCTTTCAGAGATGTCGGTCACATTCATGACTACCTTCGTCTTGTAGTCGCGATATCGCAAATATCGGACGATCGTATCGAAGGCCACAAAGGTTCTAGCGTGGCCTATGTGACAGTAGTCGTAAATTGTGGGGCCGCAGAGAAATATCTTCACTAATCCGCTTCTCTTGGTGAATGCTCGTTTCTTCAGAGTTAAGGTGTCAAATATCCGCAATGTCATTTCATGACATCACACATGCTGGCGTCTTATTCCGTGTGCGCTTTCTTCTGAAAGAAGGTCAAGTAGTACGGTCGGCTAGACCTTAGAAATCCAATGAAGGTATCTCGGTTCTTTTCCTCGCACAATCTTGCGGTAGATGTCAACGAGCTTTGCCGTTGTCGGACCGACTTTGCCATCAGAAATCGTTCTTTTGTCGATTGACAGAATCGGTTCTATCTCCGCCGCTGAACCAGTGAAGAATACTTCGTCACTCATGTAGAGTTCGGCTCGGCTTATCGCTCTCTCCTCAACGCCTATTCTCAAGTCTGACGCCACTACCATAACTGTGTCTCTTGTTATTCCTGGCAAGATAGAGCACGTTAGCGACGGTGTTACCAGTTTCCCGGACTTTACTATGAATATGTTCTCTCCTGTGCCCTCACTTACCATACCGTTCCGGTCCAACAGAATAGCGTCATCGAAACCATTTGCCGACGCATCAATCTTGGCCAAGATCGAATTGATGTAGTTTCCGCAAGCCTTAGCCAAAGGAGGAGTTGACGAATCGTCTATTCTCCTCCAAGATGAAACACACACGTTTAGGCCAGACTTCTCGAAAAGCCTCTCCATGGGAAAAGTGCAGATCGCGATGGATGAGGATCCGTTAAGTGTGTCCAGATTTACTGCCAAGTCGGATGAGAACATGATTGGTCGAATGTAAGCGGAAGAATCGATTTTGTTTCTTCTAAGCAATTCCAAGGTTGCGCTGCAGAGTTCGTCAACTGTGAACCTGCATTTGAGCCGATACACGTTGGCAGACTTGAGCAATCGGGTCATGTGATCCTGTAACCGAAAGACCCCCAGACCCCCATTCGAAGGATAGGCTCTAATGCCCTCGAATACTCCTGCACCGTAGTGCAATGCTCTCGTCATAACGTGAACTTTGGCATCTTGCCACTTGACGAAGTTTCCGTCCATCCACACATAATCTGCCTGGACTGTCATAACTGCTCAAACCCGAATCTATCCAGATTCGACTGGTTTCATGACTTTTGAAAGCATGAGACATATCATATGGTCCTATAAGACTTTGGGGCGGCCCCGGTATTCATGGCTAAAGAAGCCGTGCCTAGATGCTGGTTGTTCTATCCAATTGCTCAGGCCCTGTTTCGCACAACTTTCAGGAGATCTGCCCGCGTAACTATGCCAGAAATGCGACCGCGTTTCGTGACAATCACTGCGGGGCTATATTGTAATATAGACGAAACCGCAGAGAGAGGGGATTCCTCATCTAACTGGGGAAACGGTTCATCCATAACATCCTCGACATGTTTGCGCGATAGTTCTGATAGATTCTTTACATTCAGTATTTGGGCAAGCATGGTCCTCTCTGAGATGCTACCAATTGCGAAATGCCCGTCGAGTACAGGAAGCTGTGAAAACCCTGTTTGTCTCATTAGCTCCGTGGCTCTCAAGACAGGATCTTGAGGACGAACACTGATGACTTTCTTGCTGACTATGTCCCTAACCCTTGTCTCAATCCTTATTTCCAATTCCTCAAGAGCATCAAATATCTTCTTAGTCTTTTCATAGGAAGGGCTGATTGTGAGTGCTTCAACCTTTGCGATCATAGACTGGCTAACACCACCCAAGAGAGCCAGTTCCTTCTGAGTGAGATTGAGGCTTTTCCGTCGTCTTGCCATCTCTTCCAGCTTAGGCAGCATGAACTCAGATTCTGAAGTACTCCAGTATATTATTTCGCCTTTGCACAGGATGGGATTCTCTCGTAAAGGGACACAAATGGTGGACAGAACAGGTACTCACTGACATCCGCTATGAACTCCTTCGATGCAGCGTGGTATATTGATCGAACGGCGTTGCCAGCAACCATGTTCATTTCTTCGCGGGCTACTGCGACGCAATGTTCTCGCATTGTTGAAATGCGTTTTGATTGATTATTCCTATAGGAATAATCACTACCCCAAGGTATTAATAGCGAGAGCAAGTTTTCCCCGTCAAATGGCGATATCGATGCGCAAGATCGTAGTAAATGAGCTACATCAAGTTCCGTTGAAGAAGCAAGCGATCGAGATCGTTGAAAGAAAGGGCCTTGGACATCCTGACTACATTTGCGACTCGATAATGAACGAGATCTCCGTTGCCTTGAGCAGAGAGTACAAGAAGAAGCTTGGGTACATCGCTCATCATAACATTGACAAGGGACTTCTTGTTGCAGGCAAAACAGAGGGACGCTATGGAGGGGGAATCATCAAGAAACCAATGCTGCTTGTCTTCGGAGACAGGGCGACCTTCGAGGTAGGAAAGGATAGGATTGAAGTTGATAAGATTGCGGTTGACACAGCGAAGAATTGGCTCAAGACAAAGCTGAGATTCGTCGACCCAGAAAAACATGTTAGGTATCAGGTAGAAATCAAACCTGGGTCAGCCGAGCTTACGGACATATTCGAACGGAAAGCGCGGTTCTTGGGTGCGAATGACACTTCTGCAGCTGTTGGATATGCGCCACCTACACCAACTGAGAGCCTTGTACTCGAAATGGAGAAATACCTTAACTCGTCAGACTTCAAGAAGAGATTTCCGGAAAGCGGTGAAGACACCAAAGTCATGGCTCTCAGACGGAACGACCTACTTGAAATGACGATTTCCATGGCATTTGTCGACAGATTCATCAAGAGTGAAAGCGACTACTTCTCAAAGAAAGAATCAATATTTGAAGAACTCAGGAACTTTGTGGAATCCAAGTCGAGCATCAGCAAGATTGAGTTGAACCTGAACACACTCGACATAAAGGGAAGGGGTTTGTCAGGCATCTATACGACTGTCACGGGTACCTCTGCCGAGGAAGCTGATAGTGGAGAAGTGGGAAGGGGAAACCGTGCAAACGGAATAGTCTCCTTGAATAGACCATCAAGTTCAGAGGCGGCTGCAGGAAAGAATCCAGTCAGTCATGTCGGCAAGATCTACAATCTACTCAGCTTCAGGATTGCTGACAGGATAGTCAGAGAAGTCTCTGGCATCGATGAAGCATATGTCTGGCTGTTGAGCAGGATCGGAATACCAATTGACCAACCCGCTATCGCATCAGCACAACTGATCCTTCCTGAAACAACGAGAATACAAGATGTGACATCCGGAGCAAGAGACATCTTGGACGATGAACTAGGCAACCTTAACAAGTTCTGCGATGATTTGGCAGAAGGAAAGGTCCCGGTCTGCTAGGTTTCTTTTCCTTTCTCTTCGTCTTTTGCAGGAGACAGTTCTTTGAAGAGTCTTTCAAGTTGTCTCTTCATCAGCCGGGTATCTTGACTCAAGTTGAAGTAATCAGAAAAGACTCGTGTTGTCCTCAGAACTTTGGTCCGTCCCAGCTTAGACTCCGAAACCAATTCAAGATCTTCTAGCTGCTTCACATATTGATATGTAAGTTTTCCTCTGACTCTCACCACATATGATTGAGTTACAGGTTGTTTGAGAGCTATGAATGACAGAGTCTTCAGAGGGCCAGGAGTGAGCAACTTTCTTGTTGCCAGTTTTCTAACTGCATTGACATATTCTGGCTTTAGCTGCATGACAAATCGTCCGTCTTGAAGCTCAAGCACTTCGAGCGATGTCTCGGACTGCTTATACCGTTCCACTATTGATCGAGCTATGTCTCGGACTTTTCCTTCGGTTCTCATCTTGGAAACAGATCCGAGGGTCTGAATATCAAGCGGCTTTCCAGCAACGTAGAGTGCCCCCTCTATTACTTGGGTCTTGTACCTATCGGTTGTGGAAGCGACTCCTTCAGTCTGCGCCAATTCGAGGGGCCATCTCTGTAAGTCTTATGACTATGTCACCGAACTCTTGTTCTTGAAGGAGAATAAGCTTGCCCTGGCAAGCAAGGAAAAGAAGCAAGATGAACTGCCGAATCATTTCCACAGCTGAGAGTCCTTTGGCAAGTGCGGCAAATGAAATTGCGCAAGTCCTCTTCGATAGCTTCTTGAGATGCAAATAGAAATCCTCTAGTCGTTCATCGATATTTGTTAAGAACTCATCCAAGTCTTCGGTAAGCTGTGAGGGCAGTGCTATTGGCCTGCTCTGCTTTGACAATATGACCTTCTCAGCTTGCAGGACCTCCTCGAGGGCTGTCAGAAGCTGTTCGACCGACGCCGATACGTATTCGTATCTTATTGGAATCGGCAAGGGTGGTGGAATCTGTTCGTCTGGCCTTGGCACTTGAGCCTTGGGAGGCTCTTCTAGTTTGAGCACAAACTCGGACTTCATTCGATGTATTATCGCCGAAGAGAGCAGAGCTGTCCCCGATGCTGTGAAGTCTATGTACCCGGTCTTCTTCATCTCTGAGAGGAAGGAGTTCAGTAGAAAGGAGACATTGACATCCCATGGCCTAAGCCTGTGAAGTCTTATGAGGTCAAACAGAATCACGTAAGGTGGAAGCAGCCAGAAAGGCTTGTTGTTCACCTCATCTGTCATTTAGCTGTCACCATCGCTGGAATCGATACTACTTGCGACGTACCGTCTTGCACAAAGACACCGTAGACTCTGTTTGCTCTGCTCACAGTGGTATCTCTCAGAGAAATTACCATAAACTGTGAGTCTTTTGACTTTGACTTGAGAAGATCAGCTAGTCTCTGCGAGTTCAAGTCGTCTAGATGTGCATCTATCTCATCAAAGATGTAGAATGGCAATTGACGTATGTTCTGGAGCGCGAGCAGGAAACACACCGTTGCAACTGATTTCTCACCTCCGCTTGCCGAACTAACACCAAACTCCGCCTTACTGGGAAACTGGAGAAGCATATCCAATCCTTCTTCGAAAGGCCTATCCCGGTTCTCAAGCACCAGTCTGCCATGTCCACCATTAGTAATATCTGAGAAGGTTTCCTGGAAGTATGTGTTTATCCGGTTCAAAGCATCCATGAATGCGTCAAGTTTCTTCTTGTCAACTTCGTTCATGAATGAGACTATCGCGAACTTCTCCTTTTCGAGTTCATTGATCTTCACTGAAAGCTGCTTATAGTTTCCCACGACTTCTTCGTATTGTTGAGGAGCTAGCTGATTCACGCCTCCAATGCTGTTCAGTTCTCTCCGCAAAGTTTCCAGCATACTCTCGGTCTTTCTTAGGTTCTCCTCCTCAGGGGCCTCCAACTCAATATGCCCCAAATCCTTGAGTCTTGCCACTTGAAGTGAGATCTGTGTTTCTTTCTCTCTAATCTGCGCAAGATGCAGATTGTTCGCTTGACTCGCCGATTCGTACTCTGAATACGTTCTGTCAATTTCACTCTGTATTGTTCTGAGTTCGACCTCGATGCCGCCTAGGAGTTCTTTTGTTGAGGAAACAGCTTTTATGAGCTCAGTCTTCCTTGTTTCAAGGGTCTTCAGTTCGACTTGTGTTGAGTTCAGATCCTGTTCAGCGTTCGCCAAGCTTTCCTTGGTCCTTTCGATTTCCCGACATACCGATTGCAGTTGAATTCTAATTTGCTCTAGAGTGGGGCTCAACGTGTCAATGGATGTTTTGAGGGAGGAGATTTTTCCTTCAACATGGATTTCTTCCTGTTTCATTTCGTTTAGCATTCTTGTCAGTGCCAGCATCTCGTTCTCAATTTGGACAAGGTAAGCGGATTTTATTGAAAGCTTCAACGAGCTTCTCTCTTTTTGCAGTTGCATCAGTCTTTGCTTGTCCGCATCTTGAGGACCCTTGAGCAGGGACTGACCTTCGAGCTCTTTTCCTATTTCGTCCGAGATTTCCTTGATTCTTGATCTGGTTGATTCAAGTGACTTCTTTGCACGTTGAAAGTTATCCTGAATTTCCGCTATCTGGTTTGTGGTTCTTTCAATTGTGCTCTTTCCTTCTATCTCAGTCTGTTTCAGATCAAAGACCTCGTCGGCCAGCCTCTGTATCTCCAATTGTCCTTGCTCTATCATGGTTTCCAAGGAATGCAGTGTTTGACCGAAGTCTTGAATCGTGGAGCGCTTGGGTGCAAGAGAGGTCACATCGAGAGGTTCTCTGTAGTATCCGGTTTCCATTCCTCCTCCGGGCTCGTAGATATCCCCCGTCAGCACCACGGCCCTGAATCCTTCAACAGAAGCTAGGAACCCTGCCTTCTGATCTTCTGCTAGGACTGTGTCACCAAAGACGAAGTTCAACGCGGGCCTAATTTCGTTTGGACATTCTATGAAGTCAACGAGTCGACCAATGATGCCCGCGATGGTCGGGCAGTGCTCAATAGCTTGAATTGGAGCTACGCTGGCAGTAGGAATGATCTTGATTCTGCCAAGCTTTGTTCGCTTGAGGATTTCTGCACAAGTCATTGCAGTCTCAGTGTCTTTTACGACAAGGCCGGTCATCCATCCAGCTGAGGAGGCTTCAGCAGCTCTTGCGCATTTGTCGTTGACCTTGATTAGACCTCTGAGTCTTCCGTAGACTCCCGATATAGCACCGGCAGCGGCCATTTCCTCGATTCTTCGGAGAGCATCTTCTCCAGGTGCTAGTGCTTCAATGAGTTCACTTTGAGTCTCGAATTCCACAAGTGACGTTCTTGCCTTTTTTGCGATTTCTGCTGCTTCTGTGATCTCTTGTTCTTTGATCTTCATCAGTAGCTGGTTCTGTTCAAGTGTTGTGTTACTGTCTGCGATTTGTTTCTGTTCTTCTTCCCGCAGTCTTGCGATCTCTTTGAGTCGAGCGTCCATTTCCTCGGTGAGTTCTATGTAATCACTGCTACGTGTTTCCAAAGCTTGTTTCTGGTTCTCAAGGAGCTTGATTTTGGTGGAACTGGTTGTAACTTGGGTTTCTATGCCCATTAGCTGCTTCGAGGCCTTTTCAATTTCTTGTTCGATTTGCTCGATTTTTCCGGTGTTCTCTCCGAGCCGCTCTCTTGTTAGATGGACTTTCTCGAAGATTCTGTTGAATTGCTCTTGCTTCTCCCCTAGGGCGAGTAATACTCCCTGATGTCTCTTTTGAAGTGCTGTTAGTTCTTCCTTCATTTGGCCGATTGAAGACATGAATTGGTCTTGGCGATTTTGAAAGGCTACCTTCTGTTTCTCCGCTGTTTTCAGGCTGGCCTTTTTCGCTTCGATCTGTGCGGCTAAGCCTGCGAGCTTTGCATTGAGATCGCTTGTCCGCCTTTCTACTTCGAAGAGTTCATTGTTGCCTTTCTCGGCTATCTGCAGCTCAAAGTCTCTTCTCTTTGATTCTACGGTGTTCTTTCTTGCACTCAGTTCTTCTCTTTTCTTCTTTATCTCACTGATTTTGCTCTGCGTGGCATCTGCATCTGCCTGAAGTCTCTCTAAGGCCTCTCTCAATTGCCTGAGTTCTCTCGAAACGAGCCTAGCTTCTAGCCTCTTGATCTCTCTGTTCAAGGAAGTATATTTGAGGAAATCATTTCTTTCTCGTTCAAGAGATTCCACTCTGTCCCTTACCTCGTCGATTCTTGCCGACGCGACTCTCAAGTTGGTTTCAGCAGCACTGAGTTGCTTCTGAGCCTCTTCTTTCTTCAGGTCATAGACTCCTATACCAATCATGTCTTCGATTATCTTGCGACGTTCTTTCGCAGTGACTTCAGCGAGTCTGGTTATCGCATGTTGTGGAATCAGATTGTAGCCGGTTACCTGAATGTCAGCTGACGACATTATATCGGTTAGTTGTTTTCGGGATATTCTCCTTCCATTCAGACGGTAGATTCCCTCTCCTCCTCTACGGAACTCTCTTGAGATTGTTACCAGAGTGGCCTCAACAGGTATTCTTCTGTCCGAATTGTCGAACTGAATTCCTACCCAAGCCGATCTAGACTGAAGCTGGGGGGAGTTTTTGTGAATGATATCGTTGAAGGATGCTCCCCGGAGTTCCTTGGGACTGAGTTCTCCTAGAGCAAATCTCACTGAATCCAATACATTTGATTTCCCAGAGCCATTAGGGCCTGTTATGACAGTGAGGCCTCTATCCAGTGAAATGGAAACTTTCTTGCCAAAGGTTTTGAAGCCTCTGAGCTCGATCTTCTTGATGTAAACCAGAGCTAACTCTGCTCCTATTGCGTCATGGACAAACAACCGTAGGACCGGGCGCGAAGTCTTAAAGAGTCTTTAAACGTTCTTTGTTATCGAAGAGGTCGGCGGATAGTAGTCTAGACGGTCAGCTTCAGTTCCGAGCTTGGGTCACAGAAGAACGCAGCAGAGCTTTCTAGCGCCGCTTCCTCTTGGTCAACACTGTGGTGATGGCCAGCAGTGATGCAGCGACAAACGGAACAAAGTATGCCTCGAATTCAGGTATCGGCACCTCTGATCTTTCCAAGTAGAAATCCAGCTGTGTTGCACCACCCTCGGAAATGGACACGATTCTGGCTTGAGTCTTGAAGCCTGGGTACTGGACTGTCACGTTGAGGTGACCTGAGGGCAAGAATATGGTGTAGGTGCCATTGGCTCCTGTTGTGATCGATCCTACAAGGGAATCATTCTCGTATGCCGAGACCCTTGCCCATATCAATGGAATTGGTTCATCATACATGTTGTATCCATAGACCTTGCCTCTCAACATACCTCCGGCAGGCCTTATTCCCTCTGCACGGGGCAAACAGTTCACAAAAAAGAATACGGCCCCTGCAAGCAGGAGTGTGAACGTGATCCACGTTCTCTTCTTCATGAGCACGCCTCTTTGCGCTAGAAACTTGGAGCTAAACCCATTAAGGATTTCGGAATATGCCTCTTTCTCCTACCAGTCCGTAATGCTTGGATCTGTTTGATCAATCGATGTGCGGCGAGAGCTATCGTGATACCTGAGAGGCATGCGGACAGTGTGAGAAAGAGAAATGATGCAGCCGTAGTGGTTATCGGCGCCCGAGTCACCTCGCCCAGGACTATTAGCTCCGCACCAATGAAGAGAAGTATTCCAATGTACTTTGGTGAGTCTTTTCCTATGGACGGTTTCTTCCTTCTTAAGACAACAAGCAATGGAGTCAACACTGGGGATAGGTAGACAACGCCGGCAAATGTCGATGCAACAAACCCCGCTGTGAAGAAGGCTATCTCGGAGCCGGGGCCGATCGCAAAATAGACCGAGGTAGATAGAACTAGAATCTGCAAAATGGGATACAACACGGCTTTGAGGGACACCTTCAGGATTGGGCCTTCGGCCATTGCTGTAGACAGATCTGGAAACAGAGAATCACATATTCGATCGAAGGAGTCGTACCAATGTCTCCCAGCGAAGGTTCTTGTGATATATCGTTCTCTGGCGGTCTCCAGGAATGATAGCTGGGCAGCATTGTCTGAGCCATATGCAGTTTCCAATATGTGAAGCAATCCTCTGGGTTTCTCTATGTATGCTAGGTCAAGGTTTCCGGGCGCATTTACTACCTGCGGTGAATCCACAGGTTGCCCCTTCGGGGTTTTCCATCCTTCTGAGACATACCAGCCCGGACCCACTTGGATCTTGAATGGAGCGTCAAGCGTCATATTGGAACCAGCATCTATCCACTCTGAGAAGGCGAGCGGAGCGCTTCCATTCCACGATTTTTGGTTGATCTTTATGGAAACGATGGTTCCGTTAGGAAGACCAAGAACTCTGAAGTTGACTAGGTATTGTGTCTTCCAATTCGCATTCACAGTTTTGGGACTGTTCATCACCGTTGAACCTTCGTTAGAGGTGCCTTCATAGTCTCCTGTCCATTTCATGAAGACATAGCGAACGCCTTCTCCTCCGTTGACGGTTGACTCAATGGAGAATCTTACGGTTTCGCCTGAAGGCATCCACCCTTGCCCAGATGGTGTGCCGCGCTCACTCAATACTCGGAGCTCAAATTCTGTTCTCCAATTTGCAGTGATGGTTCGGGGGCTGCTCATGGTGACTGCGGTCTCTGTTGATCCTGAGGTTAGGTCTCCTGACCAGTCGATGAATACTTTTCTGGTATGATTGCCTTGATCGATTGGAGAGACAACTCTTATCTGAACAATCTGTCCTTCCTTGTGCCATCCCTGCTCAGCAAATGTGCCTACAGATGACACTATGGTAAGGTAATGTTCGACAATCCAATTGGCTGTCAAATTGTAGGGACGGTTCATGGTGAGTTGGATTGTGGTGGAGTTCGAGGTGTAGTTCCCACTCCAGTGAGAAAAGACAAGACGGGATTTTCCATTATTCATGAGAGAGGGAGATGTCGCCTTAGCTGTGGCACCGCTGTTCTCGTCGTACCAACCATCTCCTGAGGTTTCGCCCTTGCCTGAAAATATTGAGAGGCGATATTGGGTCTTGTACTCGACTGAAAGCGTTACGTCACCCGTGGTGCGATATACTCTTGGATTGGAAACGTTTCCGTCGTTCCATCGTAGAAATGTCTGCCGAACTCCGAGCTGCAGAAATCGTTCCGGAGGAACCTCAATCGTCTGTGCCCCGATCAGAACTGGAACTTCCACCGTCGTTCCGTTTGCATTGTACAATGTACCGTTTATCCGGATTGACCCTCCTGTCCAGGGAAGTCTTACCGAAAGGATGGATCCTACCAGGAATTCGCGAGTGACCTCGTTGTTGAGTCGATTGATATCATTCAACTGCCCAGCCTGGTCTATGACGCATCTTGCTACATGTCTGCCCACTGTGGCGTTCCAACTAAGCTGAATGA
>Ga0315296_10003563_pt1 | contig 12968 bp, 8 predicted proteins | sample YL17G14_18_MG_FD_203921 | JGI IMG/M metagenome (GOLD analysis project Ga0315296, IMG submission 203921) | Sediment microbial communities from Yellowstone Lake, YNP, Wyoming, USA - YL17G14_18 | ecosystem: Environmental > Aquatic > Freshwater > Lake > Sediment | place: USA: Wyoming | collected... | reverse complement strand
TGGCGCAGCCGGTGCCCTGAAAGCTGATGTCCGCGATGCGGTCGTTTTCCAGCTTGACGTAGAGGGTCACCTTGTCGCCGCACAGCGGGTTGTAGCCCTGCGCGCTCCGCGTCGCCTCCGCCATGGCCCGAAAGTTGTGCGGATGCTTGCTGTGGTCCAGGATGACCTCTTGATAGAGCGCACGCAGGTCAGACATCAGCCCAGGATCTCCTTGACCTTATGAATTCCGCGGACCAGGGCGTCAATCTCTTCCTTCGTGTTGTAGAAGGCGAGCGAGGCCCGCGTGGTGGCGGGCACGCCGAAGCGGTCCATCAGCGGCTGAGCGCAGTGGTGGCCGGTGCGGACTGCTATGCCTTCCTGATCCAGAACCGTACCCACGTCGTGCGGGTGCAGGTCGTCAAGCACGAAGCTGAGGACCGCAGCCTTCTCCTTTGCCGTGCCGATCAGCCGCAGGCCGGGGATGCGCGTGAGCGTCTCGGTGGCGTAGCTGAGCAGTTCCTGCTCGTGGACGCCCAGGGCGTCGAACCCGAGCTCGCTCAGGTAGTCGAGGGCCGCGCCGAGTCCCAGCGTCCCGGCGATGTTGGGCGTGCCCGCTTCAAACTTGTAAGGAATGACGTTGTAGAGCGTCTTGGCAAACGACACCGAGCTGATCATGTCCCCGCCGCCCTGATAGGGAGGCATGGCGGAAAGCAGCGCGGCCTTGCCGTAAAGCACGCCGATGCCAGTGGGCCCGTAGAGCTTATGGCCGGAGAAGGCGTAGAAATCGCAGTCCAGCGCCCGCACGTCCACCTTCAGGTGCGGCGCGGCCTGGGCGCCGTCCAGGAGCACCGGAACATTCCAGCGGTGCGCCCATTCAATCATCTGCCGCACGGGATTGATGGTGCCCAGCACGTTCGACACGTGGACGAGAGCCACCAGACGCGTCCGCGGGTTGAGCAACTTCTCGAACTCCGCCCGCAGGATCTCGCCCTCGTCGTTGATGGGTGCCACGCGCAGCACGGCGCCTTTCTCCTCACATAGCATCTGCCAGGGGACGATATTCGAGTGGTGCTCCATGGCCGAGAGGATGATCTCGTCGCCCGCCTGGATATTCTTTCTGCCGTAAGTGTTCGCCACCAGGTTGATGGCCTCGGTGGTCCCCCGCACGAAAATAATCTCGCGCGCTTCGGCGGCGTTGAGGAAGTGTTGGACTTTCGTCCGGACGTTTTCGTAGGCCTGGGTGGCGCGTTCGCTGAGGTGGTGCACGCCGCGGTGGACATTCGAACACTGCTCCAGATAAAACCGCTGCTCCGCTTCCAGGACCGCCCGGGGCTTCTGGGTGGTGGCCGCGTTGTCCAGGTAAACCAGGGGCTTGCCGTACACCTGCGCTTTGAGAATCGGAAAGTCTTCGCGCACCCGGCCCACGTCGAACGCGCGGCGCGAGGGCGCGCCCACGGGAGCCTTCGCGACCTCGGGAGCGGCGGCCATCAGGCATCCTCCCTTCCTGGGCCGGCGCCCAAACGCGCTCGCAGGGCGGCCTTCAGTCGGTCGCGCATCGGCTTGTACTTGACCCGCTCGATAACTTCGTTGGCAAAGGCGAAGGTCAGGATGCCGCGGGCCTCATTGCACGCGATGCCCCGCGAACGCAGGTAGAAGATGGCTTCCGGGTCCACCTGCCCAATGGTGGCGCCGTGGGTGCACTTGACGTCGTCGGCGAAAATCTCGAGCTGCGGCTTGGTGTTGATGACCGCGTCTTCGGAAAGCAGCAGGTTCTTGTTGCCCTGTTTGGAGTCTGTCTTCTGCGCATCCTTGCGCACAATGACCCGGCCGTTGAACACTCCCGTGGACTGGCCGTCGAGGATGCCCTTGTAAAGCTCCCGGCTGCTGCAGTGGGGCATGGCGTGGTCCATCGTGGTGTGATTGTCAACGTGCTGCCGGTCTGTGGTCATATAGAGGCCGTGGAGCGCGGCCTCGGCGCCTTCTCCTGCCAACAGCGTGCCCAACTCCTCGCGCACCAAGGCGCCGCCGAGGGCAAACGAGTAAGTGGAGACGTTGCTGCTGCGCTCCTGCCTTACCTGCACGGTGGCCACGTGAAACGCCGCCCGGCCTTCCTGCTGGAACTTTGCGTATTCCAGCACCGCGCCTTCGCCAGCCACAATCTCGGTGACCGCGTTGGTGAAATAGGGCTCTTCGTCAACTGCTATGTATCCCTCAATCAAGGTGGCCTGGCTTTCCCGGCCGGCGATGACGAGCGTCCGGGGGTGAGAGACGGTCGGCGGGCCACTCGCCGCCGAAATGAAGAGCAGCACGATGGGCTTTTGGACAATCGAGCCCTTGGGAATCTCCAGGAAGACTCCGTCGTTCAGGAAAGCAGTATTGAGGGCGACGAAGGCATGATTCTGGAAGTGAGCGTAGCGCGCCAGATGCTGTTCCAAGGCCGGAGAGCCATTCGCCAGCGCTTCCGCCAGGCTGCCGGCACGCACTTCCTTAGGCAGACCGGTGAGGGAGGAGAGCTCGCGCTGATAATGTCCGTTCAGAAAAACCAGCCGGCTACAGTCCAGGCCGCACAGGGGAAGGCCCTTCAGCGCATCGATGATTGCTCCGGCAGGCCCGGCCTGGGCGGGCTCGAAGGGGACGCTCGCGATGCGCTCAACGCTGGTGTGCTTCCACTCCTCATCGTGCGTGGTGGGGAAGCCCAGCTCGGCGAAACGCTGGAGGGCAGCCCGGCGGATTTCACGGAGCCAAGACGGCCCGGCCGCGAACTCCTTCTCGCGCCGCGCGAAGCTGGCGAGGTAAACGTCCTGGTATTCCTTGACCTCAGTCATTGGTTCGATCGTTCCCTTGTAGCGGCCACCTTTAGGTGGCCATCCCGGGTGCCGACCTGAAGGCCGGCGCTACAGCCTTCTCGGCGGTCATAGACCGCCGCTACAGCTCTGGCGGGGTGGCCTCGGCGGTTTCATCCAGCCAGCCGTAACCCCTGTGCTCGAGTTCCAGGGCCAGCTCCTTGCCGCCGGACTTGACGATGCGGCCGTCATACAGAACGTGCACAAAATCCGGCACGATGTAATTCAAGAGCCGCTGGTAGTGCGTGACCACGATGATGGAGCGCTCCGGGCTGCGCAGCGAGTTGACTCCATTGGCCACGATCTTCAGCGCGTCGATGTCCAATCCGGAGTCGGTTTCATCCAGGATGGCGAGCTTCGGTTCCAGCAACGCCATCTGGAGAATCTCGTTCCGCTTCTTCTCGCCGCCGGAAAAGCCTTCGTTAACCGGGCGGTTCATGAGGCTCTCGTCCATGCCCAGCAGCGTCATCTTCTTGCGCACCAGTCCCAGAAAATCCATGGCATCGAACTCTTCCAGACCCCGATGCTTCCGGATGGTGTTTAGCGCGGCGCGCAGGAAATAGGTGTTGCTGACCCCGGGGATTTCCACCGGATACTGGAAGGCCAGGAAGATTCCTTCGCGGGCACGGTCCTCGGGCGCCATCTCGAGGAGATTCCTGCCTTCGTAGGTCACCTCGCCCTCGGTCACTTGGTAGCCGTCGCGTCCGGCCAGCACGTGGGCCAGCGTCGACTTGCCCGAGCCGTTCGGACCCATGATGGCGTGGACTTCGCCGGCATTCACCTCCAGATTGATCCCGTGCAGGATCTCTTTGCCATTGGTTCTCGCTTGCAGATTGCTGATCTTCAGCATTCAGTGGCGCCGTTGCTACTCAAACCCGAAATTCGAAACTAGAAACTGGAAATTCGAAAATCGAAACTGGAAATTCGAAAAGCGACATTCGGAAATCGTCCCGCAGACATCACAGAGCGATGTCTGCGCCACCCGTGCTGGAACGCCGTAAAAGCCGCAGACTTTAACAACAAGTCTGCGCTACCTGGCCCAAATCCAAAATCCAAAATCTAAAATCCAAAATCAGCCGACGCTCCCTTCGAGGCTCACCCCGAGCAGCTTTTGCGCTTCCACAGCAAACTCCATGGGCAGCTCGCGGAAGACTTGCTTGCAGAAGCCGTTGACGATCATCGAAACGGCGTCTTCCAGCGACATCCCGCGCTGGCGGCAATAGAAAATCTGGTCCTCGCCGATCTTGGAGGTGGAAGCCTCGTGCTCGACCTGGGCACTCGCATTCTTCACTTCCAGGTTCGGGAATGTATGGGCGCCGCACTTGTCGCCAATCAGCAGGGAATCGCACTGCGAGTAGTTCCGCGCCCCCTGCGCGCCTTTCAGAATCTTCACCATGCCGCGGTAGCTGTTCTGGCCGTGGCCGGCGGAGATGCCCTTCGACACGATAGTGCTTCGGGTGTTCTTCCCGATGTGGATCATCTTCGTGCCGGTGTCCGCCTGCTGGTAGTTGTTGGTGAGGGCCACGGAATAGAACTCGCCGATGGAGTTATCGCCTTGCAGGATGCAACTGGGGTACTTCCAGGTGATGGCCGAGCCGGTCTCGACCTGGGTCCAGGAAATCTTGGAATTGACTCCCTGGCACTTGCCGCGCTTGGTGACGAAATTGTAGATGCCGCCTCTGCCTTCCTTATCGCCCGGATACCAATTCTGCACCGTCGAGTACTTGATCTGGGAGTTGTCCAGGGCCACCAGTTCGACCACCGCGGCGTGCAACTGGTTCTGGTCTCGCCGCGGCGCCGTGCAGCCCTCCAGGTAGCTGACGTAAGCGCCTTCTTCCGCCACGATCAAGGTGCGCTCGAACTGGCCGGTGTCTTTGGCGTTGATGCGGAAATAGGTGGAAAGCTCCATCGGGCACCGTACGCCCTTGGGCACGTAGCAGAAAGACCCGTCACTGAAGACCGCGGAGTTCAGTGTGGCGAAGAAGTTGTCGCTGTAGGGCACCACGGAGCCGAGGTACTTTCTGACCAGGTCGGGGTGCTCCCGCACCGCTTCCGAAAACGAGCAGAAAATAATTCCCAGTTTGGCCAATTTTTCCTTGAAGGTGGTGGCGACCGATACGCTGTCAAAGACCGCATCAACCGCCACGCCTGCCAGTAACTCCTGTTCTTTCAATGGGATACCGAGTCTCTCGTAGGTCCTCAGCAGTTCCGGCTCCACCTCGTCCAGACTTTTTGGCCCAGATTCCTGGCTCTTGGGCGCCGAGTAGTAGGTGATGGCCTGATAATCAATGGGAGGGTAGTGGACGTTGGCCCAAGTGGGCTCGCGCATCGTCAACCAGTGCCGATAAGCCTTCAGTCGCCAGTCGAGCATCCATTCGGGCTCGCGCTTCTTCGCAGAGATCAGACGAATGATCTCCTCGTTCAAGCCCGGGGGTACGGAATCGGTCTCGACCTCGGTGACAAAGCCGTACTTGTATTCACGGTTGGCGAGGATCTCGATTTCCGACTGCGGAGTGGGCATCAACTCTCCTCGTCGCCTCTGGGACCGCTGCAAAGCGCTCGGCGGCAACGCCCCAGGCAGCCTGAGAGCCTTCAGCTCTACACGACAAGGCTATGCTAGCCAATCTGTACAATTTGGTCAAGATAAATTTTGGCTGCTCAGGGTTTGGAATCTGGGGAATAGTGACGGGGTTGAGAATGTTTCAGTTTCGGGGTAGTCAGCCGTCCGGCGGCAGGCCTGAACTAGGGCGGGCTGCTATCTCTGCCTCCTGGTCGCGGCACATAAGGAGTCTGTCCGAAAACTCGGCCGGCATATAGCGGCTTTGCCGCCCCGCTGTGCGGAAAGCCTCTGGCTTTCCGCACGCGATGCCAACAACGTCTTGCCTTACATCGTCCCGCTTGACGGAAAGGCTAGGCCTTTCCGCGCCGCAAGCCACCGCGCCACCTGGGTTCTCACACACAATCACGAGGCCTTACCGGCGCCGGAGCTATGGACTCGGTTCGCCCCGCCACTCGACGACGACTTGGCCGTGAAAGGGAGGGGCTTCCCACTCGCGTGCGGTGGGGTTCTCCTCGGGTGATTTGAAGACATAGAACTTGGTGGCGACATCCGCGTCGCCGGCCAGTTCCATCGTGCCAGTGCGGGAGTGCGGGTCATAGCGCGCCTTCACCAGTCTTGACGTTCGCAGGGCGCGCAGATACTGGGCGAGGAAATCCAAGGTGACGGGGATAGGCTGGTAAGCCTCCAAACCCTTCGTCACCCCGGCGAGGATGCGGTCCCACTCCTCGGGCTGGAGGTGCTGGAGGTGGTCAGACTCGTGCGTAAAGAGGACGGCCGGTAACAGGCTGTCGAACTCGCGCTGACACTCGACCAACCCGCGACGGATTGCCTCTTCCACCGGTACACCGCTGGGCGCCCACTCGTAGCCCGTGACATCGCGCACTTCCTCCACGAAGTTGAAGAACTGGTGGTCGAATTCGGGATAGCCGGGAACATGCAGCCAATCCGCGATGAACACCGGCTCCGGCACGTTGCTGGCGCGGGGCGGCTCGTGGATGAGAAACGGCCCGGCGCGCAGCATGGGTGTGCCGTAACCACGCCCCGGCTCGAGCACGGTCGAGACGAACTCCGTGCCCCAGCGCTTCAGTCCCGCAAAGTTATTCGTGCCGAACTCGTAGAAGTGAGGAATCATGAGTTTCGATGGCGCGATGCCGTGCTCGGTGAAGAACTTCTCGGCTTCGGCGAAGTTCCGGGCCATGACTTCGTCCGGCCAGTCCTGCCCGGCAATATTCCGTCCGCCGCCATCAGTCAGTAGCGGCTCATCCAGAAAGAAAAAGCTATGCCAGCGGCGCGCTTGGACCGAGGCCGTCGCCAATCCTTGCTGTGTGTAACGGGCCAGAGCCCGGGTGGCTTCGGGATCAGCACGCAGGTCGTCAATAAAGATGCCTAGCCACGGTTTCAGCCCGTAGCGGTTGGCGACGGCTACATGCCCCAGATGACGATTCGCGCCCAGCCCGAATCCCGCCACGTCATCGACGCGCAAGGCGAGGTAGTGAGGCATCCCGCGCAGGAGGAACGGCTTGCGCGCTGCCCAGACCAGGCCGCGCCAGACCAGAGCTTCCAGCCCGTAGAGCTTGCCCTTCACCTCCGGCTTCGTCCATTCGTATGAAGCCCAGAGGACGGCACGGCCCTGGCCGTATGTGGCGCTCACAAGCAGCGGTTGGTTGCCCACGAACGCCAGGACTTGTGTCTGGGCGCCGGGGACTAAGCCCAGGGCCGGCAAGGGACGCTTCAGCATTACGGTGCGCGGGACCGGGGCCGACGCGGTGATGTAATGCGTGAGCGGAACCGCAGCCGGCGCCAGCACAGAAGCGCCCATTGTGATTGTCGCGGCCTCCTCAGGCGCGCGAAAGCTGAGGCCGAAAATCTCTTGCACGAAAGGATAGAGCGGAGTGGGTTCGCGGTCCTTCCACGCCGCGACCAGGCCATCAAAACTCACCAAGCCTGTTCCGGAGCGAATCGCGGCGAGCAGTTGTTCTTGTTGCTCCGCGGTCAGGAAACGGCGCGGGGTATCCAGGCCACGGTGGCCAATGATGATGAGAGAATAGTTGTCGATGTTGTTTCCCATGCCGTCACGCGCGAGGTCGCGCACTTCGTAGGGAACTCCGAACTGCACCAGGTAGGGCTCGATGATGCGCGGATAATCCTCATAGTCGGCCGACTGGGAGTTGACAATGACCAGCGCGCCGACGTTCAGGTCGGCGGCGGCGCCGGGCGCCGCAGCCAGGACGAACAGAAGCACACTCGCCGTGGCCAGGCGCGCCAGCAGGTTGAGCTTCCTCGCAGCACTCATCGCCAACTCGGTGCGTTCCTCTCGGCCTGGTCGGGTCATCTCTCCGCTTGCCTGGCTCATTTTACGGTGCCGAAACCAGGGTGAAGATTGCCTCATCGGGCAAATCAATTTGCGCCACACCGTTTCGGACAGGCACGTTTTCCAGCTTCTGGCAATCGATGGTTCGTGTGGTCGCGTAGAGTTCCCAGGCGGCAGGCGCGCCGTCCGTGCCGGAGAGCGCAATCTGGATGCGATTGGGCCCGCCTTGCTTCACACCGACCACGACCAGCGAATTTGTGGAACCGTTGCGGAAGGCTGAGACCGTCAGGCTGGGAGCATCCGCCTGCGCGGCGATTCTCACCGAACCGGGACGCACGAAATGGTAAAGCTGCTTGGCAGCGTAATAGCGCTTCTTCGGCGAATAGATGTGGTCGGCGTTCTGAACCAGACCGTAGAACGTCAGGCGCGCGTCGTGCTCTTGATAGTTGTCGTAGGCATCCCAGAACAGCGCGGCGCCTGCGCCTTGATTGAGGGCGCGCAGGGCGCGCTGGGTGGCCGTAAGGGAAAAATCCTTCCAGTCGTTTTCGGCCGAGCGATCCAGATCGCTCAGGGCGCCGTATTCCGTCAGCCAAACGCGGGTGGTTGGGTACTTGCTGCGTCGCAAGCGCTCCACCTGGGGCGCCAGGGAATCACTCCCATAGCTGTGAAAGGAGAAAACGCCGACCTGCTTCATCAGCTCGGCATCCTCCAAAATCGGTGCCATATAGTCGTTGGCCTGCGCGGACTGATCGGCAACCACCAGCTTCACATCCGCCAGCCCTTCCTTCTTCAGGCGACGCGCGATGGCGCTCAGCAGTTTCGGCATTTCTTCAGGATCGACGCGCGGACCTTCCACGGGGTAGCAGTCGGTTTCATTGAGCGGGCTGAAGTATTCGAAATCGATGCGCGCCTTCGTCCGCGCATAGACGAGCAGGGAGACGGCAGTTTCCGCGAACTCCTCGTACATCGCCGGATTGAGATGGGGAGGCTTTCCCGTCAGCGGGTGGAGAATTCCCGAGCCCGCGCGGCAGACCTTATGCTTGGGCAGCGGCGCCTGGTCGTCGAGCATCCAGTCCGGGACCGTGCCGCTCAGCGTCATGAAGGGGCGGATGCCCCGCGAGTTCAGGTAGCGCGCGGCGGCCCAGGAAGCCTCGAAGGCGGGGATGGAATAGCGATCGTTGTAACACTCCCAGTTCATGACGTTCGGATCGTCGTTGTCGTTTGTGACTTCCCAGGTTGTCACGCCGTAGGGGTCGAGGCGGAAAATGGTGGCGCCGAGATCGTCAATCAGCATATCGATCATCGGCTGTTGGGCTTCACGAAAGTAGGTGCCGTTGAAATTAACCCCGAAACCGTCAATCATCTGAAAGCGCTCCTGCGGATTGACGGTGACGCGGCTCAGGGTGGCGGGCCCTTGCGCGAAGCTGAACGCGGCAACCGCAAGCCAGAGGCAAAGGGCGGCGGTCTTCAAGCACTTTGATTTCATGGGATACTCCGCTCGGTTGAGGATTAGTCCGCAGGTCTCTCCTGCGCGGCAGACATTGTCCTATTCCCGACTCGGACTCCGTCAGACTGCGGGCGGGGAGCCGAGGAGGCTTGAGCATAGCGTCAGAAGAACGCCAAAGCAAACCGTCGCGCGCGAGCATCGTCCCGGAAGCGGAACTATTCTTGACTCAGGGAAAGTGATCTGGCACGGTAGCAGGCGCTCGCCGGGGAGGGTTCTTGCGTGGTTGCGATCTCTCGGGTTCGTGACTGGAGTCTGCTGCTCATCTGCAATCTGATCTGGGCGAGCCAGTTCGTGATGGTCAAGCTGGTCCAGCGGCAGATGGGGCCGGTCTTCGCCACTTTCTTTCCCATGACGCTGGCGACGCTCATGCTCATCCCCATCGTGCGGCGCGAGCGGCAGCGCGAGAATCCCGGGCGCGGTCCCGCCCGCGTGCCGGGGAGCGACGTCCTGCAATTCATTCTCATCGGTGTTTTCGGTCAGGTGGTGGCGCAACTTTTCATCACCTGGGGCGTGCGCTGGTCGCTCGCCTCGAACGCCGCGCTCCTGATGCTGGCGCTGCCAGTTTCGACCGCGGTCATGGCCTACTTCGTGCTCGGCGAGCGCATGACGCCGATCCGCTGGCTCAGTTTTGCGCTGGCCATTGCCGGCGTGCTCGAATGCTCCGGCATCGACTGGCGGGAGTTGAATTTCACCAGCGGCCGTTTCCTGGCCGGCAATCTGCTGATCTTTCTGAGCGTGAACGGCAGCGCCTTTTACAACGTATACAGCAAGAAGCTGCTGGGGCGCTACTCGCCGTTGCACGTCCTCCTTTACAGCTACTACGCGGTATTTGTCTTCATGTTGCCCATCGTGCTGTACGTGGAGCCGCAGGGTTTTCGCCAGCTTCCGCAATTCGCTCCCCTGGTCTGGCTGGGGCTTATCATTCTGGCCGTCTTTCAGTACTTCCTCTCGATGGTGATTTTCCTCCACGTCCTCGCGCGCCTGGACGCCACGCAGGCGGGCCTCTCGAACTATCTGATTCCATTTTTCGGCGTGCTGATTGCCGCCGTGGTTCTGGGCGAGCGGCTGAGCAGGTTCATGGTGCTGGGCGGCGTGCTGGTTCTGGGGAGCACGCTACTGGTCACCGTTTACGAGGAGCGGCGGCGAGCGCCCGCGAATTCCCGCGCGGGGGAGAAGGGCAGCTAGCCCTTTAGAAGTAGATCGAGAACTGGGTAGGCTGGCCGGGCAGGGCTTCCAGAGAAAAATCAAAGTGGTGGCGGGTGAGGATTTCCTGGACTACGGTCAGGCCCAGGCCCTGGCCGTTTTTCTTGGTGCTGAAGAACGGCGTGAAGAGATTGGCACGAACCTCCGCCGAGATGCCGCAGCCGGTATCTTCCACCGTCACATAACCGCGCCCGGCCTTTTTCCCCAACCGGATGGTGATGGTTCCATTTTCGCCGATAGCCTCCACGGCGTTTTTCAGGACGTTCACGAACACCTGCTCCATCTGGTTCTTGTCCATGGCTACCGGTTCCAGCGCCTCGCGGACTTCCCAGGCCCACCGGATGCGTCGCCGCTCGCATTCCGGCTTCATAAGGAAGGCGATGTCCTCCAGAAGCTCCCGCAGGTCGCAGGCACGCAGTTCCGGCTGCGGCAGGCGGATCACGTCCACGAAGCTCCGGGTGAAGGAGTCCAAATGGTTCAGGCGCGAGCGCGCCACCGTGAGCGCCGTCTCGAAGTCGGGCCGGTCGGCCTCGCGCAGTTGTTCCTTGTAGTTCAAGCAGGACTCCAGTAACGAGCCGCTGGCGCCGATGGAGTTGTTGATCTCGTGCGACATCATGCGAATCAACTTCTCGTAGGCGGCCTTCTCGCTGCGCCGCAGCTCTTCCGTCAACTCTTCCAGCAGGATGAAGGAGCAGGGAAACCCCCGCTCGAGGAAATAGGACTTCTGGCACTTCAGCCGGCGCCGGCCCTGCAAGGGAATAACCCTTGCTTCGCCCACGGCCAGGCTGCCCAGAGCCTCGGTCAGAGGATGGGGCAGTTCGGCCAGCTTCTTGCCTGCCAATTCCGCGGCGTGCGTCTGGAGCAAGCGCTCCGCCGCGGGATTGACCATGGCTATCCGCTCATCAAAATCGAAGGTGATGATTGCGGAAGGGGAAGCCTTGATGATCTTTTCGAGGAAGTGGTGCTGTTCCCGGGCGCGGATTCTTTCCTCGCGCAAGCCGTCGGCCATCTGGTTGTAGACCCGCACCAGCTCATCCATTTCGGGCTGGCCCACCTCGCGAAACCGCGTGCCGAAGTCAGTCTCCTTGAGGAACTGTGTTCCCGCGCGGATGAGTTCCAGCGGCCCGAAGAGGTTACTGAGGAGTTTGATCCCCGCCAGAACGGAGACGAGCAAAACGGCCTCCACCGCCAGCAGCCAGACGCGGTTCTTCAGCAGCACGAAGACCGCAATGGCGGCGAAGACCAGATGAATGAGAACCAGATAGAGAATGGCTTTGGCACGCAGGGTCACGGCACGATTCCGTACTTCTCAAACCGCCGATAGAGGGCCTGGCGGCTCAGGCCAAGCGCTTCCGCCACCTTGGAGATATTTCCCGGGTATTGCTCCAGGCACTTCAGGATCATGGCCTTCTCGATCTGTTCCAGGGTCAGGGAGCCCGCGGCGGGCAACGCCTCTTTGCGGAACTGCGGCAAGTCCATCTCCCCGACTGCCGCAAAGTCCTCGACCTCCAGCACGTCTTTGCCGCTCACCAGCAGGGTTCGCTCGATCCACTGTTTCAATTGGCGAATGTTTCCCGGCCACTCCAATCCCTGCAACCACCAGAGGGCGGCCTGGCTGATGGCCAGATTGCGCCGCCGGTAAACGGCGCCGATGTTCTCGAGGAAGTAATTGGCCAACAGGGGAATGTCCTGGCGTCGCTCGCGCAAAGGAGGAAGATGGATGGCAATCAGGTTCAAGCGGTAGAGCAGGTCCTCCCGGAAGGCCTCGCGCTCCACCAGGTCCGCCAGATTGCGGTTGGTGGCCGAGATGATGCGCACGTCCACGGTGCGGGGAAGGCTGGAACCGAGCACCTCGTAAGTGCGGTCCTGGAGCACGCGCAGCAATTTGACCTGGGAGCTGGCCTCGAGCTCCCCGATTTCATCCAGGAAAATCGTCCCGCCCTGGGTCATCTCAAATCTTCCCTTGCGGTCCTGGTGGGCATCAGTGTAAGCGCCCTTCACGTGGCCGAACATCTCGCTTTCAAACAGCGTGGAGGAGATCCCGCCCAGGTTGACCTTGAGGAAGGGCGCGTTGCGGCGCTTGCTGTTCCGGTGGATGGCCTCCGCGACAAGTTCCTTGCCGGTGCCGCTCTCGCCGGTGATGAGCACGGAGGCGTCCGTATCGCTGACGCGTCCCACCATCTCCAGGAGGCGCAGGAACTTGGGATCGAGCCCAATGAGGTTGTGAAAGTCGTAGGCGGCATCCAGTTCATTCCGGCTCAAGGCGGCGCGGGGGCGGGGCGCGGTGGCCGCCGCCACCTCCAGGGTGGTGGCGACGCATTGCAGGATTTGCTGGTTGGTCCACGGCTTGGTAATGAAGTCGGAAGCGCCGGCCTTGATCCCCTGCACGGCTAGAGGAATCGAACCCCAGGCCGTCATCAGGACCACCGGAAGCTGGGGCCTTTTCCCTTTGATGTTGGCCAGCAGCTCCAGGCCTTCTTCTCCGGAAGTTCCGCGGGAGAAATTCATGTCCTGGATAACGAGCGCGAGGTCTTCCCGGCCCATGAGTTCCAGGGCTTCCGCAGG
>Ga0315296_10003562_pt1 | contig 12969 bp, 12 predicted proteins | sample YL17G14_18_MG_FD_203921 | JGI IMG/M metagenome (GOLD analysis project Ga0315296, IMG submission 203921) | Sediment microbial communities from Yellowstone Lake, YNP, Wyoming, USA - YL17G14_18 | ecosystem: Environmental > Aquatic > Freshwater > Lake > Sediment | place: USA: Wyoming | collected... | reverse complement strand
CTATTGTTGCCAAAAAAGACATAAGCTCACCGGCAGGTGACCTTGATTCCAGATACTTGCAGGAAACTTTAAGATACTGTATAGCACAATTGCCTGAACACCTCAGGAACGTCATAACGTTACGCGACCTGGCGGAATTGTCCTACGCTCAAATAGGCAGGATATTAGGCATATCGGCGGCAACTGCGAAGGTCTATAGGTGCAAAGCGATGCGGGTGTTGGCTGTGTGGATGAAAAAAGAGGACAAAAGAGGTAATGAAAACTATGAACACAAATAAATGCAAACAAATCAGGGCCTGGCTGCATAAAGCCATAGGCAGCCGATTCTGCCTCGGTGCAGACTGGATACAAAACCATATTGCAGAGTGTCCCAGATGCCAGCGCCGACTTTCTGCCATTGGTAAAGTCAATCTCGGACTATCGATTATAAAATCTCAACCTCATAAGCTCGATTTATTGATGCGTGCAAACACACAGGCCATCGGCGTACTAAGACATAGTCTGCGTCAGGTGCCAAAAGCACAGAAATTGAAAGTATGCCTGCCGGAGCCGAATCTGCTGGAAAGATGGGGCAAATATGGGCACACCGCAGCAAACGTGGCCGCCTGCATCGCAATCCTGCTTCTTATGAAAATAGGTGTTTTCTCCTCTATGGATAAGTTCCAAACCGAAGGCAAAAAAATCATCAAGCAGTATTACGCCAGCCACATAGGCAAAGACCTGACAGATGAAATCTTCCCGAACGACATGGGGCAATTCACTTAAAGCAAATCCGCCCCGCACCAATTGCTGCTGGGCCGTGGCTGGATATTGCGAATGAAAACCGGCTGCCGAGCGAAAAATCCGCCAAGGGCGGAGTGCGGGGTCCACAGGCCCTGTGCTGCCAAATCTTTGGTTTCCCACAACTGTTTTACGGAAAATCCGGCACAATTCAAATCTTTTGAGCTCTACATACTGAATTCTCAATTCTCAAGCAGCGATTTTTACTTTTTTCTGCTGGACATCATCGCTTACCAGTGTAAAATGGAACTATATTACAAACTATGTTCTTTTTAAGGTGCAGTGCGTATGAAGAAAAAAATTATATGGATTCCCCTTGCCATCATAGTAGCGGCCTGTCTTGCAGTTTACATTTGTTTTTATTTACAGCCGAAAGGCTTTATAAAAATTGACGCTGCCGGTGCTGAATTGCAACTCCGCGGCGGCCGGTTTGGTACAAAAAAGACCGTCTCATCTACAGCTCCTGTCACGCTAAGTGCGGGGGCATACAGGCCGCAACGCCTATCGATAACGGTGAAACAGGGCGGTGACACTTGGGGAATTGAAAGCTCTGGACGCTCCTGGGGAACGCTGGAACAAATCGAGGTAAAAAGCGGTCAGACAACTACTCTCCACCTTGGTCCACCTTTCACTATTAAACCCGAAGTTCGCAAGAACAATCCGCAACAGGTCTCGGTGGGTCTTTCCATCGTCGGCAAGGCAGGCGAACAATACCGCAACGTGGTAACAAAGAATAATGCGACGGTCTCTGCGCCGAAGATAAAGATTGTCGATGAAGCGGGGACGGTGCTTGCCTCCGGCAACTTCGAGTATGGGTGAGGCGGCACCTGCCGGTACTCGTGGCGAGTGCCAAACGACTTTAAGGGCAAGTACCAGGTGCAGATAGAAGCCGACCTTGGACCGTTTGAAACAATAAGACAAGAGGAGGCCTGGCACTTGATAGAATGAAAAAGTTGTGCCACCGACACCGGCGGGTAAAGAGAAAGGTCTCTCTTTCCCGCCTTTTTTATTTGAGCATTGGAGAACCACTATGAAAAGTATAGATAACATCGGCCTAAAAGATGTTCAGGCCGTTTACAGCGGTCCGGAAGGGCAACTCTGGGAACTGATAATGGGAGAGCAGATTCATATAGGCGGCTTTGTCTCATCGATGGACCTTGCCGAAAAAGCCGGCATCGGCGCAGGGACCAAAGGCGTTGACTTCTGCTGCTGCAACGGCGCCGGGATGCGATTTCTGGTGCGATTTCGAGACGTCGCGCAAATGCACGGCGTCGATGCCACCGAAAAGGTCGTCCGGCAAGGCCGCAGTCGATGTAAGCAGGAAGGATTGTCGGACAAAATCAAGCTCATCCTCGCCGATGTCTGTGACAGCGGCCTTAAAAACGCAAGCGCAGATTTCGTCTGGGGAGAAGATGCCTGGTGCTACGTTGTTGACAAAAAAAAGCTCATTTCCGAAGCGGCTCGCATAGTAAAGCCGGCAGGCGTAATCGCATTCACCGATTGGGTCGAAGGCCCTGCAGGACTGACCCAGCAGGAAGCAGGGCGTTTCTTATCCTTTATGAAGTTTCCAAACGTTCAGGATATTGATGGCTACCGACGTTTACTGCGGGACAATGGTTGCGAGGTGATTGCAGCCGAAGATACCGGCAGGTTCGGGCCGTATATGGACCTCTACATCAACGTGCTTCAAATGCAACTGACTTATGACGCCTTGAAAATTATTGGCTTTGACAAAGAGCTAATGCAGTCGCTGGCTGCGGAAATGGCCTTTATGCAAAAGCTGGCTCACGCAGGCAAGATTGCCCAGGGCTTGTTTATTGCCCACAAGAAAACGTAGCCGGAGCGTTAAAAATAAGGTGAGCAAAATGAAAAGATATTGCGATAACAAAAATATTTCCATTGAGCCAACCGACCCCAGCCGCCCGCCCCAGCCGCGATGCGCTTCAGAAAACCAGCAGGATAAACAGCCGCAGAATGGTCCTTTGGCCTGGTTTGGCAAAATGCTCCAGAACTGTTACCAATACGCTAAAGACGCAAAAGCCAAAGGTAAGCGTATTGTAGGCATTATGTGTGAATACACGCCGAGAGAGCTGATTATGGCCGCGGATGCTGTCCCCGTATGCCTGTGTGGCGGCTCAGCGGAAATGATTCCCCCGGCAGAAGAACATCTCCCTGCCAATCTCTGTCCGCTAATAAAATCGACTTATGGTTATCATCTCCAGAAAGCAAATCCGTTTCTCGAAATGGCCGACCTCGTCGTCGCCGAGACAACCTGTGACGGTAAAAAGAAGATGTATGAGCTGATGGCCGAGGCACGCCCTGTGTATGTGCTGGAATTGCCCCAAAAACCAGCTGATACCGATGCGATGGCGCATTGGGTAAGCCAGCTGCGTAACCTCAGAACTAAGCTTGAAAACCACTTCGGCGCCGAAATTACGGACGAAAAAATAAGGCAGGCCATCGGCACTATGAACCGCGAACGCCAATTGCGACGCCAGCTCGCGGCACTGATGAAATCACAGTCACCTGCTCTGACGGGCAGGCAGTTGCTGGAATTCAAGAGCATTATCTCCGGTATCGATGCTGACTTTGAACAGTATGCTGAAGCGATTAAGCTTTTCAAATCCGGCAATGCTGGCTCTCGCCAAAACTCTCCGGTGCGGGTCTTGATGACCGGTGCGCCTATGGTCCACGGGGCCGAACGAGTTATTGATATTATCGAGTCTCACGGCGGACTTGTAGTATGTATGGACAATTGCACCGGCCTTAAACCCCTTCTTGAGGATGTTGACCAAACAGCCGGCGACCCGATACTTGCCTTAGCTGAAAAGTATTTCCACCTGCCCTGTGCGGTAATGACCAGAAATGACCGCCGGCTGGAAATACTTCGTTCGCTTGTTGCCGAATACCGCCCCCAGTGCATCATAGACCTGATATGGCAGGCCTGTCTTACTTATGATGTCGAGTCATACCTTGTCAGGAAACTATCGGAGAAAGAGCTTGGCATCCCGTATCTTCGGATTGAAACAGATTACTCGCCTTCAGATTCGGCACGCATTGCCTTAAGGGTCGAAGCGTTATTTGAGACAGTCCGCACAAGAGCCGCTGGAGAGCAGTTCGACCCTGAGCTCACTGCCGAAGGGTGCCCTCGCTGATGAAAACGATTATTTACACCTGCCCGTATGTGCCCGCTGAGTTGATTGCCGCACACGGTCTGCATCCCAGCAGGTTAATGCCGGCTGCCTTACGTTCAACTGGCCCACTTGCCCAAATTGAAGGCCTTTGTCCTTTTGTGCACAGCTTTATCAACGAAGTGATGACAGGTCCGCCGCAGGCAGATACCTGCGGGGTTGTGGTGACAACAGTGTGCGACCAGATGCGCAGGGCTTTTGATATTCTCATCCGCAGGTGTGACCTGCCGGCTTTCCTTATGAATGTCCCGCACACCTGGCAAAGTGTAGCCGCACAGAAGATGTATGTGGATGAACTCAAACGGCTCAGCCGATTCCTGATTCAACTCGGCGGAGAACCGTTTTTAAACGACACCCTCGCTCGTGTGATGCTCGACTATGACGCTGCTCGCGCATCTATTCTTGCAGCCGGAAGTTATCTATCTGCCAGGCAATGCGCTGAATCGATTGCGGCGTTTGGACGGGATGGACCTGGTAAGGTGCTCCGAAACCAGACCAATACCAAACCGCTAATCGCAGGTGTGCCTTTAGCGATTGTTGGCGGGCCGCTGGTAAAACAGGACCTCGACATATTCGACATCGTAGAGCAGTCCGGCGGACAAATAACGCTGGATGCAACCGAAAGCGGCGAGCGCGGATTGTGCCCGCCGTTCGACCGCCGGAGAATCCGCGATGACCCATTGATTGAGCTTGCCAGCGCCTACTTCAATGGTATCCCGGACGCATCCCGCAGACCAAATAGCGAGCTTTATAATTGGCTTAAGCGTCAGCTTATCGGCAGAGCGGTCCGCGGCATTATCTTCCGCCGGTATGTATGGTGCGATACCTGGCACGCAGAACTGTGGCGGCTGAAGGAATGGACCGACCTGCCTGTTCTCGACATCGATGCAGGTGGTGACAGCGAAACACATCAGCATCGGATGCCAAACCGAATTCGCTCATTTTTGGAGATGCTATCGTGACCGATATGCCGCGACAGATAACGCTCCAGGAGTGGGACCAGCGGTATGAACAATTGCGAAAGGCAGGTCCTCACCAGCCAGATTACAATGGCCCGCTTGGTCGGCATGTGGAGGATGGAGATACACGGCTTTTGAAGCTCCGCTACGACAATTCCGCTGCTGCCCTGCGACTTTGGAATTTTCTGCTGACAGAAGAAGAGCGTTTGCACAGGTCCCGAGCTGAAGGTAAGAAGCTTGTCGGCACTATGAAGGACCTGGGCACTGTACCAGTGATGGCCTACTCATTAGATAACATAGCGGCCTTTTACCCTGATGGCGCCTGGTGGATTCCGTGCGTGATGGAATCAAATACGGTCCTGTTAAGAATTGCCGACCGACTTGGCATAGATGAGTCCTTTTGTCCTGTCCGAGCGATGCTCGGAGCTTTTCTGACAGGTGGGCATTTTCCAATTCCGGACCTATTGATTTGCAGTGTTGGTGCAACCTGTGATGATTTCTCCGCCATAGCCCAGCGACTCAATGGTCTTGGATATGCTATTTTGTGGTGGGAAATTCCTCATCGGCGGCGTCCTGAGCCAGACGAAGTGGAGGTCAAACTGCCGGGCGGATTCCAGGCGCCAAGATGCCAGGTTGAATTTGTCAAATCGGAACTTCAGCGACTCAAAACTGCTCTCGAAGAGTTAGCAGGCCAGCGCCTGGATGAGAAGAAACTTTCAGCCGGCATCAAAAAGGCAAACATGGTCCGCACCCTTCTTGCCGAATTGCGAAAACTTGTGTTCACCGCTAAACTATCCCCTCTGCCTGCTCTTGAAATGCTTATCGCGGAGATGCTTGCAATACATTTTTGTTCCGACCAGAACGAAACGATTATTGTCTTAAAAGACCTGCTTGAGGAAGTCAAAGCCCGGATAAAAGCGGGAATCGGTTTTCTTTCCCCCGATGTTGCCCGCATCTTCTGGGTTAATCCGGTGGCCGACTTGCAGGTAATGAATCTTCTTGAAGACTGCGGCGGCAGAATATGCGGCACCGAATATCTTTTCACCCACGCACTCGACACAATCCCGCAGGACCTGCCCCCGACTGAGGCCCTTGCCCAAATGGCGCTCGCCGACCCAATGGCAGGCTCATCGATTGACAGGGCAGGCCGGATATGCACCGACATCCGCACCTTCGGCGCCGAGGCGCTTGTTATTTCGCGCATCCCCGGCGCAAGCCATTGTGCACTCGAAGGCCAGGTCATTGGCGAAATCGTCCAGGATAAACTCGATATTCCCGTAGTGGAGCTCGAGGTGCCGCCTTTTACCGACTCAATGCGTCCGACATTGCGCACCCGCCTGGAGGCACTTGTGGAAACTGTTAGAGTTCGGAGAGAGAAATGATTTGTGCAGGAATTGATGCCGGCTCGAGGACAATAAAAATCGTCCTGATAGAAACAGATACTCGTCGGGTTATAACAAAAGCAGTAACCGACCAGGGTGTTGAACAGGACAAGCTCGCATCGCAACTTTTTCAAAGACTCTTAAAGAGCAGCGGTCTTGGCAGGCAAGATGTCGGCAGAATTGCGGCAACAGGCTATGGAAGAAATGCAATCAGTTTCGCTGATACCACAATAACCGAAATTACCTGTCACGCTGTTGGAGTGCGTCGTCTTGTGCCGAATGCTATGACAGTTATCGATATCGGCGGAGAAGACAGCAAGCTCATACGCTTAGACAAGGCCGGCAGAGTTCGTGATTTTGCTATGAACGACCGTTGTGCTGCAGGCACAGGGCGATTCTTTGAAGTTATCGCCAGGCGCCTCGGAGTTAATATCAGTTCTCTCGGCCAGTTGGCTGCAAAAAGCCGCCGCCCCGCCCCGATAAGCAGTATGTGCGTTGTGTTTGCCGAAACCGAAATCATCGGCCTACTGGCTTGCGGTGCTGCCAGGGAAGATATTATTGACCTGCCCATCGTTTTCACCGGCGGTGTCGCAATGGTCTCAGGAATGGATACCGCGCTGCGGTCTGCTCTCGGACAGGCCGTTACTGTGTCCCCCGACCCGCAGATGACTGGCGCTCTCGGTGCGGCGATTCTAGCCGCTAAACAGATTACTCCTTATTAACGAGGATATCATGGTAAAGAACACAGAAAGAAGAAAACGGGTTATGCAACGGTCTATGCATCTTGGACACTGCATCTGTGACCCCAAAAAGTCCTGCCCCTGTGACCTTCTTAAAGAAAAGGATATATGCTTATGTGCCGGTGAACGGTTCGAAGCTCCGGCAGGAAAAGTGCAGTTGACAAAGCTCGTGGAAAAGCCCGGCTGCGCTTCCAAAATAGACCAAGCGTTCCTGAAACAGGTTCTTAAGAATTTGCCCGCTATCGATGACCCTCGCGTGCTGGTTGGCATACCGGCGGGAGATGATGCCGGCATATATGATATGGGCGACGGCAAAGCCCTTGTCCAGACCGTGGATGTTTTCACCCCCTCTGTTGACGACCCTTATATGTTCGGACAGGTGGCGGCAGCCAATTCGGTAAGTGACATTTACGCCATGGGCGGAACGCCCCTGACCGCGCTTTCAGTAATTGGATTTCCTGTTCGCAAAGTCCCCGACAACGTTATGTATGAAATTCTCTGTGGCGGCATCGACAAAATGAAAGAGGCAGCCGTCGTAATTATTGGCGGCCACAGCATCGATGATAGCGAAATCAAGGCCGGCTTTGCCGTTACAGGCATTATAGATAAAGACAGGATTGTAACAAACGCCGCTGCACGTCCGGGTGATGTCCTTATCCTTACAAAACCACTCGGCACAGGAATTATCGCCTTTGCCGCACAGATTGGCCGAGCCAATAATGCCAGTGTTGAGGCAGCAACCCGTTCGATGACTGCACTTAATAAAAAAGCCGCACAGTTAATGGTCGAGTTTGGTGCACACGCCTGCACCGACATAACAGGTTTTGGCCTGGCCGGCCATCTGGCGGAGATGGCTTTATCGAGCGGCGTTGATGTCGAGATAGTCTGGGACGATATCCCATTGCTGCCCGGCGTGCTCCAGTACGCCGCAGCAGGAATACTGCCCGGAGCCATCGAGCGGAACAAAGAATCCTGCGGCGAGCGCATAAAATCGGCTAACTCGCTGTCACAGGAGATGGTTGACATAATCTATGATGCGCAGACCTCCGGTGGACTTTTGGTCGCAATTGCAGAAACTAGCGCCGATGATTTCCTTAAAGCTCTGCACAGGCAGGGAATTTCCGATGCCGCCGTCATCGGCAATTGTTTAGGGAAAGGTTCGGGACTCATTCACATTCGCACTACCGGCAGCCGTAAAATGCCCGCATCAAAATCTCCTGAACCTCTCACGAAATCCGAGCCGGCAAAACAGGACTCACAGACGCAGAGCCGGGAAGTCCCCTGCTGTGCGGATGCGGTATCCTCCGATAAGTCGGGTGCTGACAGAGACTCTGAAATAGCTCAGATTCAGGCCAAATTCAAGGATTTCCTCAATGCCGCAAGTTCCCCGCATGGCCTGGATGCTTATACCAAGCAGGCCATCACTATTGCCCTGTCGGTTGCTGTGCGATGTGAACCCTGCCTGAGGATGCACCTAAAAAATGCAAAGGCCAAGGGCTTCACCCAAACAGAAATCGATGAAGCCGCCTGGATGGGCATCAGCTTCGCCGGCTCTCCGGCTATGGTCTTTTACGAGCAGCTCAAGAATTCTTAATACAGCCCACCAAAACAATTTAGCATACTTCGTTTACTGCTCGGCCAGAAGACTGATATAATATCAAAAGAAAAAAACAGTTTCGATTGTTGCGGAGGTGACTGGCGCCTGGTGGTGCTCCTGGTCTTCAAAACCAGCGCGGGGTCTAAAAGGTCCCGGGTGGGTTCGATTCCCATTCGCCTCCGCCATTTTTGTAAAGTATTCGGAACAAACTGTCCGCCAAAGGCGTATTTGCCGATATATAAAGTAAAATAAAGGCGATATCAAAAGCGTTTTGTTAATGGCGATGGACCTGACAGATAAAAAAACAAAAATTATTATCTTTTATCTGCTGACCCTGCTCGGAGCAGTCCTCTTTGCTTATGGGATATTTTTTCACTTCACAAACATTTCGCCCCAGCAGAAAGATGACCCGGCGGTGCGCACAGCGTCTGAGCCGGCACTTATTAAAGAGGTTTCCATAGGCGGCGTAGCGCGGGATACCTCCGGCAAACTCAGGCAGACATACACAGGTAAACCTCCTCAATTCTGTCCAACCTGACCCGGTTAAAAAGGAGACCATGGTGGCCATGGTCAAAAAAACCTGGATAAGTAATCTTGCCCGCCGTGCGTCTGGCGGGCTTGTCGCAAGACTGCTTCCCTGGCGAACGTGGATACAGACAGCTTTTCTTTTAGTCTGGCTCGACCCTCTGGGCTTGCGCCTGCACAATATGTGCGGCCCAGTCTTTCATTGTTACGCCTGTCCGCTGGCGACCTTTGCCTGCCCTATAGGCGTCATCGCCCAATTCGCTGCGATTGGTATTTTCCCCTTTGTAACAGTCGGATTCCTTGTGGTGATTGGCGCTGTGTTCGGCTCGCTTATATGCGGCTGGGTCTGCCCCTTCGGCCTTTTGCAGGACCTGACTGCAAAGGTCCCGACCCCTAAGTTAGAATTGCCCAAATGGACCGGACATCTCCGCTACGTAGTGCTCATTGGCACAGTGCTGGCTATCCCGTATTTTTTCGGCGAAGGCCATCGTCTTTTTATCTGTCGTGTTTGTCCCGCCGGAGCATTGGAAAAGGCCGTCCCTGATATGGCTCAACAGGCAATCGCAGGCCAGCAGATTGCCTGGCCAAACGCACTCAAACTGACAATCCTCGCTCTATTTCTAATCGCCATTTTCTTTACGAAAAGACCTTGGTGCAGAGTCCTGTGTCCGCTCGGTGCGATATTTTCGCTATTCAATCGCATCTCGGCTTTCTTCATACGGTTCAAGGCCGATAAATGCACCAACTGCCTGGAGTGCCATAAATTCTGTGAATACAATATAGAGCCGGAAAAAAGCTCCAACGACCTGCGGTGCATCCGCTGCCTCGAGTGCACTGAGTGTAGATTTGATGCCCTGACCGCCGCGACTTTCGTCTTGCGACGGAAGTCGCTGGGGCAGGCGAAGCAAAACGGCGGGGGATGAAATTATGGTTTTTACACTGCATAGATACATATTTCGCGAGCTTATCAAGGTTTTTGTGCCGGCGGTGTTAGCCCTGACAGTGATTTTGAGTCTGGGTAGTATCCTGCGGCCGGTCCAGGAATACGGCGTCGGGCCTCGGCAGGTGCTTCATCTTATGCTCTACTTCCTGCCGATAACGCTGACCTTCGTGCTGCCGATGGCCGCTTTATTCGCAGGGGCTCTGGTTTACGGGCGTCTTGCCGGCGACAATGAGCTTGACGCCTCCAGGGCAAGCGGCATAAGTCTGCTGACCCTGGTTTATCCAGGGCTGGCACTGGCAATTATCGTGGCAATTTGCAACCTGATTTTGAGCTTCCACATAATGCCCGTCTTCGTCCACCTGGCAGAAAAATCCCTTAAAGCCGATGCAAAACAGATACTTTTCCGCAATGTGCAGCGAAAACCGTATTACAAGCTACCACCCGATGGCCGCTACCTGATTTACGCCGACCACGCCAACCCGCAAAACAATACCCTTTTCGGCGTTGTTGTCGCCGAGGCGAAAAACGACGGGATAGAAAAGATTATTACCGCTCAGAACGCCACAGTAACCTTCAATCCGTCCGACAGGTTCAACGAGGTGCAGATAACGGCATATAAAACAGACCAGATGGACTCGAGGGACCAGGTGTGGTTCTATGCAGAGTATCTGTCGATAACAACGGAGTTCGGCTCGCTCTTAACTGATGATATAAAGTTCAAAAAAATCGACGAAATGAAAAAGATAAGGTCCGACCCGATGCGTTTCTACCCGATTGCAAAGCTGGCCCGCGAAACCTACGCACAACTTACCACGGAGCTGTTGGCCCAGGATATTGCATCTCAAATAGCTAATGATACTAACTCGCCTTCGGCAGGCTTGCCAGGCTACAAACTTCACAGCGGCGAAAAGCTTATCGAATTCACCGCAAATAGTGTTGCCGTTGGTGAGAGAAAGATTGAGCTATCCGGAAACATTACAGTGGTTGAGTCTGATACCGTTGCAAAGAAGCTTCCGAGAGAAAGATGCATTCTGCGAACCGCTAAAGACGGAAAGGCCCTGCTGTACATTGAGGGTGACGAGCTTGCACCGACTTTGACGATGGATATTTACAATGCCAGAGTCAAAGAGACGGGGGATTTGAGGATGCGGCACGTCATACGCGGCCTGATTTTACCTAACGCCGTGGACTCTGTAACAAGTCGGTTTCAGACGGAAGAAGGTTTGCTGAGAGTCGAGAAATTAGTTTCGCCGTTATCGCTTCTCCAGAAAGGTCCAGGTCCTGAACTAACGGCCCTGCAGAATAAGCTGCGGCGGAAATTGCAGAACACGTTGGCTCAAATAGAGGCTGAGATGCATTCTCGGCTGGTATTTGGAATCGGCTGTGTCTCGATGATACTCATCGGCATAGGCCTGGGCATTATTAAAAAGGGCGGACACCTGCTCAGCGCTTTTGGCGTCAGTTGCGTACCCGCCGCCGTTCTGATAGTGTGCATAATGAGCGGCAAACAAATTACCGAAAACATTAGTTCTCAAAACATTTCGGGTATAGCGTTGATGTGGGCAGGACTGGCGTTTTTGTCCCTGTTGGCCGCAGGAATATATCACAGGTTACTCAAATACTAATGAGTTCATTGTTGTGTGTTCGTTGTTTCTTGACTACGACGAACGATGAATCCCGACCTATCGGGGAACAATGAACTACGAACTATGAACATATTAGATAAATACATCGCAAAGAATTTTCTCGTCAGCTACGCAATCGCCTTTTGCGTTCTGGTAGGACTTCGCATAATTATCGACTTGTTTGTGAATCTCGATGAATTCACCGAGCACGCCGACATCGGCGCATTAGCTATTCTTAAGAACATACTGCTCTTTTATGCTCTGAACACCACGCTTTACTTCCGGGATTTTGCCGGAATGATAACTGCGGTGGCAGCAGCGTTCTCGTTTGGCAAAATGGTCCGCTCCAATGAGCTGGTGGCTATGATGGCTTCAGGTGTTAGCTTGAAGCGCGTCATTGCGCCGGTGATACTGCTCGCATCGCTGCTGACGGCTCTATTGGTAGTGGACCAGGAGTCTATAATTCCGCCCCTCAGTGACGAGCTCGTCCGCAGCCAGGATGAAATTCCAGGGCAGGAATCCTATAATGTATGGTTCATCAGCGACGGTACCGGCTCATTGATTTGCTCTCAGAAATTTGACGTAAGAACATCAACGCTGCATAATCCCACTATCCTGCTTCGCTGCCCGACAGCCACCCCGGGTATATGGGAGGTAACGGGACGCATAGACGCCGAAAGAGCGGTTTACAATAGCCAGACCTGCAGGTGGGATTTAATTAACGGGCAATTTATTGAAAAGGGTTCCATTAAAGGCCCCCAGCCGGTAGAGTTCTATGCCAGTGACATTACTCCGAAGGATATTCCCGTCAGACGCCGTTCCGAGTATAAGACGCTGATGAGTTTGCGGCAGTTGTCTATCCTCGCAAAACAGGGACCAAAAATTAAAGACCGGGCCCAGCTTTTCAGCCAGAAGCATTTTCGCATTACTGAACCCATTATTAATCTCTTAATGCTTATGGTGTGCCTGCCGATTCTGGTCTGCCGCGACCCTAAGTCGATGAAGTCGGCGGTCATGATTAGTTTCGCTATGGTGGGAATGTGTTTTGTCACAACCTTTATATGTAAGATTATTGCCACCGAAGCAGTATTCAACAAGGTGATGCCGGAATTTTGGGCCTGGCTGCCTGTTTTTATCTTCCTGCCGCTTTCCTTCATCGAATGGGACTCAATGAAAACATAATTAGTTCATAGTTCACCCCGTTAGAAAAGAAAACCGTTTTTCTAA